>PDWI01007545.1_pt1 | contig 13127 bp, 10 predicted proteins | sample 1430891 | NCBI WGS metagenome assembly PDWI01 (sample SAMN01162508, study PRJNA174530) | Oral metagenome, whole genome shotgun sequencing project. | biome: Marine environment; feature: Marine mammal; material: Swab sample of the gingival sulcus; isolation source: swab sample of gingival sulcus... | reverse complement strand
GAATTTGGACTATATTTTTGTAAAAATGATAAATTTAATAGAAATTGTTAAAAAAATGGACTTTGAGGTTAATTTCAAAGTCCATTTGTCTACGGTCTGTAAGGATACCCTAGGGGTATCCTTTTTTAAGAAGAAAAAGATTATGATTATAAGAGATATTTATATGATTGAAAAGATATTAAAATTATCATAGATATATTATCATTTGATTTTTACTATTGAAAAAAAGTTTGAAATATGGTATATTCTTGTAAAGTCGATGAAAAGAAGAGTAGTTTATATAAGGTTTTAAGAGAGTTTAGGATGGTGGGAGCTAAATAATTGAGTATAAATGAAGCGTATCTTTGAGATGCTGGTTGAAATGAGTAAATCAGATGTGTTCCACCATTATATGGATAGAGGGGTACATATGTACTATTAGAGTGGCACCGCGGATTATTCGTCTCTTATTAGGGGACTTTTTTTTATATATAGGGAGGATTTATGTCATTTAAGAAAGAAGTTGTTGAATTATTAAAAGCTAATATTTCAGAATTAACAGAAGAAGAAATAATGGAAGCTGTAGAAGTTCCAAAGAACACGTCAATGGGCGACTATGCTTTTCCATGTTTTAAGTTAGCAAAGGTTTATAGAAAATCACCTAATATGATTGCAGAAGATATTGCTGGTAAATTAGACTCTCCTGCATTTGAACTCATCGAGTCAACAGGAGCATATATTAATTTTAAAATTAATAAAGAAAATTATGCAAAATCTGTTATTGAAAAAATTAATACATTAGTAGATGATTTTGGTAAACAAAATGTTGGTGAAGGAAAGCCAGTAGTTGTGGAATATTCATCAGTTAATATTGCAAAAGTAATGCATGTGGGTCATATCAGATCAGCGATGATTGGTAATTCTATTGCTAGAATTTATAAAGAACTTGGATATGATGTAACTAGAGTAAATCATTTAGGAGATTATGGTACGCAGTTTGGTAAGATGATACTTGCTTATAAATTATGGGGTGATAAAGAAGTTATTGAAAAGAATCCTGTTGATGAGCTTGTAAAATTATATGTAAAATTTCATGAGGAAAGTGAAGATAAACCAGAACTTGAAGAACAAGCTAGAGAATGGTTTACAAAGCTTGAAAATGGAGATGAAGAAGCACTTGAATTATGGCAGTGGATGAAAGATTTTAGTATGGTTGAATTTAATAGAGTATATGATATGCTCAACTGTGAATTCGATTCATTTGCTGGAGAATCATTCTATTCAGATAAGATGCCAGCAGTTCTAGATGAACTGAGAGCAAAGAATATTCTTAAAAAAGATGATGGTGCAGAAATCGTTGATTTATCAGAATATGGGATGCCTAATTCATTAGTTACGAAGAGAGATGGTTCTACACTTTATGTTACAAGAGATATCGCCGCTTCAATATATAGAAAGAAAACATATGATTTTTATAAGAATATTTATGTTGTTGGTGCACCACAACAGCTTCATTTTAATCAGTGGAAGCAGATTTTAAGATTGATGGGATATCAGTGGGCTGATGATTGTGAACATGTAATGTTTGGTATGGTTTCAATGGAAGAAGGAGCTATGTCAACAAGAAAAGGACGTGTTGTAAAGTTAGAAGATGTTTTATTAAAAGCAACAGAGAGTATTAAAGAGATTATAGAAGAAAAGAATCCAAATCTTGAGAATAAAGATGAAGTTGCAAGACAAGTTGGTGTTGGAGCTGTTGTATTCCAAGAATTATTCCATAATAGAATAAAAGATTATGTTTTCTCATGGGAAAGAATGCTTTCTTCAGAAGGAGAAACTGGTCCATATGTACAGTATACTCATGCTAGAGCGTGTAGTCTTTTAAATATTCCTCATAGTGAAGAGAATATTGATTATTCTTTATTAGATGATGAACTTTCTATGGAACTTGTAAGAAAATTATCGAAGTTTGAAGAAACTATAGTAGATGCAGCAGAAAAATATGAGCCATCTATTATTACTAGATATGTTGTATCACTTGCTCAGATGTTTAATACATTCTATAATGGAAATAGAATATCAGATCAAAGTGAAGATGTTTTAAATGCAAGACTTGCATTAGTAAAAGCAGTAAAGATAACAATTAAAAATGCATTATATCTAATTACGATTGATGCACCAGAAGAATTATAAAAAAACTGGAGTTTTCTCCAGCTTTTTTTTATAAAACATCAGGCTCTTTATCAAAATAAACTCTTTCACTTTCTTCTTTAATCGTATTTATTGAATGAAGCATTTGCTTTATTTCATTATTTATATTATTTAGACTCTCTTCATTGACATTATAATAAAGAAATAAATCTTCAAATATTCTAGCGAGTTTAGTAATATCATTATCAATATTTATAAAATAAGAGTAGTTTTTAGACTTCATAGCATTCTTAAATTGTTCTATATCAATTTTTATACCATCAATAATTTCTTCTTCATCATTAAAGTCACCAAGATATAACGTATATGGCTTAATTCTTTTAAGAGTATATGCATTATCTCTAGTTAAATGATATAAATATACAATACTATGATTTTCAAAATCAAAATTGACATAGAACATGACATCTTGTATTTCAGTAATAGTGCCACCTAATCTTTCAATTTCATCTTTGCAGATTTCGTGTCTTATAAGCTTTGCTGATAGCTCTGGCATATAACCACCCCCTTATAAATTATAACATAAAAGATAAAATATTGTCAAAAATTAACATTGTTTTTTTATACATAAACAAGTACAATATATGAGAGGTAAACAATGAAAAATTTATTAATAACACTGAACTCTAAATTTACCCATAGTTCCATATCTATAAGGTATTTGAGAGAGTTTACAAAGAATACAGAGTATACACCAGATATAAAAGAGTATACGATAAATGAATATATACCAGATATTGTAAGAGATATATTAAAAAGAGATTATGATATCATATGTTTTTCATGTTATATCTGGAATATAGAAATGACTCTTAAAATAGCAGAGGATATAAAAAGAATCTATCCAAATATTATATTAATACTCGGGGGTCCTGAAGTAAGTTATGGTTCAGATGAAATAATGAAAGAACACCTTTTTATAGACTATATTATCGAAGGAGAAGGTGAGATAACATACAAAGAACTTATGGAGTATTTATATTTTAAAAATAGAGATATAAAAGATATCGATGGGATTACTTATCGATTAGATAAGATCTATAAAAATAAAAAAAGAGATTATATTAAAAATTTAGATATTGTACCATTCCCATATGAGACTCTTGAAGGACTGGAACATAAAAAACTTTATTATGAATCATCTAGAGGTTGTCCTTACAGTTGTAAATACTGTTTGTCATCAACAACAGGAAACGTTAGATTTTTCTCTTTAGAAAGGGTAAAGAGAGATCTCTTATTTTTTATAGAGAGAAAGGTGCCTCAGGTTAAATTTGTTGATAGAACATTTAATACAGACAGAAAAAGAGCTCTTGAAATATTTAAGTTCTTACATAAAAATGATAATAAAATAACTAATTTTCATTTTGAAATTGTGGGTTCTCTTTTAGATGATGAAACAATAGAATTTTTATCTACTGTTAGAAAAGGACTCTTTCAATTTGAAATAGGAGTACAATCAACAAATTCAGATACAATAAGTGCTATTAATCGTCATTTGGATTTTAAAATAATTGCTGAAAAAACAGTTAGGGTAGCAAGTTGTAATAATATACATCTTCATTTAGATCTTATAGCTGGGTTACCGTTTGAAAATTATGAAACGTTTTTAAATTCATTTGAAGAAGTTTATAAACTTAGACCAGAACAGCTTCAACTGGGATTTTTAAAGCTCTTAAAAGGATCTTCACTTAGACTTGAAGGGGATAAATACGGATATAGATATTCAAGTAGAGCGCCATATGAAATTTTCTCCAATAAATTTATTTCATATAAAGAAATTACTAAATTAAAATACTTTGAGGAAATACTTGAAATGTATTATAATTCTAATAGATTTATTTATTCTATTGAGATGATTTTAAAATATTATGATCACGCTTATCAATTTTATTTAGAATTCTCTAAATATTTTCTAGATAATGATTTATTTCAGGCACATAAACTGATAAAACTTTATGAAATATTTATTGATTTTTATAAATTTAAAGGATTTCAAAATTTAGATATGTTTTATGAAGTGGTTAAGCATGATTATTTTATAAAAAATAAGAAAAAATCATCTTATATGTTCAATGAAAGAGAAGATAAGTATTTTAAAAATAAATGCTATGATTATTTAAAACAATTAGTAGAAAGACCAAAAGAACGCTTAAGAGAAGTTAATTTTGTTACATTTGAATATGATATAATAAGGTATATAGATTCAGATTATAGTGAAGTTTTAAAAGGAAATTATACTATATTATATGATTATTCTATAGAGGATATACTGGATAGAGCTTCTTTTAAATATGTTCATTTATAGTTTTATTAGATATATTTTAAATATTGTGATATAATACTAAAAAGATATGGAGAGTTTATGGGAAAAAAAATCAATAGATTAAATATAATTTTATTTTCTTTTTTTTCAATTGTTGTTATTATTCTAGTTATAGGAATTTATTTATATTTTGACAATTATAACTCGTTTGAAGAAAGAAAATTTGATGAAATTAAAAATATAGACTTAGTATTAAATGATAGTATTATTAATAATGTTGAATTACCAGTTTCAGTAGAAACGAATAAACCGTTTGATGTAATGATAGATTTATCAAAGTATGAAAAACGACAAGATGATTATATAGCATTTTACGTAAGTTATAAAAATGTATATATTTATGCTGATAATAAACTGATACATACTCATATAAAAAAAGAAAATTCAATAACAAATAGTGGTGGATATTATGTTGTTTGTTGTAAGATACCTAATGATTTAAAAAGTGATATTATAACATTAAAATTTGAACCACTTTTATCATCTTTAAAATCTAATAAAGTGGATAAAATATACTTTGGTGATAAAACGGATATATTAGTTAGTAACTTTTATTCAGATATGTCTATTATCATTATATCATTTATAATGATAATTAATTCCTTAGTTGTTATATTAATAGTAATGAGATATAATAATTATTTTTCTTCAGGAAATTATGGTTTATTAAATTTATCAATGTTTGGATTAGCTATAAGTTTTTATTTTTTAACTCAATTATGGTCCGTTGGTTATATATTAAGTGATATTGGAGAAATAATATATTTTGTGGAATATACTATGATATTAGTTATGTTTATTCCTCTTATCTTTTTCTTAAAATATAGAATGAATCTAAAATTTAAATTATATTTTAATATAGCACTATATGGTATTTTTATAAATACATTTTCTCAATATATGCTAACTTTATTTAAAATATCAGAGTTTAAAGAACTTATAACTTATACTCATATTCTATTGATTATAAGTATTGTGCTTATACTAGTATCATTTTGGGGGACAGATAAAAATAAATATCCTGCTAAAAAAGATTTTATTATACCAATAATAATTATTCTTGGTATTGTATTATTTCTATTAGGTTATTATATAATCTTTAGTGTTGTAATTATCAAGAGTGTATCACTTATAATAGTTTTTGCATTCCTATTTATTGAAGTTAAAATGATAGTTAATAAATATCTTGATTTTAAGTTGAAATTTTATAAAGAACTTGCACTTAAAGATACACTTACTGGTTTTGATAATAGAACAGCATATAATGAATTTAAAGAAAATTTTGATCTTAAAAAGAAATCAGGGTGGGTTATTTCAATTGATCTAAATAATTTAAAATATATAAATGATAAATTTGGACATGTGATAGGTGATATTTTTATAAAGAAATTCTCAGAAATATTAAATGATGAAATTTCTAATAAAAAGTATGTAGAAGTTTTTAGAGTAGGTGGGGATGAGTTTTTTATATTTATCTTGAGGAATCAAAAATTTGATGTATCTGAATGGATAGAAAGGATAAAAGAAAAATTTTCTCAAGCTAATATTGATGCAGAAGATATTATTCCAACATTTTCCGCAGGTAGTTATTATATATCAGAGAATGATTCTATAAGTCTTGAAGAGGCCTTTAATGAAGCTGATAGAAAAATGTATATAGATAAATTAAATTATAAAAAAATGGAGGAGAAATGGGATTTTTAAAAGATTTTGTATCAATAAATAAAGTTGTTTTAAAAAAAACAAATAAAAAATATGTAGAGAATATTGCTTTGATATTAGGACTTATGATGTATATTATATTATATTTTGCAATGATGTTTATTTCATATTTAATATCATCTAAAATAGGTAGAGTAGGAAGTTATTTAACGGGTATACTTTCTTGGTTTGTATCTTGTCTTTTAATATCAGATTTCTTATATAATTTATCAAATATTATCTCAGGGGGTAAATTTAGACTTAGTTATTTATTTAAGAATGCAAAAGAATATTTTATGCCCACATTAGCTGCTACTGCAATACCTAGTATCGTTATATTCTTGTTCTCTAGTCTAACAAGGATATATGTTCCAAGAATAATTTTATATATATTTTATTTAGTATATGCAACAGGTGAAATTATATATCAAAAAGATAAAGATAGTCTTGAAATATTTGTATATGGACATAGATTTTTAATAGAAAATTGGAAGATTTGGATTAGTGTTAATGTTATATTAGGAGGAATATGTATAGGTTTATTTTATGTGCTTCAACAACCAATATTCATGTTAGTTTCCAAATGGATTTTTGCATTTCTGTATAATGTAACAGTTGCACAGCTTATAGGGATTCTTATTCTTTCTATCCTTGTATCAATACCAGGGCTCTATTATATGCTTTATAGAGGATATATCTTTAAGATACTCAGTGTATCTTCTAGTAGAAAAAGAGAATATATGAGAAATATATATGGTGAATAAAATGAGTAATAGCAAGTAGAAATACTTGTTATTTTTATATAGATAGATATTTGAGAATAAAAAAAATCTAGCTAAAAACTAGATTTTCAGAAAATAAACATATACTAATGAGGTCTTGCTCCCTTATTAGTACCTAAATAATAACATATATATAGAAGTAAATCAAATGTATTTTTTTCTTGATTAAAAGTACAGTTATTTCATATGATTATCATTTTCAAATAAGTTTTTCCCTTATATTATGGTTTACATTATTTGTAATATGACAAAAAATATAGTAAAATATAGTAGGGTAATATGTATATATGATAATAAAAAGGGCTATTTTAAGCCTTTTATATATGATTTACAAAAAATATAGAAAAAATGTACGAGGATTAGGATGAAAAGAGTTTTATTACATACCAATGTTGTAAAAAATACAATAGATGTTAAAGGAAAATTAATAAGAAAATTATTGAAATCAAATATGGATATCGTAGAAGAAAATCCAGATATTATTGTTGTAATAGGTGGAGATGGCACGATGCTTACGGCGATAAGAGAGTATAATTCATTAAATATCCCTTTTGTTGGAATTAATACAGGAACGCTTGGTTTTCTTCCTGGATATACTCTTGATGAATTAGATTTATTTATAGAAGATATAAAGGATGAAAAGTTTGAAATTCAGAGTTATCCACTTATTAAAGTAAGAGTAAAAACTATCAGAGAGAGTTATATTGAAAGATATGCATTTAATGAGGTAATAATAAAGCATTTAGAGCCTAGATTAATGGAAGCTAGGGTGTATTTTAATGACGAGGAGTTTAATTATTATACAGGAGATGGATTTATAGTATCTACTCCTATTGGTGCAACGGGTTATGCCATATGGGCAGGAGGTGCAGCAATGCACTCTGATCTTCAGGTATTAGAAGTGACACCTCTTAGTCCTAATGATAATAGAGTAAATAGACCACTTATGACTTCTATGATTATGCCCGTACAGACAAAAATAGATATTAATGTTATTAAAGCAGAATCACGTCAAGTTATTGTTGCTTGTGATGGTATTAGAATATCAAATGATTATATTTCAGAAATTGAAATTACTGCTGCTGATAAGGCAGTTAAAATAATAAGAGATAGAAATTATAGTTATTATAATCATTTTAGAGAGAAGATTATAGATAAGAATATCATAAGAGGGTAGAATGTTTAAATTAAAAAAGTTTTTTATAAATAGAGTAGATAATATAGTATTTGTTGAATTGAAGAAAGAGATTAAGTTCAAAGATATGGCATTAGACAAAAATATTCCACTTCCAATTTTATTTTCAGATATCATGGATAAAGTAAAAGGTGTTAGTGATGAAGATATTCATACTGAAAATTTAATAAAAGGAATGGCTTATATTATAGCTTTAGATGATGATTTCAAATATAATAAATATTATAAATCTATTCTTTCGAAAATAGAGGATATAGGATTTCATCTTCTTAGAATAGCACTGACGTATGCGAATAATAATAATAAAATTGATGCGATGATTTTATTAAAAGCTGGGCTTTTATTTGAAGATGATAATATAGATATGCTTATTAATTATGCTCGATGTGCAGTTGAACTCTCTTATGAAGAAAATGAAAATGAAAAGTTTTTATTAGAAGAGAGTAAAGAAGTTTTTGAGTATTTAAACATAAAATATCCTGAACATCCGTATTCTTATTATCAGCTTGGATTTATTTATTCCAATGAGAATAATTATATAAAAGCAGAACAAATGTGGGTGACAGCGATTAAATTAAATATTGATGAGAATAAAAAGCATGAAATCGTTACGAATTTACATGATTTAAATGCTAAGATTTTATTTGAAAAAGGACATACTCTTATTTTAAATGAAAGAGTGGATGAAGGACTTGAAATTCTACTTTCTCTTGAAGAAGAATATGTGGATTGGTGGAATTTGATGTTCTTTATTGGGCTAGGCTACCGAATGAGTAAAGAATATGATCTTGCGCTTCGATATTTTATGAAAGTGATAAACTTAAATACCGGTCATAAAGAAACTTATAATGAAATGGGTCTTTGTTATATGACAATGGGCAGATATGATGATGCCATCAATGTGTTTAAAGAAGCTCTTAAAATACATCGAAATAGTTCAGAACTTCTTTGTAATTTAGCAATTGTATATATGCAAATGGGAGATTTTGATTTAAGTGAGAAATATTTAAAAGATTCTTTAAGAGAAAATCCAGATGATGAGATAAGTCTTGCATGGTTTGAAAGATTAAATACGCTTAAAAAATCTTAACAAACTTGAATTGATTGTAATTATAATATAAAATAAACAAGATGAGATAGAGGGGGATATATGATTAAAAACATTGATGATTTACTAAAAATTGCAAAAACTCAAGAAACGATGAAGCTTGCAGTAGCTGCAGCACATGATGAGGATGTTTTGCATGCAGTAATTAATGCAAATGAATTAGATATTGTAGACCCAATATTAATAGGTGATAAATCTAAAATAAAGGAAATTGCTAAAAAACATTCACTAAATATTCAAGGTGTTGAAATAATACATATGGAAGATTTAACATTTATAGCTAGAACGGCTGTAGAATTAGTTAGTGAAGGAAAAGCAGATTTTCTGATGAAAGGTCTTATTGATACTTCCATACTATTAAAAGCAGTTCTAGATAAAGATATTGGTCTTAGAACAGATAATAGATTGAGTCATGTTATGGTATATGATGTTAAAAATTATCATAAACTGATATTGATGACAGATGGTGGTATGAATATTTTGCCAGATCTTGATGCAAAGAAAGAAATTATTAAAAATGGGTTAGAAGTTGCAAGAAAACTTGGGATAAATCCAGTGAAAGTTGCATGTCTTGCTGCTAAGGAAAAAGTTAATGATAAGATGATTGCAACGGTTGATGCAAGTAAGCTAGTTGAACTCAGTAAGAATAAATATTTTGGGGAAGATATAATACTTGAAGGACCACTGGCTTTTGATTTAGTAGTATCAAAAGAAGCTGCTAAAATAAAAGGATTTCAATCAGAGATAGCAGGAGATGTAGATTTAGTTTTAGTACCAAGTATAGAAGTTGGTAATGGAATAGGTAAAACAATAACATATTTAGCTGATGGAAAATCTGCTGGGGTTATAATGGGAGCTAAAGCACCAATAGTTTTAGTTTCAAGAGCAGATAGCTATGAAGATAAATTACATTCTATAGCACTTGCAAGTGTTATAGCATCTAAAAAATAAGATTTGAGGGGGAAGTATGAAGAAATTTATGACGGGTAATGAAGCTGTAGCTCGTGGTGCTTATGAGGCTGGAGTTACATATGCTGCTGCCTATCCTGGTACTCCTAGTACAGAGATACTTGAGAATATGGCGCAGTATAAAGAACTCATTGCAGAATGGGCTCCAAATGAAAAAGTTGCACTTGAATGTTCTATAGGAGCATCATTTGCAGGAGCTAGAAGTCTTGCTGCGATGAAGCATGTTGGTGTTAATGTTGCTGCTGATCCACTTTTTACATGGGGATATACAGGAGTAACAGGTGGTTTTGTACTTGTTTCAGCTGATGATCCAGGTTGCCATAGTTCACAAAATGAGCAGGATAACAGATATTATGCAAAATTTTCAAAAATTGTATGTATAGAACCATCTGATTCTCAAGAATGTAAAGACTTTGTGAAAGAAGCTTATGAGATTTCAGAAAAATTTGATGTTGCTGTTTTATTTAGAATGACAACAAGAACATGTCACTCTAAGGGATTAGTAGAACTTGAAGATAGAGTAGAAGTACCTATGGTACCTTATAAGAAGCAACCTAAAAAATATGTTGCTGCACCTGCTACTGCAAGAATTCTACATCCAATAGTAGAAGATAAATTAAAGAGATTAGAAGAGTATTCTAATCAGACTTCACTCAATAGAGAAGAAATGAATGATACTAAAATTGGTATTGTAACATCGGGTATAGCATATGAATATGCTAAGGAAGTTTTTGGAGAGAATGCTTCTTATTTTAAAGTAGGTATGTCTTATCCACTTCCAATGGATAGAATTAGAGAGTTTTCTAAGAAAGTTGATAAATTATATGTCGTTGAAGAATTAGAACCATTTATGGAAGAACAAATGAAGGCAAATGGTATCGACTGTATAGGAAAAGAATTGATTTCAAATATAGGAGAGTTAAATCCGGATATCGTAGCGAAAGCTCTTTTAAATGAAGAGAAAACATTACTTGAAATGCCTGCAGAAAAGAAAGTAGCTAGACCACCTACACTTTGTACAGGTTGTCCACATAGAGGATTTTTCTATGCACTTTCTAAAAAAAGAAAAGTAATCGTTACAGGCGATATTGGATGTTATACACTTGGAGCATCTGATCCACTTAATTCAATAGATTCAGTAATATGTATGGGTGGTTCTATATCAATGGGTCACGGTGCGAGTCAAGCATTTAAAAAGAATGATAAAGAACAAAAGGTAGTGTCTGTAATAGGAGATTCTACATTCTTCCATACAGGAGTAAACTCTCTTATGACTGTTGCATATAATGGTTCAAATACTGTTACTTGTATTCTTGATAATAGAATTACTGGTATGACAGGACATCAAGAGAATCCTGGAACAGGATATAAACTTCAAGGAGAAGAAGCAAAGCAAATAGATATTCCTAAATTATGTCATGCAATTGGTATAGAGCATGTTGTTACAGTTAATCCACTGGATTTAAAAGAAGTAGATGATGCATTAGAAGAAGCATTTAAATTTGATGGACCGTCAGTAATTATTACTAGATGGCCATGTGTACTTAAACATTTTTCTGATCAAGATATCGTGGAATTTGAATTAAAGAGAAAACAATATCACGTTGATATTGATAAGTGTAGAGGATGTAAGATGTGTATTAAGACAGGTTGTCCAAGTATTAGTTTTAATAGTGCTACTAAAAAAGCTAGTATTGATTTAAATACATGTGTTGGCTGTTCTGTTTGTTCACAGTCATGTCCATTTGATGCGATAGAAAAGGTGGTGGATTAATGGTTAAGAATGTTCTTTTAGCAGGAGTTGGTGGACAAGGTATTATCCTTGCAAGTAAGATTTTAGCTGCTGGTTTAATAAAGGGTGGCTATGATGTAAAGATGTCAGAAGTTCATGGTATGGCGCAAAGAGGAGGTTCTGTTACAACACAGGTACGATTTGGTGAGAAAGTATATTCTCCAATCATCGGAAAAGGTCAAGCTGACATTCTTGTTTCTTTTGAAACAATGGAAACAGGTAAGTGGTTAGAATACCTTAAAGAAGATGGTAAAGTAGTTGTTAATGAGTTTGAAATTCCTTCTGCACCGATACTTGCATGTAATGCAGAGTATCCAGAAAATATTATTGAAGCATTAAAAGAAAGAGCGGATGTTACTGCTTTTAAAGCAAGTGATCTTGCGAAAGAAGTAGGAAATATTAGAACAGCAAATGTTGTAATTGTTGGTGCTTTAGTAAAAGCAATGGGTCTTATGGATATAGACTGGGAAGAAGTAATAAGAGAAACAGTAAAAGAAAAATTTGTAGATGTTAATATAAAAGCACTTAAATTAGGTATGGCACAGATATAATAAGTGGGCTTTTGCCCACTTTTAAAAAATATAAAAAATGCCCACTTTTAAAAAATATAAAAAAATACTGGACAATTAATAAAAATTGTAGTACAATTATTTGTGCGTTTAAAAGATATGTTCCGCTGTTGGAAAAGGTCCATTAAGAACATATGGTTAGGAGGAAAAATGAATAATATTATTAAGAGTATTGAAGCTGCACAGCTTAATACAGAGAGACCAGAGTTTAGAGTTGGTGATACAGTAAGAGTTCATTTGAAAATCATTGAAGGAAAAAGAGAGAGAATTCAGGTTTTTGAAGGACTTTGTATCAAGAGACAAGGTGGTGGAGTTAGAGAAACATTTACTGTTAGAAAAATTTCATCAGGTGTTGGCGTAGAGAAAACATTACCATTACATTCACCAAAAGTAGAAAAAATTGAGGTTGTAAGTTTAGGTAAAGTTCGTAGAGCTAAAATTAACTATATCAGAGATAGAGTTGGTAAATCTGCTAAAGTTAAGCCAAGAAGACCAAAA
>PDWI01007544.1_pt1 | contig 13130 bp, 13 predicted proteins | sample 1430891 | NCBI WGS metagenome assembly PDWI01 (sample SAMN01162508, study PRJNA174530) | Oral metagenome, whole genome shotgun sequencing project. | biome: Marine environment; feature: Marine mammal; material: Swab sample of the gingival sulcus; isolation source: swab sample of gingival sulcus... | reverse complement strand
TTATATTAAAGTCAAGCAAAATGAACAGAAAATCCTCTCCTCTGTTTATCTTTGTGTTTTATATTTTAATTAAATTATTAGAGAGAGGGAGAAATTAAACAAAAAGTACTATGATTATTTATGTAACAAAAAAAGGAAAAAAATTTTGGGTTGGAACTAATCAACCTAAAAAAGGTAAAACTTTTGTTCAAGAAGAAATTCCCGATTTGAAGACTTTCTTGAGAAAAAATCAAAATAAAATCCAAAAAGATGATTTTTTCAAAATGATTAGTTATTGGACCTATATTGATTATCACAACATTGATGAAACCATAACTGAATATGGATTGGTCAAAAGACTTGCTCATGAATTTTGGGAAAAAGGAGAATATCTTCGTATCATGCGAAACGCCTCAAAAAGCATTGCTTCAAGAATGAAGAAAAAACTAGAAGATACCAAAGGCAAAAAACCTCGGTATGTGAGAAAAGGGCAACACTCTCGCCCTAGATAAAGTGAGAGTAAGAAATTGGAAACAAAAGAATTGAAAATAAAATTATGGCAAAAAAAAAGGAAAAAAAGTTTGAAATTTGTCCTAAGTGTTTAGGAGATGGAAAGCTCTATACTAGAGGGAATCATCCTTCTATTTCCTATCCTAGACCATGTTGGAAATGTTTGGGGACTGGGGAAATAGAAAAAGAAGTTAAACAAAAAAATTAAAAAACGATGAGAAAAGAAATAGTATTATATGTTCATTATTCCGTAAATGGGATAGAAAACATAAATTTCCCTGGAGAGATTAAAGTTGTTAATAAAATTCCAAAAAATACTAAAAACTTTATTAATAAAAACTGTAAAATTAAAGAAAGTCTACAAATCCAAAAATTTACACAAATTGGAGAAAATGTAAAAATTCTTAATAACGTAAAAATTGGAAGTAATTTTTCCATTGGACATGGTTCATTAATTTCAAATGACACCATTATTGGTAATAGTGTTACCATAAAAGAAATGGTAAACATCCAAAACAATGTTATCATTGAAGATAACACTACTATTAATAAATCTGCCACTATTGGTCAAAGATCAAAAATTGGGAATAATATTACAATTGGAGAGATTACTTATATTGGAGATCAAGTAAAAGTTGGAAAAAATTGTATCATTGGAAATGATTGTATTATTGAAAATGATACAATTATCGAAGACAATATAACAATTGAAAATGATGAAAATATACGATCATGCTCTATTATTTTAAAAAGATAAGAAACAAGTTGAGGAATACCTCAACAACTAAATTGTTTCTACACTGAATCAAGATAAGCCAAGGATTTTCCTTCGGCTTTCTTTTTTTGTAAAAAAATATTTTATAGCTCCCCTCGTGTATCAAATCTCCCCCTAACCCCCTCTTTATCAAGAGGGGGAACAACTAACAAAAGTCTCCCTTGATAAAGGGAGATTTAGAGGGATTTGTATAACAAAGTCTGGGAATGGATTTGATTTGCGAAGCAAAGGACAGGAGGCTTTATAAATAAAGAAAGTGTCACCCTGAGCTTGTCGAAGGGTTCCTCTGAAACGAACAAGAAAAATGCTTCGGCAGGCTCTGAATGGCTAAAAATCTCTCCCATCCCCCATTTCCCCAAAATAGCAAGGGATAATTTTTATATTTCTGCTAGAAATTTGCTAATATCATTTTTCTGAATATACTAGTAATGTATAAATATGCTATATATTTATGTTGAAGCAATTATTTTACCTTATTATACAAAAACACAATGAATCAAAACAGAGAAGAACTTTTAGCAAGTCTAAACGACCATCAGAGAGCGTATGTAAATTTGGATTTGAAAGATCCGAAAAATGGAGATTATATGCTGGCAGTTTTCCATTTCGTGCCAGGGAAAAATCTCAATATGCTCCAAGCGAGTTGTGAAGTTGCCGCTGAATCTTCAACCGGAACGAATTTCCTCGTGAAGACCGAGACTAAATATTCTAAGGCGATGAATGCCTTGGTATATCAGTATGATTTGGAGAAAGAATTGGTGTGGATCGCCTATCCTTGGAGATTGTTTGATAGAGGTGGAAATGTACAAAATATCATGACCTATATCGCTGGGAATGTCTTTGGTATGAAAGAGGCGAAAGCCTTGAAACTCCTTGATGTGTGGTTCCCTCGTGTGATGCTGGACCAATATGATGGCCCAAGTTATACCCTAGACGATATGAGAACCTATCTAGGAGTAGAAGATAGACCGATTTTGGGAACGATTGTGAAACCTAAGATGGGATTAACCTCATCAGAATATGCAGAAGTGTGTTATGATTTCTGGTCAGGAGGGGGAGATTTCGTGAAAAACGATGAGCCCCAAGCTAACCAAGATTTCTGTCCTTATGACAAAATGGTCCACTATGTAAAAGAAGCGATGGACAAAGCGGTAAAAGAAACTGGACACAAAAAAGTCCACTCGTTCAATGTATCTGCTCCAGATTTTGATACCATGATCGAAAGATGTGAGATGATTAGAAATGCAGGATTTGAGCCAGGAAGTTATGCGTTCTTGATTGATGGAACGACTGCTGGTTGGATGGCAGTACAGACCTTGAGAAGAAGATACCCTGATGTGTTTATTCACTTTCACAGAGCCTGACACGGTGCCTACACCAGACCAGAAAACCCAATCGGATTCTCGGTGTTAGTACTATCGAAATTTGCAAGACTTGCGGGAGCAAGTGGAATCCATACCGGAACCGCAGGCGTTGGGAAAATGGCTGGAACACCAGGAGAAGACATCACTGCTGCAAAAAATATCTTTAACTACAAAGGACCAGGTCATTTCTTTGACCAGTCGTGGGGAAAAATCAAAGAAGACGATGAAGATTTCATCGAAAAATGTAGAAACGATTTACATCACCATGTGGTTGAAGAAGACGATGACTGGAGATCGGTAAAAAGATGTACGCCTATCGTTTCTGGTGGACTGAATCCTACGTTGTTAAAACCATTTATTGATCTGATGGAAAGTGTAGACTTCATCACGACGATGGGAGCTGGATGTAATGCCCACCCAGACGGAACAAAAAAAGGAGCCACTGCCCTCGTGCAAGCCTGTGAAGCATACAAACAAGGCATTGATATTCATGATTACGCAAAAAACCATGAAGAACTTGCAAAGGCGATTGAATTCTTTGAAAAGAAAAAAGAAAAATCTGCTCATCATGAAGCTATGGAAAGACAAGATGAAGCAGTGTAGGTAAAAATAATGGGTAATTCTTAATGATTAATGTTTAGTGAAAGTGTCCCCCTTTTAAAGGGGGATGTCTCGAACCCCGCAAAGCGGGGCGAGGGACAGGGGGTTTCTGTTTGTAAAAACCCACCGGTTTCACTTCGTTCAACCACCTCCCTTAGAAAGGGAGGCATTCCTGTCATCCTGAGGTTTATCCGAAGGATCCAGTAAATAAATACAGAAGCGAATATTTCCCCCCTCACGGGGGATTTTTTTATTAAATAAAAAGTAAATATAAAAAAAATCGTCATGCTCATTCACACAACGATTAATTCTTTAGTCATAGCCTTTAATCTTCTATTTTATTACATTTATCAGACATACGCTTCGATAAATAAAATAATCCACATGATAAAAGAAATAGCAACGCAGAGATATAGAGAGTTTTCAACATCCAAATGAAAATAATATATTTCCATTCAAACAAGAACACACCTCCCATTATTACCGCATTATAAAGTGTAAACATTACAAATACAGCAACTGGTAGCCATATACCAATTCGAGATATACGACGTATCGTATACCAAAAATCATTTTTTTTTGCCATAATACTTTTGTTTTTGTGACTTCCCCTCTACTACTGAGTTTTAGGAAAATCAAATTTATACTTTTGTTTAGGTCTTAAGTATAAGAATTATATATATAATGTCAATAGTTTTTTAAAATTATATATTTTATATAGCGAATATCTTTCATAAAAAAAATTTGCTTTATTTTGCATAACCCATATACTTATGATATACACTTTATTGTCTAAGTACTATACGATAATGAAAAAATGAGAAAAGTTAGAAGAATTAGAACAATCAGAAAATCTAAAAAATCTTGAAAATCAAGAAGAATCTATCATAACCTTTCTTGCCCTCTTTAATCAGATTGATAAACAACTTGATAAAATCTTATGAGAAGATAAATTTCTGCCTTATAATGAAAAAATTAAAAGAGTAATCCATGAACCGAGCTATATTTCTTGGTTTGTAAAACTTCATCAATATCAACTAAAATATCTCTGAGAAATTAGAAATCAAATCACCCATGGCATAAAACTTAATGGACATACCTATGTCATGCCTACAACATATGCAATACAACAACTCAAGAGGTATGCTACCGCTATCAAAGAACCACCGCAGTGCAAAGAAATTTTCGGAAAAGAAGTATTCTGCGTAAATGGAAACAGTACCCTAGGAGAAGTGATCCATGATATCAAGAAAAAGAAATATAGCCATATTCCTGTATACGATGATAACCATCATTTCCTCGGGATATTACATCTCAATGAATTACTGATCTGGATTTTTGAGCAGAGTAAAATCCTTTCAGAAAATACAAGTATTCAAGAATGGAAACAACAAAAAATCAAAAATTTACAATTATTTACTGATCATAACCATCTGCTTTTTGTCGAAGAGAAAAAAAATATTTACGAAATTGATGAGATCTTCACAAAAAGAAAAATGAAAAATACTGATCTTTCTGTAGTACTTATAACAAAAAATTGACTCCCAAATGAAGATTTACTTGGGATTATTACTCCGAGTGATGTTGCAATTATTGATAGTTTCGTAATGCAGTAAAATACATGATTTCTACTATTTTATCTTTTAGTACACAAACATAATATGCCACAAGATATGACACAAAAACTAGAACACTTAGCACAGATTTTTGAAGAGAAAAACAAACACATTAATCTCTCAGCGATTAGAGATCTAGCATGAATCAAAATTAAGCATATTCAAGATAGTCTAGAACTTAATACTTTTTTAAAACTCACAAAAGGAAGTACATTCTGTGATATTGGGACAGGAGGAGGATTTCCTCTACTTCCACTTGCGATTACTAACCCTCAAGTAAAATTTAATGGTATTGATGCAAGAAAAAAAAAGGTTGATACCGTGAATGGATTTATTGAAACATTACATCTTAGTAATGCAAAAGTCTTGCGAGGAAGAATAGAAGATTTCGCGAGCAAAAAACAGTATCAAGCATCGTTTGATTATATTTCTGCAAGAGCAGTATGATATGTAGATAAATTATTTACGTGGGCAACTCCTCTCTTAAAAAAATGAGGACACTTTATCTTATACAAACAAGAAAATTCTAAAGAATATGAGACAATGCTAAAACTACTAAAAAAATATAATCTACAATTAGTACAAACACATACATATAAACTTTTTGATGGAGATATCCAGAGAGTTATCTATCTTATTCAGAAACTCTAGCACAAAGATATTTGATTGTTTCTCCTTTTTCCAAGGCCATCTTTTCATATCTTGTAACAACTCAATATTGCTGAGCTAATAATTCAGGAGTAGCATGCAAATCTGTAGTTTGATCAATAATTTCAAATCAATTTGCTTGTAAACTTTCTAGCGAATATTTAAAAAATCAATCATGATCAGTCTTGAGATGGAAAAGACCTCATGGTTTAAGAATTTTTTTATAGAGTTCTAGAAATCTTTTACTTGTTAGTCTTCTCTTTTCATCTCAATCTCTTGGTCTAGGATCAGGTTGTACAACCCATATCTCTGCAACTTCATTATCTGCAATATAGGTATCTAGATGTACAATCTGTGCACGAAGAAATCCTACATTTGTAAGATGATGTTCATCAACTTTTTGCAATCCATGAAAAATCCTATCTCATCTAATATCTACACCTATAAAATTTCTTTCTGGAAACTGAGATCAAAACCCTGTCGAATATTCTCCCCTCCCACACGCGAGCTCCAATGTTATAGGATTTGTATTTTTAAAAAACTCAGTATGTCGATTTCCTTGTATTGTTTCATACAAAGGCTTCCCTTCTTCTATCAAAAATGGATGTTCTTCATTACAAGCATAGCGATATTTTTTTCTTCTTCACATAATAAATCATAAGAGTATATAAATTTAAAAAACACAATAAAAGAAATGAAAAAATAATCTTACTTACACAGCTTCTCAGGATAATCCCAAACACCTCACATATCAAGACAATAATCTATTTGTAAAAAATGAAGATCAAAACCATGAGAAAACCACATACATCCATAATATCAGATCACCATTCCAATTCCGACAACTGCTATTCCTAATAGTATCTTTTTAACTCCTTGCAAAGTAAAGAGTGTATTATCTTTTTTTGTAGATTTCTTTGTATTCTTTTTAGTAATTCTCTTAGTAGATGTATTCATACTATCTTTATTATGAAAATTAAAATTTGTTTTTCTGTCATCCCCACGTAGGCAGGGATTCATTTAGCGAATATAGATTCCTGATCAAGCCAGGAATGACAACAACACTCGTCATTCAGAGGTGAAACCGAAGAATCCATACTCGTTTACCGGATCCTTCACCCTACGGGTTCTGGATGACACTCTTTCTAACATTAATCATTAACCACTAATAATTAACCATTATTTTCCTACACATTAAACTTAAACACCATAACATCTCCATCTTGCACGATATAACTTTTTCATTCAAGTCTTAATTTTCATTTTTCTTTTGCCTTATTCCAAGAACCAGCTTCAACTAAATTCTCATAGGCAACAACTTCCGCCTTGATAAATCCTTTTTCAAAATCAGTATGAATCGCACCAGCGGCTTGCGGAGCAGTAGAATCCACAGGAATCGTCCAAGCTCTCGTTTCCTTCTCCCCAGTCGTGAAATAATACATCAAACCAAGATTTTTATACGCTAATCTAATCAAATCATCCAAAGTAGGAATATGCTCCAAATGCTCAACAGCCAACAATTCTTTGATAAATTCCTCTTTCTCTTCTGGCTCAAATTCCATCATTTCTTCTTCCATCTTCGCACACACAATCGCAACTTCTGCACCTAATTTTTCCTCATATTCTGCTTTGATCTTTTCTGCATCAACCAACTCATCTTGCCCAACATTCAACGCATACAAAAATGGTTTCAAGGTCAAAAAATTATACGACTTAATCAATTTCAAATTATCTTCTGACAAGGCATCTCTCACGGTGTTCGCGAGCTTTCCATCTTCCAGAGCCACCTTGATTTTCTTCAAAATTTCTGCTCTTTGTTTGTCTTCTTTATTACTTGCAATTCTTGATCTTTTTTCCAGTTGTGGCAAGACTTTCTCTATCTGCTCCAAATCTGCAAAAATCAATTCTAAATTAATAATTTCCACATCTCTCAACGGATCAACTTCACCTTCCACATGCACCACATCAGTATCCTTGAAATACCTTAAAACCTGCACAATCGTATCAACTTCTCTAATATTCGCCAAAAACTTATTTCCAAGTCCTTCACCTTTACTCGCACCTTTCACCAGTCCCGCAATATCTACAAATTCCGTCGTCGCATAAATAATTTTTTTCGTATTAGAAATCTTAGAAAGTACCTCAATTCTTGGATCTTTCACATCCACAATCCCAACATTCGGATCAATCGTACAAAACGGAAAATTCGCAGCATCCGCAGCATACGACTTTGTCAAAGCGTTAAACAATGTAGACTTTCCCACATTCGGCAATCCAACAATTCCAACTTTCATCTAATAATTTTTTACAAATAAATTTTAAGTCCCCCTTTTAAAGGGGGATGCCCCACTTTGTGGGGCAAGGATTTTCTAACACCCAAAAGTATACAAAACAGCAAAAAAATAGCAAGAGGAAAAGCTTGCTATACACAAGGATATATAAAGATATATGCAGATATTTATGATATAAATACTAATAATTACTCCAATAACCGTATCTTTTCTGAAGTATGTTAAGATAATATACTAAGATACTATATAACTTTTTATAGGCATTATATTTTACTCTCGAATCTGTAGCACACCACTCATATAATATTGCATTATCAATAGCACTCTGTAATGAAATAGCATCCATCGTATCTAATGCAGACACATACACACCATCATAATATTTTTTCTTTTCCCAACAAGAAAGTTCATATTGTTTATACTCTTGTACTTGCATATTAAGTTTCCCTTCGATATATTCTGCTTTTGAAATAATATTTTCTAAAGATAATACATAACTCTTAATAAGGGTATTTTTATTTCCTATACGTTGCAAGGTATCTCACAAATCATATGATAAATTCTGTTTTATATCTTTTATCAGTCAAACAATTTCTTCTACTTCTCAGGATTCGACATCCTGATATCATATTGCAATATTTACATCGAGCAAACTCTCACTATATCAATAGATTTCTCTGACTAAAAGAGCATCAAAAACCGTAGTCTTTTGGTCTTGTTCTAGTATATTTGCAAACGTAAAAGAAGAAGAAAAAAAACCTACTCCCCCTATCAAAAAAATACCAACCAAAAAATAGGATACCATACAATATTTTAATACATTTTTTAAACAATTCCTTTTCATTATATTTTTATACATATCAATAATCATAGTAATAATTATCCTCAGATCTGATTGACGATCTCTGTCATCGGAAGAAACACTGAAGCCATCACCATACCAATAACTCCAGCAACAAGACTAATAATTAATGGCTCTACTAGTGAAACCATAACATCAATCTTTGATTTCAATTCATCTTCATAAAATGTAGATATATTATTCATTACATCTCCTGTTGTACCTGTTTCTTCTCCCACATGAATAATCTGTGTCAAAATAGGATCAAACAATGGCGATCATTCCAAAGAATCAAAAAACGTAAATCATGACTCAATATCCTCTTTCACCTGAAAAATCTTTTTTTTATAATTTACATTAGAAAGTATGCTTCATATCAAACCAAGAGAAACAACAGGATTAAGTCATGCTTTATAAAATTGACCTAAAAGTTTAGAAAATTTATACATATAATAATTCTTTACCACATCAGACACCGCTGGTAATTTCAAAAATAAATTATCTAGAAAAACCCTGAAAGCAAACATCGTACGATATAAAATTTTAAATCAAATAACGATAACTGCTACACCTCAAAATAACCAATACCATCTCGTTTTCATAAAATCTCAAATTTCTAACACAAACTGTGTAACTGGGGGAATTGCTTCAGGAGGGAAAAGACTCACAATATTAGGAATTGCATATGTTACCAATGCAATAATTGCAATAACAGAAAAAGATAACAATATAATAGGATATGTCATAGCTTTCTTTATTTTCTGGTTAATTTCTGCACTTGTTTGCAATTCCAAAAAGATATCATTAAGTGTTCCTACAAGATTTCCTGTCATCTGAGCGGATTTCACTAACTCAATTTCTCCTCTACTAAAAAAATCACTATGTATCTCCATGGCCTTAGAAAATTCCATTCCAGATGACAAATTATTAATAAGACTCGTCAATATTTCTACCATAGTTGAATTTTTCTCTGAATGTCTAATAGCTAAAAGAGAATCTCTTACTGCTAATCCTGCTTTCTGAGAAACTGCCAATAACCTAAAAAATGCTATTTTCTCTTTTAATCATACTTTTTCTTTAAAAATATCCATTGTCATACCCTTTTTGAATAAAAAAACACCTATCTATATTATTTTTTATAATTTTATACCTTAACTTTCACAAATCTATATATTTCATCCATATCAGAATATCATTTTATAATTTTAAATACTCCATCTCTCTCTAGCGTTACCATTCCCTTACTTAAAGCGTACTGTTCTATTTCAAGAGGAGGTTTCTCTTCCATAATCATCATCTTTATCTCATCAGTATAATCCATTAATTCATAAAGTCCAACCCTTCATTTATATCCTGTTCCCATACAATGTTCACATACTTGTCCTGTATTAGGATCCTTCCCTGTTCAACATAAAATCTCTCCTTTTACAAAAAAATCATCCCATTGCTCTTTTGTGATTTCTCTTAATCTTACTTCTTCTTTTAATGCATCTTTATCAAAATTTGTAAATGCATTCTTAGCATGGACCCATCTTGGATCATCTTTTATGGATTGTTTTGTAGCACATTTAGGACAAATTCTTCTCGCCAATCTCTGTGCAATCACAAGATTAAATGTTCCAGCTACCATATATGGTTTAGCTCCTAAATTAGAAACTCTACTAATTGTTTCAACTGCTGAATTGGTATGCACCGTACTAAACACTAAGTGTCCTGTCATGGCAGATTCCATTGCCATTTCAAGCGTCTCAAAATCACGGATCTCTCAGATCATCATAATATCTGGATCCTGTCTCAATCCAGCTCTCAGACCAGAGGCAAATGTATACCCAATATCAGCTCTCACCTGTGATTGATTAAGTCCAAACATTTTATTTTCTACTGGATCTTCATAAGTAATAATATTTACTTCTGGCTTATTAACCTCATCAAGACATGAATATAGTGTTGTCGTTTTTCCCGATCCTGTAGGACCAGTATTCAACATAATACCATTAGGATAAGAAATAGCTTTTTCTATAATGAGTTTATTTCTCCCTTCAATACCAAGATCATTTAAAAGAGGAATTTTTTTTGATTTATCAACAATACGCATTACAAGCTTTTCTCACCAAACGGTTGGTAAAGTATTCGCACGCAGATCAATTTCTTTATTTGTTTGAGTTACACTTGATACTCTGGCATCTTGAGGTAATCTCTTCTCATCAGGTCTCATCTGTCCAGATTCTATCTTAAACTTAGAAATAATACTTTCATGCAAAATATTTGGATATTGGATCAACTCAATCAAAACACCATCAATTCTTAACCTAATTCTTCCATAATTTTCCATTGGTTCAATATGAATATCTGATGCTCATTCTTCTACTCCAATTGTTAAAAGATTATCAAAAATAGCAACAACATTTGACTTCATTACTGCATCATCTAACTGTTTCTTATATTCTATAGAATTTTTCCAAAACATACTAAACAACTATGGTTACTATCTGATAAAAATATCTTGCTTTACATATAATACAACATATAATGCAACATATACACACACATAAGTATACTGAGAAAAAAAATAAATGCAAAAAAAAGCCTCCTTTTTTAAAGAGACCTTTCTTTATATCATATGTAATAACTATTATCGTATAGATATTCTATCCAATAGAGGTTCTTCCTCATATATATGACTGTAATACCTCAGGAATCTTAATTTTCCCATCAACAGTTTGATTATTTTCTATAAGAGGAATTAAAATCCTTGGACTCGCAACTGCCGTACAGTTTAAGGTATAACAATATTTTGTTTTTCATGTATCATCTTTATATCTGAGATTTAATCTTCTTGACTGAAATTCCAAGAATGAAGTACCAGAATGCGTTTCTCCATAACTTGCTCTCGATGGCATCCAACATTCTAAATCATGAGAATTATATTTTCCTATCGCCAAATCTCCAGTACACAAATGTAACACTCTATGAGGAATATTCAAATTCTCTAAAATTTGCTTTGCATTATACAAAATTTCTTGATGCATCTGATTCAACATTCTTTCATTCGCAGGAATAATAACTACCTGTTCTACTTTCTGAAATTGATGAATTCTATACAACCCACGTGTATCTTTTCCATAAGTTCCCGCTTCTCTACGATAACATGGTGACATGGCAACATATTTTTTTGGTAATTCAGCTTCTTCTAAAATCTCATCAGAATGATAGGCAGCCAATGGAATCTCAGCAGTTGCTATCAACCATTTTTCATCTCTTTCCATCTGATATGCATCCTCCTCTCATCATGGGAAATACCCTGTCCCCCTAAAACAATCATAATTTACAATATTTGGTACCGAAAGACTCGTAAATCATTTATGTACAATTTTATCATACACATATTGCAAGACAGCATTTTCTAACAACGCTCCATCTCCTTTCAAAAAATAAGAACGACTTCCAGCAAGTTTTACTCACCTCTTCACATCCAGCATATCATGCATTTCCATCAATGCAACATGATCCTTTGGCTCAAAATCAAAATTTGGGATCTCTCCCCATGTTTCTAGCACTACATTATCTTCTTCAGATACTCCAATAGGCACATTAGGATGGACAAAATCAGGCATCTTCAAATTCCACGCATGAAGATCTTCTAATAATTTTGAATACTTCTCTTCTAAGTCCTGAATTTCTACTTTCATCATTTTAGCCTTTTCATAATCACCAGATTTCCCCGCTAATTTTTGTTCATTTTTTTTCGCATCAATATCCTGTTGTAAAACTTTTCTCTGTTCATCTAACGCCAAAATCATATCAACATCAATAGTTACCTTTTTATTAACACATACTTGTTTATATTCATCGAGATGTTCTCTCACTTTTTTCAAATCAATCATACCTAGTAACAATAAACTAAAAAAATAATAAACATACAAAATACCACAAAAAATAGTAAGAAAAGTCCTCAAAAATGCAAGCTGAAAAAAAAGACTCAGAATTCCTCCCAAGTCTAAATTTTTACATCTTCTTTCATTAATCATTAACCACTAATCATTAACCATCATCCTTACTAATCTACTATCACAAATCCAACATTTCCCCAAATATAATGATTCAGTTTATACAAATCATAAATTGTCTCTGCTACATTTATTCTATAATTATCTGTTTCCGTTGTTTCCTTTATACGCGATGGCATATATTCTTTATATCTTCTCGCCCAGTCTTGAGATCATAATGCTCAATATTCCTCATATTCATTCCTTACTAATCTCACCAATACCGCTACTAATTCATCATACGTTATCTCATCTCGTGGACGGAAGGTTGTTGGTTCCCCTCTTGAGGCTCCTCCTCCATCTCCATGGAATATCTTATATTCATAACTTTGCTTAATATACGGTAATAACGTTGGATCTACATCTTCTATATCTGTAAATTGATTCGTATAACTATAATTTGGTGTCCTACACAACACCTTCTTTGCAAAATTTACCATAAACTTCGCTGCTTCTTGTC
>PDWI01007740.1_pt1 | contig 13131 bp, 13 predicted proteins | sample 1430891 | NCBI WGS metagenome assembly PDWI01 (sample SAMN01162508, study PRJNA174530) | Oral metagenome, whole genome shotgun sequencing project. | biome: Marine environment; feature: Marine mammal; material: Swab sample of the gingival sulcus; isolation source: swab sample of gingival sulcus... | reverse complement strand
GTAAGTGCAGTGGCTAAATTGATGAAAAATCCTGAAAGACCATTTACTGCAATTATGGGTGGTTCAAAAGTTTCTACAAAAATTGAAATTATTGAAAACCTACTTGGAAAAGTAGATAATTTAATCATTGCCGGTGGTATGACTTATACCTTTACAAAAGCAAGAGGAGGTAACATTGGTGAGTCTATTTGTGAAAATGATAAATTGGATTTAGCACTTGATTTGATTGAAAAAGCAAAAGCAAATAACGTTAATTTGGTGTTGGCAGATGATGCTAAAATAGCTGATGATTTTAGTAATGATGCAAATACTCAATTTGTTCCAGTAAGAGAAATTCCTAATGGCTGGGAAGGTCTTGATATCGGCCCTGAAACAGAAAAGAAATTTTCAGATGTTATCAAATCATCAAAAACAATTCTTTGGAATGGTCCTACGGGAGTGTTTGAATTTGATAATTTTACAGGTGGCTCTCGTGCTGTTGGTAATGCAATTGTTGAGGCAACAGAAAATGGAGCATTCTCGCTTGTTGGAGGTGGTGACTCTGTAGCTTGTGTAAACAAATTTGGAATTGCCGATAAAATGTCTTATGTTTCTACCGGAGGTGGTGCATTGCTTGAAGCAATAGAAGGTCGTACTTTACCGGGTGTGGCTGCTATTGAAGAATAGAAAATATAGAGTTTAGGTAAGAAGTCACCTAAATAATTATTTAGGTGACTTCTTTTTTTATTATTAGAAACAAAAATGGCAGAATTCATCTTAAAAGTACCATCTTCGCAAAAAGCAAGTGATTGGTTTAATTTCATTCGTGAAAGTTTAGAATACACAGAAGAAGTATCTAATTTAATTGTTGATTTTAATGATATTAAATTTATGGATACTGATGATTTTGTAATATTGGCTTGTTTAATTGAAAGTTTTTATGTTAATGGTTCTAATGTTAATTTTATTGGAGGAACTGAAAATTTCAATAATCACTTATATAATATAAAGTTTAAAAAATATTGGGAAAAAGGTTTTAATAGGACTAATTTTACTCTTTCTCACAATAAAACAACTTTATGCTTATGGAAAATATCTAAAGATATGATTTACTCATATTCTATGTATGCTCGTCAATATTTTGAAAAACTTACTGAAAATAAAGATTTAATTTCGTTATCTTCTAATATGGATGAAGTTTTTAATAATGTTTTTGATCATTCTGAATCTGCAGTTAAAGGTTACATTATAACTCAATATTATCCTAAAAATAAGAAAATCTCTTTTTCTGTTTGTGACTTTGGAATAGGAATTCCAACTTGTATGAGAAGAGCGAATATAAATAAAATAAATGTTAAAGAAGATTGGAAAGCTATTTTATCTGCTCTTGAAGAAGGTACTTCTGCTAAATCAACACCAAGAAATCGTGGATTTGGATTGAATAATATTTTAGAATTTACAGAGAACTCAAAAGGTAGGTTATATATTGTTTCAAATAATGGTATGGTAGAAAAAGAAGCTGGAAAAATGTATAGAGTAGGGAATACTGATTATCATTTTAGGGGGACTTTGATTTGAATACGTTTGGAGAAAAAGATGAAATAAATGAAGTGTTTGATCTTTAATTTTTTTTTAAAAAAATATTGTATAACTTTGCATAAAATATAGATTATATTTAAAAATGAAAACTTTGGTATTAAAAAATATAGTAAAGAACTCAAGTTCTAATGAAGAGGGGATGATTTTATTTGACTATTTGAAAAAAACATACTTAAGTAATGACTCTTTTGTTTTACAAATTGATTCTGATTTGTCACTATCATCTTCTTTCTTAAATAGTTCTATAGGATTATTTTTAGATAAATACGGTTATGAAAACTTAAAAAAAATGATGAAAATAAAAGGTTCTAAAACTCAATTTTTAAGGATATTAAACTATATAAATAAATATAATAAGGTATATTCTGATTAGTTTTTAATAATATTGTTTTTAGAATAGTTTAATATTACTAGGACTAGGATATATAAAATAGGAGCTAAATTGCTCCTATTTTAATTTTTTGTTTATAAATTTCTTGCTTCTGTCTCTTTCAAAATCATTTCTACAGAATTAATTTCCATAAAAGTCGTTCCGTAATCACCACTTGCAGGTCCACTTAAATAACAGACTTTATCAGATGGTGCTATGATGTTTTTTTCTATTAACTTATTAATAACTTTATAGAAATACTTGTTTTCTTCTCCATAAAATAGTTGTTTGAAAACAGGAAATACACCATAAGAAAGAGCCAATTCTCTTGAAGCACGTTCTACATAACAAACAGCAATAATCGGGTCAAAACTACGATAAGCAGCTAAATATCTTGCTGTTTTTCCTGTATAGGTGTCTGTGATTATGGCTTTCAAGTCCATATTTTCACCCGCCTCTACTGAAGTATGAGCCAAAAACGAAGTAACATCATCTTTTTTCTGGATTTCTATATGTATATTATTTTCTTTTGATTTGGTTGTTTCTGTCTCTTTGGCTATTTTGGACATCATTCTAACTGCTTCTATCGGATATTTACCGTAAGCCGTTTCTCCACTTAACATCAAGGCATCAGTACGATAGTAGATTGCATTGGCAATATCCGTAACTTCGGCTCGTGTGGGGCGTGGATTTTCTATCATAGAATGTAGCATTTGTGTAGCCACAATAACAGGTTTTCTTGCTTTTACACACTTACGAATTAATTGTCGTTGAATAGCTGGTATTTTTTCCGGTGCTACTTCTATTCCCAAATCGCCACGAGCAATCATTACGCCATAACTATGATTGAGAATTTCATCAATGTTATCAACTCCCTCTTGATTTTCTATTTTTGATATAATTTTAATCGAACTTTCGTACTGGTCTAATATCTTTTGAATTTCGATAATATCTTTTTGGGTACGAACAAAAGAGTGGGCTATAAAGTCAATATTCTGCTCTACAGCCATTCTTATAAACTTCTTGTCTCTTTCTGTGATTGAAGGCAGATTAATGCGAACACCGGGCGTATTAACGCTCTTACGACTGCCTAATTTGCCATCGTTTTTAACAACACAAGTTAAATACTCTTCATCTTTGCTAATCACTTTTAACTCCAATTCTCCATCGTCAATCAGAATGTAGTTTCCAACTTTCAAATCACGGGTGAAGTAAGGATAATTGACAGCAATGCACTCTGAATTAGAAATCCGGTCGTTATCGCCGATTACTTTAATAAACTCACCGTTTTTCAGTATGATTTCATCATTTTCAGCTTTGGTTGTTCGTATTTCAGGTCCTTTTGTGTCTACAAGAAGTGCGATTTTTTTGCTGACTTGACGAACATTGTTGATGATTTTCAAAAATCCTTCTTCATCTAAATGAGCAGAATTCATTCTGACGACATTCATTCCTTCGTCATATAATTGTTGGATAAAATCTACTGCACAACGTTTATCACTGATTGTGGCTACTATTTTTGTATATTTTTTGTTCATCTTTTTATAAAATTATTTTTCCATATTGCTCAAATGTATTTTGAGCGAACCGATTGATATATTTATTTCCCAAACTCCAAGGCTTAATGAAGTGATTAATAACAAAATTGCCATTCCAAAAACATAAATAGCAACTAATTGTGCGTTAATGTAGATTAAAAACATCGTTACAACACAAAGCAGTAGGCTTGCGATACCTGTTAGTTGCATATATTTGGTTAATTGCAATCTTTTCTTCAAGTTGTCGATTTGGGCTTTGGCAAGTTTTGATTTATCTTCCATATATTTGTCTTTTAGCTCTCTAACCAATGAAGCATAAGCCAAAAAACGATTGGTATAAGCCAATAAAAGCAATGAAATTGCCGAAAACAAAAACGTAGGCGTTATTAATGTTAATTCTTTCATTTAATAAGACTTACTTTTTAAGATTTTCTGCCAACTTTTGTCCCATTTTTATTGCTATTTGATAGTTGTCATCTTTCAAACTCATCGTTTCACTGACAGCGATTTCTACCGTATTCCATTTCATATTTTCAGCAAACTCTCTTAATCTTTTATCGGTTGTGTTTGCCCAAGAGCAAGAGCTGAAATAAGCAAACTCTTTGTTTTTGATTTCACGGTTCTCTATTTTGGCAATAATATCTTTTATTCCCGGATGAAAGTCGTTGTTATAAGTCGTAGAGCCAATTACAAGACCTTTGTATTTGAATATATCTCTCAAAATGTAAGAATCATCAGACCTCGAAACATTGTGAATTTTCACATTTTTAATTCCTGAACTAACAAGTCCTTCTGCTACCGCTTCTGCTATCTGTTCTGTATTTCCATACATCGAACCGTAAATAATAACCACTCCTTCTTTTGCCTCATCTTTACTTATTTCGTCGTAAATTTTTAAAGTTTTATCTTTGTGTTCTGTCCAAACAGGTCCGTGCGTAGAGCAGATTCTTTCAATGTTTACATCTTGTAGTTTCTTGAGTGCTTTCTGAACAGGTGTTCCATATTTTCCGATGATATTGGCATAGTAGCGATACATTTCATCCCAATAACGTGTTAAATCGATTTCCGTATCTAAAACGCCACCGTCTAATGTTCCAAAAGCCCCAAAAGCATCTCCCGAAAAGAGTGTTTGTGTTAAATTATCGTAAGTCATCATTGTTTCAGGCCAATGAACAAATGGAGTAAGATAGAATGTCAACGTATGTTTTCCGAGTTCCAATTCACTACCGTTTTTCACAAGCAGTGTGTTATCGGTAATTCCATAATAACCCTCTACCATACCAAGTGTTTTTTTGTTACCAACAATTGTCATTTCGGGGAAGAACTGTCTTAAAAGACGAATAGAACCGGAATGGTCAGGTTCCATATGATTAATAATTAAATAATCAATTGTTTTGCCATTAAGCGTGGAGTGCAATTTGTCCAAGAAAAGGTCAGTCATTGCTACATCTACCGAATCAACCAATGCTATTTTTTCATCTTTTATCAGATAAGAATTGTAAGAAACTCCTTCGGGAATGGGAATTAAATTCTCAAATTTCTCTTTTGTTCTATCATTTACACCTACATAAAAGGTGTCTTTTGTTATCTCTTTTTGATTAAATTTCATAGCTATTTTTAATTTATTTTATTTACAGTCTTCTATAAACTCCTTGTGTTGGAACACTTTCTTGTTTATATCTATTAACAGCGGTAACAACAAAAGTGTTTTTACCTCTTATTTTTCTATCTAATTTGTTCAAGTCTAAGTAGTTTTCGGTTGTTATGGCAATGATGTTTTTGGGGTTATTTAAATCTCCCACAGAGCTTCCTTTGAAAGCATAAACCACGTAATAAACCACTTTATATCCTCCTGTTTCTTCTATTTTATCCCAAACAAGATAATCTTCTCTTCCGTCTTTTAATATTTTTATATTTTGTGGCTGTAGTGACTTACCTCCATGAATATTTTTACAAATAGGGTGTATTGCAGGATATCTATAGTAGTTGTTGTGCAGTGTATCTAAAAGGTTTTTAGGGTTTTGTAAAAATGGTTTAGCACTAAAAAAAACAGCTCCTTGAACATTGGGATATTTTTGGTTTAAGTGTAGTTGTTTAGCTAATTGATTACCATACTTCCAAGCTCTTGCTCTGTTCCTGTTTAATCCTGAAGCATAAAGTCCTATATAAAGATTTTGATTATAACTATTTTCTGACCACCATTTAACCAAAACACTGTAGTCGGCTACTTTTTTTCCAATTTCCCAGTAAAGTTGAGGAACAACATAATCGATAGAACCCTCTTGTAGCCACTTTAATACATCGGCATATAAATCATCATAGTTGGTTACTCCTGCTTTTGTATCAGAACCTCTGTAATCTTGGTGTTTGTTCCTCCAAACTCCAAAAGGACTAATTCCAAACTGCACCCAAGGCTTAAGATTTTTAATCGTTTTTTGTAGTTGAGCTATAACCAAATTAACGTTATCTCTTCTCCAATCTGCCTTCTCGCTACTAGTAAAACCACGAGAATTTTCCCAAAAAGCCTGTTGGTCAGGAAACTCTTGATGACGAATAGGATAAGGGTAAAAATAATCATCAAAATGTATTCCATCTATATCATAACGCATAACAACATCTTCAACCACCTTATTGAGAAACTCACGTGTTTCGTCATATCCCGGGTTGAAATAATATTTTCCTCCATATTTAACGAATATTCTTTTATTTTTATAATAAAGGTGATTGGGAGATAATCTATTTATTTGGTTCGGTTCGAGTGTCACTCGATACGGATTCATCCACGCATGTACTTCCATACATCTCTTGTGTGCCTCTTCTATTATAAATTGTAGTGGGTCGTAGTAAGGTGTCGGTTTTTGACCTTGTGCACCGGTTAAGTACTCTGACCAAGACTCTAATTGAGAAGGATAAAAACTATCTGCTGAAGGTCTGATTTGGATAAAAATAGTATTGATTTTTGTTCTCTCTAAGTTATCCAACATCTGCAACATCTCTGTTCGTTGTTTTGTTGTCGATAAATATTTTGTACTTGGCCAATCAATATTATCTACTGTAGCAATCCAAACAGCCCTCATCTCCCGCTTGGGCTTATGTCCAAACATTGCAATTGATATAGAAAGTAAAAAGAGTATTAGTGTGTATTTTATTATTTTCATCTGTTTTTATCTATTTTAAATAGTCAAAGATTTCATTCTTCTTTTTTAATATTCCGACAAATATACATTATTTTTCAGCTTTATCCAATATTTTTTAATGTATTATTTGGTCTGCTTGTTTTTGTTTTATTAACATATTTATAACATTATTCTCTTTTTAAGGAAAGGATAATGTTGCATTAATTTTTCTCTTTTCTTTTCTATCTTTTCCAATAAGAGTTGATATTCTTTTCCCGTTTTGTTTCTCGGTTGATGCTGAAGGATTTTTCGAAAATTTTCAAGTTCTTTCTTCAAACGCTCTGTTTTTTCCGAAAAATAGAGATACCCGAATCTCTCCCAAATATAATCAATGGCAACTTGGTTGGGATGAATCATATCAGCATTGTAAAATCGATAATCTCTCAACTCATCTAACATAATTTCATAGGCGGGAAAATAGTGAACAAATGAGAATTTTTCTTGCAATTCGCTGATAGCAAGTTGAAGCGTACTTTTGCTCAAAGTGTTTTCATTCGCTCCATCTTTCCAATGTCTGATAGGGCTAACTGTAAATATGATTTGAAGATTAGGTAAAACAGAATGTATCTTTTGCAATAACGGTACGTATGCTTCAACAATTTCATTGACACTTAAACGGTATCTTGTGAAATGTGATGACGGTAATTTGTGACAATTGGAAACGACTTTTTTCTCTTGTTTGTTTTCAAACACCCAAGCGGTTCCAAGCGTTATCAGCAGGTAATTTGTTTTTTGGAAAAATTCTCTTGCCGTTGTTAGTGTGGAGTTGATGGTTTGAAGAGCTGTTGCTTTGTCTTCGTGCGAGAAATGGGAACTATGCGAGAAACTATTCCAAAGAGAATTGTGTAGAAACAAATCATTTTCTTGATATTGATACTTATTCATCAGTAGTTCAATGCCGGTTTGAACGGAAATAGGGTTGTAAAGCACACCAAAAGGATTAATTTGAATATCAAAAAAAGCATTTTGTAGCTTTCTACCGATATTGTCGGAGAAGCAAGACCCTAAGGTAATGATTCTGTCATTATAATTGATTTCCAAATCACTTTTTGTCAGTTGTACTTGTGTAAAAAACATATTGATTATCTTAATAAGAGTCCGAGACCGAAAAGTAGAGTAAAGAGTATTGTTGCCAGTGAGACGACTTTCATTTGTTTGTCAAGTTCTTTTCCATTGTCCTTAAAAACACGATATAGGTGATAAACAAAAAGAGGTAGTGTGATAAGAAAAAGATAACTGACAAGCGATTTTTGTAAAAAAACAACATATACAAGAGCCAAAAACAGACCGATAACAATTAAAAAAAGATGATACTTTTTGCTCTTTTTTACGCCCATTCTTACAGCCACTGTCTTTTTTGAATATTGACTATCATTTTCTATATCTCTCATATTGTTTACATTAAGCATTGCTACGCTAAATAATCCTATTGTTGATGCCGGTAAAAAGATAGACAGGGGGAGTGTTTTTGTTAAAAGATAAAATGTGCCACAAACACTTATTAAACCAAAAAAGAGAAAAACAAATAAATCACCTAATCCTGCGTATCCATAAGCACTTTTTCCCACCGTGTATTTAATTGAGGCAAGTATTGCCCCAATTCCCAATAACATCATCATTACCGCTGAAGGAGATGTCAATGTTTGAAAAGAGAAGGCGATTAATCCAATTCCGGATAAAAGAGAAATGCCAACAAACAACATCATCATTGTAAAGATATTTTGAGTTGTAAGATATCCGCTCTGAATACTTCTTTTAGGTCCTAATCGTTGTTCATTGTCTGTTCCTTTTTGCATATCTCCATACTCATTGGAGTAATTGGATAATATTTGTAAAGAAATGGCTGTTAATATAGCCAATAAAGACACCCCAAAGTTACTGTATCCCATATCTTTTGCAAGAAAGATACCCATAATAATTCCTGCAATAGAGAGTGGTAAAGTGCGTAAACGAGCACTTTGTATATAGTATTTTAATTTACTCATTAATGATAAGAACAGATTGTTGTTTGTTGGTTTAAACAAAAAAAATGACTAAGTGTTTAGTGATTTTGATTATTCTTTTCTGTTGTTCGTTACCAACGGTTTTCAGGCAATAAATAGTCAACGGACTGTTTTTAGTATTAAGCTGTTCTGCAATTTATCATATTTACGATAAATAACTTCTACTTCTCTTTGTTTTATCACACAATTTTCTCTTAATCTCTTTATTTGTTGTTATTTTTTTATACTTTTGTTTTTTCTTTGAATAAAAGTAACCTTAACAAAATGAATAAATTACTATTTTATTTCTCTTTTCTTTTTGTGATTGCTTTCATTCTTTTTTCTTGTCAGAATAAGCCTCAGAAATTAGAATTGAAAACATTTCAATATGAGAAAAAATATTCATTTAATGATACGCTGGATTTTGATTCTCTTAAATTTAGTGCTGAAATAGAATTGCCGATTCATAATGTAAACAGAGAGGTTGTGCGAAATTTGCGTAAGCAGATAGTAGGAAAGATGTTTGGAGAACTTTTTAATGCTGTTCCGATAGATTCGGTATTGCCTTTGTATGGAAGAAAATTGTTTCAAGATTGTCAAAGGAATAATCTATTTTATTCTACGATTTTAGACACCATTAAAACAGAGAAAAAAAAGATTTCCAATGAGTTGAGTGTACAGGGAATGGTGATGTATTTTGATGAAAATGTTTTGTCATATAGTTATGAGAGGTATGCTACTTTATCAAATGAGAAGGGGTTTATAACGCAATTTGTGTATAACTTTAATCTAAATACATCGGAGCCGATTAAAGAGAAAGATTTATTCAAAAAAGGATACGAAGAGTCATTGATACAGTTGATAAAAGAACAAATCATTGAGGAATATGTGCAGATTGAGTCGGTTGCTGACTTGTATGAATTTAATTATTATGCCGACAAAATCGAACCCAATGAAAATTTTTATATCACAAAAGAGGGGTTGGTTTATGTCTATAATCCGTACGATATTGCATTTTATAGTGTGGAACAGATAGAGGTTTTGTTGTCTTACGAGCAACTAAAACCTATAATGAAGAAAAACAATATTTTACATTATCTTTATACTAAAAAATAAAACAGATGAAAAAAAGAAATAAAATAGCTTGGGGATTCATTTCACTAATCGTTGGTGTTTTGTTTTTGTTAAAACAGTTGCACGTTTTTCCCGCATATTGGAACAGTTGGATTTTTGACTACAGAAATTTGTTTATTCTTATCGGAGGAATATTTGCTCTAACCGGTAAAAATAAAAATCTGGGTGTTATATTGATGTTGGTGGGTGCGGGGCTCTACTTAAATGAAATTATGATATGGACGAAGAACTTCTCCAACTTGATTTGGCCTATTCTGTTAATTCTAATCGGTGTGTTGCTGTTGACAGGTGAAGGGGTAACCAAGTTCTTTAAGAAAAAGTAAACGATGTACGCCTCTTTGAAAAGTTATTTACAGTTAATTCGTTCTAAAAACCTTTTGTTTCTGTTACTCATTCAGAAGTTACTGGAGTACGCCATTATTGCTCCTATTCTTTTGGTTTTTGGGTTTGAGAAAGGCAACCATTTAGAATTTGTTTTGCTGAATATAGCCTCTATTTTTATTGCCGGGGGAGGATATGTTATTAACGATTACTTTGATGTTGAGATAGATAAAGTCAATAAGCCCGAGCGAGTGATTGTTGAAGAGCAAATGAGTAAAAAATCAGCATTAAGACACTATTTCCTACTTACCGGAACAGGTGTTTTGACCGGATTGCTTTTGGCTTTTAGGGTACAGAGTTTTACGCTGGGTTTTATTTTTCTATTTACGGTTGGTTTGCTTTGGGTTTACTCTTCCACTTATAAGCGTAAACTTCTCACGGGTAACCTAATAGTAAGTTTGGTATCAGCTTTAAGTCTTTTTATTACTGCTATTCTTGCCATTACCCTTTTGAGCAACAGTTATGGAATAAATTTGCTACACGAAACACCTATCCCTGCTACGATTTATGGTTGGGTGGGGGGATTTGCCTTTTTTGCTTTTATGATGACGTTGATACGAGAGATGATAAAAGATATGGAAGATGTCGAGGGAGATAAAGAGTTGGGGTGTCATACTTTGCCTATTGTATGGGGAATGAAAACGGCTAAATGGATTATTTTCTTTTTAATCATTACAACAATTACGGTTCTTTTATTAATTGATACTTTTTGGATTCCTTTCGAGGGAACGCTCTCTTTTTGGTATATCTTTGTCGCTTTGGTAGTTCCGTTACTAATATTAATCGGAATAATGATAAAGGCAAAAGAAGATTGTTGTTTTGGAAAAGCCTCTACACTTGCCAAATTAATTATGCTAATGGGCATTCTTTATTCCGTGATTTTTTATTTTCTCCAAGCCAAAACTTTTAATATTCCCTTTTTTGAACTTTTTATTGTAAAATAAAATAGATGTTAGACCATTTGAAAAAATATGATATTGTGTTAGGTTCTGCTTCTCCTCGAAGAAAAGAGTTATTACAAATGCTTAATTTCCCTTTTCGAGTAGAAGTAAGTAATGCCGATGAAACAATTCCCTCTACTATTCGACCGATAGATATAGCAAAATATTTGGCACAAACGAAAGCCGACGCTTATACATTAGGTGAAAATATGCTTTTAATTACTGCCGATACCGTTGTTTTAAGTAAAGATAAAATTTACGGAAAACCCAAAGACAGACAAGAGGCAATAGAAATGCTTTTGGAGTTAAGTGGTAAAAAACACGAAGTCATAACGGGAGTTTGTATAAAAAACAGAGAGAAGAAAAAACTTTTTCATTCAAAAACTAAAGTAGAGTTTTGTTCACTTTCTCAGACGGAAATAGAATACTATGTTGATAATTATCAACCTTTTGACAAAGCCGGTGCTTACGGAATACAGGAGTGGATTGGATATATCGGTATTAAAAAGATAAAAGGCTCGTATTACAATGTAATGGGGTTGCCCACCGATAAGATTTATAAAAAACTACTAAGTTTTAGGGGAATAAAATGCTTTCAATTAACAAGCGATAAAGTAGAAATTCTTTTTGTATAAAAGGAGTAGGGGGAGTGAAATGAAACCTATTTAGTATTAAGTGAATAAGCAGTAAGTAAAATGAATAAAATCTTAAAAAATTTTAACCTCCTCCTCTTTTCATTAAAGCAAATTTGTAACAAAGCCAATGAGCGAAGTGAAATAAAATAAACATAACAAAATATAACCAATCAATCAATGAAAAAATCTCAAAAGGTAAAAGTCTGTTTCTCCCCCGTATTATTAGATTCTTATATTACAGAAGATGAAAATCCTGTAATCGTCGTGATAGATATTTTTCGTGCTTCCACTTCTATTTGTACTGCAATGAATAATGGTGCTAAAAAGATTATAACCGTAGCCGGTTTGGAAGAGGCTGAAACGTTAAAAGAAGAGGGATATACCGTTGTAGCAGAACGAAATGCCAAGCGTTGTGACTTTGCTGATTTTGGAAACTCTCCTTTTGAATTAAACTCAAAAAGTGTAGTTGACAAAGAGTTGGTTTTTACCACCACCAACTGCACCTATGCCATTGAGAAGGCAAAAGAATTTTCCAATCAAATTGTTATCGGAGCATTCTCCAACCTTAACGCCCTTGTTGATGATTGTGTAAAATCAGAGAAGGATATTGTGCTTTTGTGTGCAGGGTGGAAAAAAAGATATTGTATTGAAGATACTCTTTTTGCCGGAGCTTTTGTTCAACAGATGATTAAAAACAAAACCGAACAGAGTGTATTAAACGACTCTACAAGAACAGCTTTAGAGTTGTGGAATACACACAAAAAAGAGTTGCCAACCTACCTTTCCAATACGGAACATTACCAAAGACTTCTTTCCCACAACTTACAGCAAGATATTGAATATTGTTTGCAAGCAAATAGCACCGAAATCATTCCAAATTATGATGTAAAACAAAACGCTTTTGTTCCTAAATTATAACAGTTTTAATGTTCTTTTGTTGTTTTTATAGTTACTGTGATACAATATCACTGAATTACTAATACTTATCATTATTATTGTTTAATATTTAAATTAAAAAAGTCCTCACTATATTAACTATAGTAAGGACTTCTTATTAAAAACGGCGGCTATCTACTCTCCCACTTGTTCTTGCAGTACCATCGACGTGATTGGGCTTAACTTCTCTGTTCGGAATGGGAAGAGGTGGAACCCCAATGCTTTAACCACCTAAAATATCATAACATATTGAAAGAAAAAAACGAAAAATATAAATCATCAATAAACCATTTACTCACTATATCACAACTCTAAATATTGTTGTTGTAATTCTGTAAAAACAAAACTACCAAAAAAGCTTTCGGGCAATTAGTATTACTCGGCTTTACATCACTGTTGTACACCTGTAACCTATCAACGTAGTAGTCTTCTACGACCCTCAATGGATATCTTATCTTGA
>PDWI01007541.1_pt1 | contig 13132 bp, 12 predicted proteins | sample 1430891 | NCBI WGS metagenome assembly PDWI01 (sample SAMN01162508, study PRJNA174530) | Oral metagenome, whole genome shotgun sequencing project. | biome: Marine environment; feature: Marine mammal; material: Swab sample of the gingival sulcus; isolation source: swab sample of gingival sulcus... | reverse complement strand
GAAGTATCACATCATCTCTTTTCAAGTTTTTCATACCTTCTTGCACTACTTTAGGTGTCATATGTAAACTAGCTTTTGCTAACTTATCAAATCTTGAAGGAAATGAAATATCTAAAACTACTTGTTTTATATCTTTTCTCTTGTTTATCGTATCCCATAACTTATCACTAGAATATGTATCTGATGAGAAGTATATAGATTTATTTTCTTGTCTTATTATATATCCAAAACATTCAACTGTATGTAAACTTTTTATAGGAGTTACACATATATTTCCTAGTGAAATATCTTGGTTTTCTTCTATCTCTATAAATTTTACGGCTTTATCATCTGAATTTATAAGGCTTATATTGTGAAAATCAGGCCAAATTTCACCATTGAAGATATGGTTTTTCAAAGCACTTATTGTGTATTTTCCTGCATAAATTTTTAATGCAGTTTTAAACTTAGTGAAATTATTATCTATATAAAAAGGTAAATCTAAAACATGGTCTAGATGTGAATGTGTGATAAATATATTTTGAAGTATTTCATCTTGCGTTAAACTTAGCAAATTACCTGCATCTATTACCGAAACTTTATCTATTTGAATACAAGCCGAGCCACCATTTGGGCTTTTTCTATTTTCAACAGCTTTTAGAAAAAAAATTTTATCCATATACTTACCTTATCCTTACTCATAAAGGCTTATTATAACATAAGTATTCTGTAAACATATTAGCTAGTAATAGCTTTTACTGAATAATAATTGATTATATGATAAAATCTATCAAAAATTTTATTAGGAATAAAAATGTTTAATAAATTGTGTATAAGTTTGGTTTTATTGTTTTCTTTTTTGTTTACAGCTTGTGATAATAAAGTTGAGAATAAAGAAGTATTAAAAGTAGGTATGGAATTAGCCTATCCTCCTTTTGAAATGAGTACAAAAGATGGTACTCCATCGGGTGTTTCAGTAGATTTTGCTAAAAAATTAGCAAAATATTTAGGAAAAGAACTTGTCATTGAAAATACTGCTTGGGCAGGACTTATCCCTTCACTTAAAACTGGGAAAATTGATTTGATTATTTCTTCTATGACAATAACAGATGAAAGAAAAAAATCTATTGATTTTTCTATCCCATATTCTCAAAGTTCTTTAGCTATTTTAGCAAATAAAAACTCACATATAAAATCTATAAAAGATTTGGATAAAAAGGGTAAAAAAGTAGCTGTTAAACAAGGCTCAACTGGGCATGTATATGCTACAAAACATCTTAAAAATGCTGATATTTTAGTATTTGATAAGGAAAATACTTGTGTGATGGAAGTAGTGCAAGGAAAAGCAGATGGTTTTTTATATGATCAATTAACTATCTATAAAAATTTTATGCAACATCAAGATACAACTGTGGCTCTTTTAAAACCTTTTCAAAAAGATTTTGAGTATTGGGGTGTTGCACTTAGAAAAAATGATCCTTTAAAAGAAAAGGTAAATGAATTTATCAAAAAAGCAAAAAAAGATGGTACTTTTGATGAATTTGCAAATAAGTATTTAAAAGATGCAAAAGCAACTTTTGATAAACTTGATATTCCTTTTTTCTTTTAGGATAAAGATATCAAATTGAAAAATCTTTTTATAAATGAACTAGGATTTACAAAGTCTAAACCTCTTAAAAGAGGGGTTTATCTTTTTAATGCTATTTTACTTTTTATCATCATAATAGTACCTGTTTATTTGATGTTTAAAAATATCTCATATGAGTTTAACTGGCAAGTAATTTTTGAATATAAACAAAAGTTTATAGATGGTTTTATCAATACTATTATAGTTTCATTCTTTGCTTTGATTTTAAGTTTTATTATAGGATTATTTTTTGCTTATGCTCAAAATTCTAGGATAATAATTTTACGATTTTTTGCAAGATTTTATATAGAGATTATTAGAGGTACTCCTCTTTTAGTGCAAATTTTGATTTTCTTTTATGTTTTTGCAAATACTTTAGGATTTGAAAATAGATACGTAGTTGGTACTTTTATATTGGCAATTTTTTCAGGAGCTTATGTTTGTGAGATTATTCGAGCTGCTATTGAATCAATACCAAAAGAACAATTTGAAACAAGTCTTAGTTTAGGTATGAACAATTATGAGATGTATAGATATATCATCTTCCCACAAGCTTTTAAAAGAATGTTACCTTCTCTTACAGGACAGTTCGCTTCAATCATAAAAGATTCATCTTTACTTTCTATCATTGCCATATCAGAGTTTACTATGAATGCACAAGAAGTAGCTTCGATTACTTATTCAACATTAGAAAGTTATATCCCTCTTGCATTAGGATATCTAGCTTTGACCTATCCCATCTCATATTATACAAAAAAACTTGAAAATAAAATATCTCATTAGGATATTTTATCTTTAAGTGACTTTATTTTAACTATTAGTTATACTTTTGTTTATTAAAATAAAGGAATAAAATGTCACAAAAAACTATATTTTTAAAATCAGATAAAATAGGAGAGGGTGAGCTAGGAGCTATGCTAATACAAGGCTTTTTAGGTGCTATTTTAGAACAAGAAGAAACTTTAAAAAGTATTGTTTGTGTAAATAGTGCAGTACTTTTAACTACAAGTGAAAATGAAGATATCATAAATATTTTTAAAGCTTTAGAAGAAAAAGGTGTTAAGATATATTCTTGTGGAACTTGTTTAGATTATTATAAAATAAGAGAAAATCTTAAGGTTGGAGTTGTAGGCAATGCTATGGATACTACAAAAGCACTATTGACTGAAGATATTATTTATCTATAAAGTAGTGAATAAAATACAAGATATTTAGTTTTAATATCTTGTATTTTATCTTTTTATAAATCTTCTATTAGTTCCATTGCTTTTGCTAAATTTACTTTTCCATAACCATACTTAGGACTACAAGTTTTTGAAGAATCATATTCCTCAATGCCGATATTACATCCTTCTTTTGAGTAATTGTCATCTTCCCCGATTTTATCTGCACTAGCTTTAAGTATTCTTTCTATTTCTTCTCTTGATAATGAAGGTTTTTTTTCTAACATCAAAGCTATAATACTACTAACTATTGGTGCAGCAGCACTTGTTCCACTAAAAGGTGTATTTGCATTTATAGATTGGGCTAACTTATAATTCACACTTGCATTTGCATTACTTTTATTTCCGTAGTAATTCAAAGTAGTTATCCCTAGAGTATCTTTTCTTCCTCCTGGTGCTAAAATATCTAGATATTTTCTAGGACTAGAATAGCTAGCTAGATTATTTTTTTCATCTGTTGCACCTACACTTATAACTTCTGGTATATTTGATTCGTCATTTGCATTTTCTAATTTCTTTAATCTTTTTTTATATTCCTCATCACTTTCTTTTTCTAATTTTTTACCACTATTCCCTGCTGCAAAGACAAATATAATACCTTTATTATTTCTTCCTTCTTTTGCTAGTTTTTGTATCTTTGCTTTTATTCTTGGATCAAAATCTTCATGTCCCCATGAGGCATTTATAATATCTGCTCCCCATTTTTCAGCTTTATCAAAAGCTCCAATTAAGCCATCAACATCACTTTTCCCTTTTAGTCTAAAAAATGCAATTTGAGCAGAAGATGCAATACCTTTGATTCCTATTTCATTATCATTTGCAGCAATTATTCCTGCAACTGCTGTACCATGTATAGTTGTAGCACTATAGTTCTTTGAAACTACATCATGTTTTACAATCCTACCTTCTAAATCTTTATGTTTTAAATCTAAATCACTATCAATAATGGCTATTTTTACACCTTTTCCTGAATATTTTTCTAAGTAATCCTCCGGATTTATATGTGCATCTTTTTCTACTAAACCTTTAGTTATAAACTCACTATCTGGATTTATATACCATTGCTCATCAAAATATGGATTGTCTGTTAATTTTTTCTTTAAAATATCATAATCATCCAAACTATTTTTTAGAAGTTTTTCAGCTTCATTTCTATTTTCTTCTGTTAATTTTTTTTGGAAGTTTTTATAAGATGGACTTTTTTTTAGTTTTTCAATAGAATCATATGTATTTTTTAACTCTTTATTTGTATAAGGTGAGATATATATCTTATCTGATTCTGTACTTTTGTTTATGGCTTGTAATAAATCTGCTATTTCTAATACTTTATTATCAGAAATATCTGTTCTTTTTACTTTTACTAAATCTTGTATGAAAATCAACCTATCTGTATTTAAATCTTCTCTTTTTATACTAGCTATTTTTGTTTCTTCATATTTACTGAAATATGGAGTTTGTATATAAAAATTGACTTCATTTTCATCTTCTTCTAAGTCAAATTCTCCTGAACTATTAGTATTTCCAACTTTACCTTTATCCGTTTTAAATTTTAAATTTTGTGCTAAACCATGAACAAAAGTTAGAGTTACTTTTCCTTCTAGTCCTTTTTCTCTTTTTATGCTTTCATCTTTTTTTTCTGATTTGGAAGTATTCTTTTTATCAACACTTTGTTGTGATGCGTTAGCTGTAAGTTTATTAGTTGCAGGAGATGAACCACTTCCACCTCCACCACAGGCACTAAGTATCAGTATAAAAACCAATAAAATTAATTTTTTCAATTTTTTCTCCACTTTAAAATTTTGATAATTATACACAAAATTAGTGGAAAAAAAATAGAAAAATTCTATAGATTATTTTTTTACAAAATAATCTCCATCAAAACTTTCTAGTGCATAGTTTCTATCATTTCCTATAGCATTTACTAAATCATCTATTGAAAGGTATTCTAAACTATCTGCTCCTATGTATTTTCTAACTTCTTCTATACTCATATTGTTTGAGATTAACTCTTCTTTATTTGGAGTATCAATCCCATAATAACAAGGAAATTTTATCTCAGGACTTGCAACTCTAAAGTGAACTTCAGATGCTCCTGCTTCTTTTAACATCCTAACTATTCGTTTTGAAGTTGTTCCTCTAACAATAGAATCATCTATAACTACTAAAGATTTACCTTTTATCATGGAACTCATAGGACTTAGTTTCATTTTTACTTTTAGGTCTCTCATCTCTTGAGTTGGTTCTATAAAGGTTCTTCCTACATAGTGATTCCTAATAATTCCATATTTAAAAGGCACTCCACTTTGGGCGGCATATCCTAAGGCTGCTGGAACTCCACTATCTGGAACAGGTACGACCATATCAAATTTAAAATTAGTTTTTTCATCATTTCTAGCTAGAGTTTTTCCCATGTTTTCTCTAGTCTCATAAACATTTTTACCATCTATTACAGAATCAGGTCTTGCAAAATATACATATTCAAAGGCACAAGGACGATATTCAGACTCAAAAAGTTGTACAGATATTGGTTCTTCATATTTTTTAGAAAATACTAACATTTCACCAGGTCTTACATCTCTAATAAATTCTGCTCCTACTAATTCAAAAGCACAGGTTTCACTAGCAACTATATATCCACCACATTTTAATTTTCCAAGAGATAAAGGTCTGATACCGTATCTATCTCTTATAACAAACTGTTTTGATCTAGATTGGATGATAAAACAATAAGCCCCAATAGTTTTATGTAGGGCTTCTTTTATCCTATCAGTTAAACTATCTTTTGTACTTTTAGCTATAAGATGGATTAAATTTTCTGTATCCATTCCAGTTTGAAAAATTGCACCATTATTTATAAGTTCTTGTCTAATTTCTTCTTTATTGATTAGGTTTCCATTATGAACTATAGACATCTCACCCAATTTATACTTAGCAAATACAGGTTGGGCATCAAGTATAGAATCTCCACCTGCAGTTGAGTATCTATTATGACCTATTGCCATATCGCCTATCAAATAATCTAAAGCTTCATCTGTAAAAACTTCTGAAACTAAACCTCTATCTTTTTTTGTATAAATTTTATCACCACAAGATGATGATATACCAGTGGCTTCTTGCCCTCTATGTTGCATAGCAAAAAGTGCAAGAGAGGCTAATTTACTAGCATTTTCATTTCCAAATATTCCAACTATCGCACACATTTATTTAACCTTTAAAACAAAAGAAAAAGTGAACTTTGTGGCTATAAATTTCTTTTTCTTTTGGTATTTTATTTTTATTTTATAATCCTAAAGCATCATTTATACTATAAAGTTTAGGCTCTTTATCTACTATCCATTTTGCAACTTTTATAGCACCTCTTGAGAAAGTGTTTCTTGCTGTTGCAGTATGATTTAACTCCAAAAATTCTCCATCATTATACAATCCAACTGTATGTCGTCCTACTATATCTCCTCCTCTTAGTGCCATAACTGCAATTTCATCTTTAGTTCTCGCACCTATATCACCATCTCTTCCTGAAATTCTAACTTTATCAAGGTCTAAATTTCTAGCATTTGCAGCACTATGAGCTAATGTTAAAGCAGTTCCTGAAGGTGAATCTATCTTATATCTATGGTGTTGCTCTACTATTTCTATATCAAATTCAGCTAGAGTTTTTGAAGCTAGGGCTACAAGTTTATTTAAAACTGCAACCCCTAAACTCATATTTGTAGCATATAATACAGGTACTATTTTACTAGCTTCAAGAAGTAGGTTTTGTTGATGTTTATTAAATCCTGTTGTTGCGATTACTAAAGGTTTACCAGCTTTATTTTCAATTATTTGTGTTAGTAATTCTTCTGTTGCTACTGGGTTTGAAAAGTCAATAACTACATCACTACTATCAATCAATACTTTTATATCATTTGTAACAATACAATTTGCAGGAACTTGTTTTTTTAGTTCACCATAAACATGAACACAAGATAATATCGCTTTTTCATCATTTTCTAAATCATCTATTAGAAGTGTTCCTACTCTTCCTGTACTTCCTAAAATACCAATTTTTACCATATCTTATCCAATATATTCTATTATATTAACAGCTGCTGTTGCACCATCAGCTGCTGCACAAACTACTTGTTTTGCTGCATCAATTCTAACATCACCTGCTGCGTAAAGTCCTGCAATATTTGTTTTCATTCTTAAATCAACTATTACTTCACCTTGCTCATTTGTTTCACATAAAAAGCTTCCATCTTCTTGTTTTAAAGGTTCATTTAAAACATCTCGTCCAACAAATACAAATACACCTGGAACATCTATATTTCTTAACTCTCCTGTTTCTTTAGATTTTACACTAATACCAGTAACACCCATATTGTCCCCGAAGATTTCTTCAAGAGTTACATTTGTAACTTCTTCTATATTTTCACAAGCTTTCATATGCTCTATCGTACTTGGAGCTGCTCTATATGTATCTCTTCTATGTACGAGATAAACCTTTGAACACATTTTTGATAAGTAAACTGCTTCTTCTAAAGCTGAATCTCCACCACCAATTACTGCAACTTCTTTTCCTTTATAGAAAAATCCATCACAAGTAGCACAAGTTGAAACTCCTCTACCAAAGAATTCATCTTCACCTTTAACTCCAGCACGTCTTGGAACAGAACCAGTTGCTAAAAGTACAGTTTTTGCTTCTTCTTTACTTCCATCTTCTTTTGTAAGTTCAAAAATATCATTTACTTTTTTGATATTTACAATTTGAGCCATTTCATGTTTTAGTCCAAATTTTTGACATTGCTCTGGCCAATTTTGCATCAAGTCCATTCCACTCATTACATTACCTTGACCTGGATAATTTTCAATTTCAGATGAACCTGTTATTTGACCACCTGGCATACCCATCTCAAACATAGTTACATTTTTTAAACCACCTCTTGTTGCATATAAACCAGCAGTAAGACCAGCAGGTCCTCCTCCTATAATCGCTAAATCTAACATTTTATTATCCTTAATATTTTTATTGATTTTATAGTATTTAATTAAAACAATATGATACTAAAATTTTTGTAAGTTATAGCTTTAATCTGTTTATTAAAGATAAGCTTAAATTATCATTAATTTCTTTTTAGCTATTATTTCACGATAAAAAGGAGATGATTTATGGAAATTTTAGAAAATCTTATATCTACAGCTTCATCTTTTGTTTGGGGTCCTCCCATGCTTATATTACTTGTAGGGACAGGACTATATTTAACAATAAGATTAAGAGGTTTACAATTTTGGGCATTGGGATATGCTTTTAAATTAATATTTGTTAAGGAAAAGGGAGCACAAGGAGATATTTCAAATTTTGCTGCACTTATGACTGCACTTGCTGCAACTGTTGGTATTGGTAATATCGTAGGAGTTGCTACTGCTATTAGCCTAGGAGGTCCTGGAGCAGTATTTTGGATGTGGGTTACAGGTTTAGTTGGAATGGCAACAAAATATGCTGAGGCAATTTTAGCTGTAAAATATAGAGAAGAAGGAATAAATGGATTTAAAGGTGGTCCTATGTACTACCTTAAAAATGGTGCGAATTTCCCAGTACTTGCTATGGCTTTTGCTATTTTTACAGCTATTGCTTCTTTTGGTATAGGAAATATGACACAAGTAAATTCTGTTGCTACTGCTTTAAATTCAAGATTTGATATTCCTTTTGAAACTAGTGGTATAGTTTTACTAATCATAACTGCACTTGTAGTTATAGGTGGTATTAAACAAATAGGGAAAGTTACTTCTTTTTTAATACCATTTATGATAGCTATTTATCTTATAACTTCTTTAAGTATAATCTTTTTAAACTTTGATAAAGTTGGTGATGCCTTTGGTTTGATTTTTCATTATGCGTTTAATCCAATAGCTGCAAGTGGTGGATTTATTGGTGCAACCATAGCTGCTGCCATTAGATATGGTATTGCAAGGGGAGTTTTCTCAAATGAATCAGGACTTGGTTCTGCTCCAATAGCAGCAGCTGCTGCAAAGACAAATGACCCTGTAAGACAGGCACTTGTTTCTATGACTCAAACTTTTATAGATACTCTTTTAGTGTGTACTATGACAGCAGTTATTATCCTTATGGCTCCTATTTGGACTCAAGGTGGAAGTGCTGGAGAATTAACTTTAAAAAGTTTTGAATTTTTCTTAGGGGATTGGGGAGCTTTAATCATAGTTCTTGCTACTATATTATTTGGATATTCTACTGTTTTAGGTTGGTCTTATTATGGTGAAAAAGCTTTTGAATATATATTTGGAGAATCTAAAGTCCTATTTTATAGAATTGCATTTATCGCAGTTGTTTATATAGGTGCAGTTTTAAAACTAGAACTTGTTTGGAATTTTTCAGACTTAGCAAATGGACTTATGGCTATTCCAAACTTAATAGGGCTTTTATTATTATCAAATATAGTAACTACTGAAACTAATAGATATTTTAAAAAACTTAAAAAATCAAAAATAAAATAAAAACTCAAAGAGTATTTTTCCCTTTTGGGGAAGATGCTCTTTATGAAAACCATCTTTTTAAAAAATCACTTCTTGTATATTGTTTTGCTCCTAAATCAAACTTATATTGCATATAAGGATGTCCTAAATTCCAAAACTTATAATTGTTTTGTTCTAGATGTTTTGCTAATAAGACTAATTGTAACTTTCCATAGTTGTTGTATCTTTTTTCTTTTGAACAAAATCCTGTAAGGGATGTATAAATATCATTTATCTTATATCCTATCTCTCCTGATATTAGTTTTTTTGTTGTTTTATTTCTTAGTTCAAAACTTTTTATTTCAAAATCAGTATTTTCATAGTTTTGTAAATCTAAAATCAAATCTTTGTATTTTCCCACAAGCCAATTGTCTTTTTGATGATAAAAATCTATCTTATCAAGAACTTCTTTTAAATCATAATTTTTATAAAGAATACAATCATCTTTTTTTAGAAGTTTCTTTACTTTTTTACTTATATGTAAATCTTTAAAATCTAAAATAGCATATTCAAACTGTATTTCTGGAAGTAAGTATAGGGTATCATTTGCATATAAACTAGTAGATATAAAAGCTAGTTTTGCTAGTTTTATATAAAAATCTTGTGAGAAATCATCACTGTAATAGTAATTAACTTTGGTATTGTCATAAATATATTTACATATAAAGTCTGTATCTTGTAAATCTTCTTTACATATGTATGATATAGTTGAATTTGTACTCAAAAAAAAACCTTTTATATTGTATAATTTGAATTAAAAGTATATAATAACAAAAATAATAAAAAAGAGTTTAAATTGATAAAAAGAATATATAAAAACAGTTCTACTGTGCTAAATTTTAAATTCGTACAGAATAAAGAAGATTTTATAGTAGATGAAATTCCTATAAGATTTACAAATTCTGGTAATTATCTAATATTAAAAATTAGAAAACAAAATATGGATACTTGGGAATTACTTGATAAAATATCAAGTTTTTTAGGTATATATACAAATGAGATAGGATATGCTGGATTAAAAGATAAAAATGCAACTACAACACAATATATCTCTATACCCAAAAAGTTTTCAAAACTTATAAGAAAGTTTAGACATAAAAATATAGAAATATTAGATAGCTTTTTACATAAATCAAAGTTAAGTATAGGTGATTTAAAGGGAAATAAATTTAAAATAAATCTATATGAAGTATCTTTTGAAGATTTAAATCTTATACAAAAAAGAATAAAGTTTATCACTAAAAATGGACTTCCAAATTATTTTGGTTATCAAAGATTTGGAAGAGATAGTTATGAAAATCTAGAAAAGGCAAAGGAAATACTTTCAGGTGATAGAATAATAAAAGATAAAAAATTATCAAAATTACTAGTAGCTGCTTATCAAAGTGATTTGTTTAATTCTTGGCTTGTTCAAAGACTAAAATCTTCAAAGGATTATTTTGATGTTTTAGATGGAGATATTTTTTATGATTTCAAAAAAGATAAACTTTTTACTTGTAGAAAAGTAAATGAAACAATATTTAGAAATATGAAAGATAAAAGTATAGTTCCTACAGGCTTATTAGCAGGAAGAAAAGTTTTTAGAAGTGTAGATAAGGCAAGAACTATAGAAGAAAAATATGATGATGTTTTTATACAAGAAAAAGGTTATAGAAGAAATGCTTTGATTTTTCCTCAAGATGTTAATTGTATATATGTAAAAGAAGAGAAAAAAATATCATTGGAATTTTCATTGGAAAAAGGTTCTTACGCTACAGTTTTTATTGAGAGTTTAGCAAATAAAAACTTCCCTTAAGACTAAGAAGTCTTAAGGTAGTGTCAGTACTTTATCATCTATATATACTTTATTTCCTATTACTATTATTTTCTTTTCATTGTCAAAGTTGAATTTATAGATTTTTGATATTGTAAAATCAGAATTGATTTTTATGATATATCCTTGTGATTCAATAGCATATAAATAATCTCCACTAAAAGCTAGGGCATGGATTTTTGAATATTTATATTTTTCTTTTGCAAGTACTTCTAATTGCGAATTTAATTTTATAAGTTGACCATCAATAGTAGCTATGTAAACATCTTCACCATTTATCAATATATCTCTTATCTCATAATCTTTTGCATAGATTTTTTTTGTTGAAACTGTCACTAGTTTATTTGGGCTTGCTATTATTAATGTTTGATTACTTTTTATTACATTTAAAAATATGATATTATTAAATTGTCCATCAGGATCAACAGATATTGTCTTAATAGATTCATAATTTTTTGTAGATACTATGATAACTTTACCATTTAATGTTGGGAATAATACTAGATTTCCCATAAAGTAAGGATTTACTGTTCTTGTATCATTTGCTAGAGATTTATTTAAATATTCTTTATATAAAGTTTTTTTTGTTTTATAGTTTTGTAATTCTATTGTGTTATTTGCATATACAATAGCTAGTAAATCATCTCTTAAAGAAGCAGCAACTATCACTTCTTTTAGAGGTAATTTTTCATTACCTATCATTAAAGTATCTTTATAATTTGTAGATATGATTTTTCCTGTATTACTTACACTTAAAACTTCAAAACCTTTTGGTAGTTTGAACTTTGATATTCCATCATAAGTTATGATTTGACCACTTTCTAAAGTAGCTCCAAATCTATTCATCGATTTTATATCTGATGGATTTGTTTTTTCTTGTACTTCAAAAGTATCCGTTACATTTTCTGGTTCAAAATACTTTTTATTAGAACAAGCTGTCATTAAAAATATTGTTAGAAACGAATATAAAATATATTTCATAACTTTCCTTTTATTTTGTTATAAGATGATGTTTTAAAAGATTTGCTAATTCATAAGCTTTAGAATCTTTTGTTATTAAAGCTAGTTTTGCTTTTGCCTCTTTGTATTTACCTTTTTGTGTTAGAAGTATAGCTTCATTGAATAAAGCAAATTCTTTTAATAAAAAAGTATCTTTTTGTGCTACTTCTTCTAATTTTGAAGTATCTTTACTATTTAAAGCTTTTTCATATTCTATTAATTCTTTTAGATATAAAGCCTTTGTTTTCTCATCATTTTTAAGATATAGTGCTACATTGTAAAGCTTGTTATCAAGATCTTTTAATTCTTCTAAAGATTTTTTATCTTCTAAGTTATTTAAAACCTTTTCATAAGCAAGATTTGCTTTTATTTTGTTTTGCTCATCAAGATAATTTTTAGTTCCTATTCCTATAGCAGAAACTAGAACAACTCCAACTACACCTAAAATTAAAACTTTATTTTTTTTGTAAAATCTCTCAAGTTTAACAAAACTTTCTAAGAATTTTTCTTCACTATTTAATTCTTCTTTTACAAAGTCAATATTTTCTTTCATACTCATAATTTCTAGTCCTCTTTATTTCAGTATGTGTATAGTACAAAATTTTTTATAAAATCTTACTTTTATGAACTTTTATATATAATATAATCTCTATAAATTATAAAGGTTTTAAATGAAAAAAATATTATTAACTACAGCTATATCACTACTATTATCAAATTCTATTTTAGCTAAAACTAGCCCTCAAAATGAAGTGTCTAGGTTAGAATCACTTTCTAAACTAACAAAAGTTATAGGAACAGTTGAAAAATATTATGTTGATGATATAAAATTAAATGAAATTGTAAATAAAAGTTTAAAAGGGTTGATGAAAGAACTTGATGCTCACTCTTCTTTTTTAGATAAAAAATCTTCAAAAGAGATGAAAGTTACTACAAAAGGTGAGTTTGGAGGACTTGGAATTACTGTTGGACTAAGAGATA
>PDWI01007540.1_pt1 | contig 13133 bp, 11 predicted proteins | sample 1430891 | NCBI WGS metagenome assembly PDWI01 (sample SAMN01162508, study PRJNA174530) | Oral metagenome, whole genome shotgun sequencing project. | biome: Marine environment; feature: Marine mammal; material: Swab sample of the gingival sulcus; isolation source: swab sample of gingival sulcus... | reverse complement strand
AGAAGTTCACAGATGAAGAATTTAATAATTTAAGTGAAATGATTGCCAAGGAAATTTAGCTATAGTCTGTGTGACTATATTAGATTTGTATACTAAGAATATAGAAAGAGGTAAGAAATGGCTAAAAAACTTAGGGTGTTATTTGTAGCATCTGAGAGCAGACCTTATAGCGCAACTGGGGGACTTGCTGATGTGAGTGAGGCGCTGCCTGTAGCACTGGTAAAAAGCGGTATTATAGTAAACAAGGTTTTACCTAAATACAAGGGGATAGAAGATAAGTTTGATTTAAAAGAGAAGTTTCGCTTCATGGTGGAGATGGCAGACAGGGCTGAAGAGGTCGTAGTCTACCACCTAAAGGATGAGGGAGTAAATACCTACTTCATCGGAAATGAACGCTACTTTGAACGCGACAATATATATGGATATGCAGATGATGGGGAGCGTTTTGGCTTCTTTTCTAAGGCGTTAATACAGATGAATATGATTTTGGGCTATAAGCCTGATATTATCCATCTAAATGACTGGCAGACTGCCATGATTAGTTTGCTTCTTAGGACTGAGTATGCAGGTTTGGATTTTTATAAGGATGCCAAGCTGATTTATACCATTCATAATCTGCAGTATCAGGGAGTTTTTAATAAGTACTTACTAAATGAGATAAGGATTTCTGATAGGCAGTTTAACCAAGAGGGTATAGAGTACTATGGAAGTATTTGCTTTATGAAGGCTGGTATAGTCTACAGTGACATAGTTTCTACTGTAAGTGATACCTATTCTAAGGAGATACAGACCGAGCAGTACGGATACGGCCTAGATGGTATTTTGCTTAAGTATGCAGATAAGATTAGGGGCATAGTAAATGGTATTTACTATGATAAGTATAACCCTAATACAGATGAGGTCCTAGATTATCAGTACAATATTAAGAACTTCGTAGATATGAGGGATAAGCAGAAGAAGGCATTCCAAAAAGAAATAGGTCTACCTCAAAAGGACGTGCCGATTTTTGGTGTGGTTACTAGGCTCGTGGAGCAAAAGGGTGTGGGGCTTATAACCTATGCCATAGAGAAACTCATCAAGAAGGACGTGCAGTTTATCATCTTGGGTTCAGGTGAGAAAAACTATGAAGATGATTTCAAACGCCTACAGAAGAAGTATCCTAAGAAGATTAGCATCAAGATGGCTTATGATGGGCAGTATGCTAAGAAGATATATGCTTCATCGGACTTTTTCTTGATGCCGTCACTATTTGAGCCTTGTGGACTTTCACAGCTCTATAGTATGAGGTATGGTTCCCTGCCTATAGTTAGGAGCACAGGTGGCTTGAAGGATACCGTTGTAGACTATAGTGATAATAGTAAAAAGGGTACAGGCTTTAAGTTTGATAGCTTTAGCGGTGAGGAGTTCTTGGAAGCTATAGAAGCTGCCTTAGCCCTATATAAAGATCAGAAGAAATTAAATACAGTGGTAAGAAGGGCGATGTCTGTAAGATTTTCTTGGGAGGAGTCAGCTAAGGAGTATCTAGCCCTATATAAAGAGATGTTAAAATAATATGAGAAAATTTAGAAGTGCGACTACTATTGTTTTGTTTTTGATAATAGTAGTCGCAGTATATTTGATTTACATAAAACCAAATCTATACAGCCTGCTTGGGGGAGAGATAGACTTTGCGCCGCTTTATGTATCTGAGCGTATGAATACGGATGGCAGGGGTGTAGCCGTAGTTAATAATCGAGTTTTTACAGCTAATTTAGAGGGTGTGGAAATGGTAGATTATAAGAAGCGTGGCGCATGGTCTAAGGCGTATCATTTCAAAGAATTATTATTTTTAAGCTCTGGAGACTACATATCCGCTGTGGATATAAGTGGCAAGGAAGCCTATATTTTCAACTATGACCGCAAGATGACTGGTGAGATAAAAACTGAGGGTGAGATAGTTTATGGGGCTATGAATAAAGATGGGCAAGTGGGTCTCATTAGTGACTTGGGTGAAGAACAGATAATAAGTATCTATGACAATGAAGGAAATAAGAGGGCGGAGCGTTTTACGAATTTTAGGGAGAGTGGTTATCCGATTTTTGTGGCTTTGGCAGACAAGAATGCCAAGGTCGTTTCATCTCACCTTAGTATAAAGAATACGAGGGCGGAGAGCGTGCTTACCTTTTTTGATTTTTCAGATGAGGGCAGGGTCTTAGAAGATAGGATATTGGGGCACAAGGTCTTTGAAGATGAAATTATTTCAAAGGGCATTTTTCTAGATGATAGGCATATAGTTCTTTTAGGGGATGGAAATCTGTATTTTTATGAGTTTGGCAAGAGCATAGAGCTCATAGAAACGCTTGCCTTGGGTGAGGAAGCAGTAGATGTAAAAAAACTAGGTAATCTTATACTAGCAAGCTATAAGCCTAGTCTTGTCGATGGTATATCTGAGAAAAATACTAGGGTCATAGCCTATGATGAAGAGGGACAGGAGAAGTGGAAGATAGACGCTGAAGGCGAAGTGGACATATGTGTAGATGAGAAATATCTTTATTTGCTAGATGGTAGCCTTGTGAGGGCGTATAGGAAGGATAAGGAAGTCTGGACTAGCAATATGGACAAGGATGTGAAACTCGTACACTTCGTAGATGATAATGCCTATTTATTTGTCTACAATGATAATTTTGAAGTCTTAAAAGTAAAGGATTTGTGAGAGGATAAGGATGAATATACTTGATATTTTTGTAATAGCTGTTATAGTTTTGACTGGTTTATACGGTCTGTGGAGGGGCTTTGTACGTACGGTATTTAGCCTGTTTTCTACTATACTGGTAATCGTTTTAAGCATTATTTTTACACCTATTGTAAGCAATGCACTCATAGATAATACAGCCTTTGATGAGCAAATCAGTGAGCAGGTCATATATTTAACTGGGGTTGATAAGGTGGAAGCTAGCATAGCTGATATGGCTAATATTTCTTATATAATAGACCAGCTTCCCCTGCCTGAAAATATGGCTGATAGCCTAAAGGAGTCCTATGACCTAGACTATGGTGATGAGATTAAGGATAAGAAGTACAGCGACTACATAGGTGATAAGATAGCTAGGGCGGCTATTAATTATCTGATTTTTATCATCTTGTTTTTGATAATATCTACCATACTCAATATAATTTTGCTCCAGCTTGACTTGCTTACCAAGCTTCCTGTAATCAAGCAGTTAAATAAGCTAGGTGGCTTTGGAGTGGGGCTAATTTTAGGGCTTATCATCATATGGGTATCCTGCCTTATCCTAGGTTTTTGGGTTTCCATTAAGTCCACACAGGAGCTTACCGACCTGATAGAAAACACCATATTTTTTAAGATATTTTTTATGAACAATCCTATATCTAGTTTTGTTTCTGCCCTCTTGTAAGCTAGCTTAAGATTTGGCGCCTCTTCTTTTATGATATTAAAAAAGAGGGCTAAGAGAAAAACTTTTGTAACATTTACTTAGTAAATATTTAATATTTACAGGGCTTTTTATTATACAAAGCCCTTGCAAAAGTGGTGGGTTATTTGTTATAATAACGTTTGCGATTTTATTTTGTTGCATTTAGGCGAAAGGCTTGGGAGCGGTATTGGCTGCGAGAGTATATTTGGTCGTTTTGCCTTAGAAGGGATGAATATGAAAAGAATTTTTACGAGAACAGTTTTTGCACTTTTTATAGTGATGGCTTTGGCATCTTGCAAGCAAAAACCAGTAGCTACAGTTACTGGAGAGGTATATGAGGAAGTAAATGTAACGGAACTTAAGACTGTACGTTTAGCCTTGGATAGGGATATAACAACCAATCATACAGGTATCTTTGTCTCATATATGCAGGATTTTTTTGGTAAGGCAGGACTTAACTTAGAATTCGTATATTCAGATGATAAGCCAGTGGAGCAGCTTTTGATTGATGGCGATGCGGATTTCGCTGTATCATCACAGGACAAATTACTTTCTGTCCTAACAGATACTAATAATAAGCTTCTAGCTATAGCTGCTATCAACCAACACAGCAGCATGGGATTTATCTCAGCAGAAGATAAGAATATAGCTTCCCTAAAGGACTTAGAGGGTAAGAGGGTAGTAGACCCTGGTCTCTTCCAAAGAAAGATTATAGAAGCTATGTTTAAGGAAGATGGCGCCGATTTTTCTAAGGTCAAGTTTGTAAAAGATGAGTTTGAAGAAGAGTATACAAACTTGTACAGTGATAAGGCTGATGCTATTTTTGACTATGTCACTTGGGTACAACCTAAGTGTGAATTAAATGGCTTGGATACAAGGGGCGTATATTTAAAGGATGTTTTCGCGGAATTTGACTACTATACACCACTACTTATAAGTAGTGAAACATATATAAATGCAAACCCTGAGCTTACTAGGGCGTTTTTGACAGCTGTTGCTAGGGGCTATAAGTATTCTAATGAAAACCCTGCGATTTCAACCCTATCCATGGATGGTAAAATCGAGAATTTCAGTAGGGAAATCATCACTGAATCACAGGTGGCTACTAGCCCGTATTACTTAGATGAAGAGTTTAAGTTTGGTCACATAGACCAAGAGAGGTGGGATGCCTTTAATGCTTGGCTCTTTGAAAAGGGTGTTATAGATAAGAAGTTAAAAATAGGTGAAGGATTTACCAATGATTATTTGCCTGAATAATAGCTTATAAATATTAGAAAATAAAGGAATAAAGCACCTATTTGGGTGTTTTATTTTTATATGTGGATTTTTTGAATTTATTATTTTATCTTATTTGACTAAATTTTTTTAAAAAATTTACATTTTAGGTATAGTATATTGTTGAAAAACTAGATATAATTAATATGTATGACTTAAACAATAAAACCTTGCAAGGAGGGTATTATGAAAAAATTTTTTGCTCTAATACTAGCTACAGTGCTTTTTACAAATGTTTGTTTTGCTAGTACTATAGGCGCTGGATACAGTAATTCAATCGCCATACATGATGGAAAGGCTTATACATTTGGTACGAATTACTTTGGACAGATGAATGGTAAGAAGTATATGGTGAAGGTAGAACCTCATATGATAATAGGTTTGACAAATGTTAAATCAGTCAAGGCAGGACTAGACTTTTCCTTAATCTTGCTTGAGACTGGCGAGCTTTATTATGTGGGTAAAAACAATTATGCCAAGCTTGGTCTTAGAGACTATAAGTTTAGCCCTAATCCAGAAAAGATAGATATGCCTTCTAAGGTGGTAGATATGAGTCTCGGTAGGTCTCATGCCTTGATTTTAGATGAGTTTGGGAACGTCTATGCCTATGGCTCTAATGAAAGGGGTCAGTTAGGTACTGGAGATTATAAGTTCCGCTCTGAGCCTGTTAAGATATATACAGGTGATGTTAAAAAGGTAGAATGTGGAGAGAATTTTTCATATATTTTATTGAATGATGGTACAGCGCTTTCCTTTGGTGCTAATAATATGGGGCAGCTTGCACTAGGAAACTATACTTCTGAAAATGTTCCTACCAAGGTAAGGATTATAGATGGGATAAAGGATATATCCTGTAGTAAGAATTTCTCAAAGGTAGCAGTAAGACCTACTGGTTTTATGAACTATGGTAGTGATGGAGCTATGACAGATGGTAACTCAGTATATGAGGTTGCCCATATGCTAAGTAGCAACTTTACCCTATTTCTAAAAGAAGATGCTACTGTTTATGGTGTAGGTATGAACAGACATGGACAATTAGGTCAGGGCAATTATGTGACTTCATTCTCCGTGCCAGTAAAGATAAATCTAGCCCCTGTGAAGGCTGTTAGTGCGGGTTCTGAGTTCTCCTTGTTCCTTATGGATAATGGGGATGTATACACCTGTGGATACAACAATATAGGTCAGCTAGGTCAAGGAAACTTCGATACACAAAACGTAGCTAAGAGGATAGAGATAACAGATGTAAGTGAGATTTCAGCAAACTTCGCGCATAGTATATTGAGAAGGAGCAATGGCGATGTTTGGGGCTTTGGTTTAAATAAGTTTGGAGCACTTAGCACAGAGGATTTCATCAAGGTAGATAAACCTATCCTGGTCGACTATATAGACAATCTTAAAAAGAAGGTGGAGATGAGTCCGTTTAAGGATATAGCTACTACTAGTAGGGATTATCCAGCTGTTAAATTTATGTATGATATAGGTGTTACCAAGGGTACAGGTGCGAATTTATTTAGCCCAAATGAAGGCTTAAATAGGGCGCAACTTTTGGTCATGGTGCTTAGGGCATATGAAGTAGAAGAGATGAAGGGCGCAAACTTCGCAGATGCTGGTGATACTTACTATACAGGTTATCTAGCTACAGCTAAGCAAAGAGGTATAGCCAAGGGTGTAGGTGGAAATATGTTTGCTCCTGAGAAGGAGATAACAAGGGAAGAGATGTATACCTTGCTTTACAATACCTTGCGTGCTATAGGCAAGCTAGAAAGCACTAGTACTGAGATAGCTCTAAGCTCATACAGTGGTGGAAATGATGTATCTCCATGGGCTAAGGATGCCACTAGGTACATGCTTGCTAAGGGATACCTAAGGGTGAATGATAACGTCCTAGAGCCTAAGAAGGATGCGACTAGGATAGACCTTGCTAGATTGCTATATGAAATTTTGAGATAGATTCCATGTTAAAATACTATTATTTAATATACCTTGCTATTACACTTATCATATTCCTTATACATAGGTATAAGGGGTATGAAGGCAAGATTACCCTAGTGGGGCTTATATTTGGTGGTTTCTTTATGCCGTATTTTATGGTACTATTTTTAGCCATTGCCTTTGCCATTGCTATATGGCTTCCGAGCAGGAGGGCGTATCTGCCTAGGTATCTTAGGACTATTGAGCCGTTTAAGGGCAAGAATGATGTAGTTTCATCTATTATGGGTATTTCTGCCATACTTTCTAAGATAGATGGTAGGGTGGATGCCGATGAAATAAAGATAATAAGGACATTTATAGCGAGGAAGTTTTCTATTAGTGGCGTGGAATTAGACTCTTATAAGGGAGTCTTTGACTTCGCTAAAAACAATATGGATGCATTAGATGACTTCACTAGGGTTATCAGAAATACTAGGAACTACATGCTTAGTATGGAGGTGGCATACCTATTTGTAGCGATTTGCATCGTGGATGGAAGTATAAGCGAGAATGAAGATGTCTTGCTTAGGAAGATTTTTGTAGACATAGGTCTGGGACTTGCTGTATACGAAAATATAAAAAGGCACTCCTTTTCTGGTTCGAAGAGATATGAGTATAACGAATCTTCGAATACAGGGAGAAGGGCTAGGAGTCCAGAGCCTAGTAAAAGCAGGGTGAAGGATTATTATAGGATACTAGGAGTGGAAGAAGGCGCTTCGCTTAGGACTGTAAAGAAGGCTTATAGGAAGCTGGTTAAGAAGTATCACCCAGATGAGATTGCTGGCGAGGCTGTAACGGATGAGTACAGAGACTTCGCTAGGGAGCAGATGAATCTCATAAATGAAGCGTATGATTATTTGAAAGAATACAAGAAGGAATAGGACAGAGATGGTGCTTGATAACTTACAAGAATTAATTAAAGAAAAGAAATATAGGGAGCTCATACTTGAGGTAAAAGACTTACAAGAGGCTGACGTAGCCGAGCTTTTTGATAGCCTAGAACCCAAGGAAGCGGTACTTTTATTTAGGTTGCTTCCAAAGGAGATGGCGGTCGAGGTATTTTCCTTTCTTGATATAGATAAGCAAGCACAGATTTCACTCTTGGTATCTGATGAAGAGTTAAATAATATCTTAGATGAACTCTACCTAGATGACAAGGTCGACTTAATCGAGGAAATGCCTGCCTACGTGGTTAAAAAAATCTTACAAAATACAAACTATGTGGAAAGAAAGCTGATTAACCAGTTTTTGAACTATGCTGAAGATAGCGCTGGTAGCATTATGACCAATGAGTTCGTCCACTTAAAGGCGAATATGACGGTTGATGATGCGCTTAAGAAGATTAAACTCACAGGTGGAAACAAGGAAACCATCTATACCTGTTATGTGACAGATAATATGAGGAAGCTTACGGGTATAGTATCACTAAAGGAACTCGTGCTTTCAGACCACGATAAAAAAATCAGTGAGATAATGGAGCGTGATGTGATATATGTACAGACTGCTGATGACCAAGAGGTCATAGTAGATATATTTAAGAAGTATGACTTCCTAGCCCTTCCTGTAGTGGATAACGAAGAGCGAATAGTAGGTATTATCACCTTTGACGATGTAATGGACGTCATGGAAGAAGAAAATACCGAAGATATCCAGAAGATGGTAGCGATAGCGCCATCAGATGAAGACTACCTTGATGTAAAGGCTTTTGACCTAGCTAAAAGAAGGATAGTTTGGCTGGTTATACTTATGTTTTCTGCTACTATTTCAGAGTATATTACAGGAAAAAATCTATATTTAACCACTCAGTTTGCCTTTTTGGGCACCATGGTTCCCATGCTTATGTCCACAGGTGGTAATGCAGGGGCGCAGTCATCTACCCTTATTATCAGGGGTTTGACCCTAGGAGAGATAGAGTTTAAAAATACTTTAAGCGTTATAAAAAAAGAACTGCTTGTAGGCCTTTATATAGGAAGCACGCTAGGAATATTAAACTTCCTTAGGATAATACTTTTAAATGGTAATAAGAGCCTAGCTACTATAGTAGGGCTTACCCTAGTGGGGACCTCTATTACAGCTACTACCATGGGTGGATTGCTTCCTATATTGGCGAAAAAGATAGGCTTAGACCCTGCTACCATGGCAAGTCCCCTTATCACCACTATTACCGATGCGCTTACCCTTATCATCTTCTTTGCTATATCAGCAGCAGTTTTATTAAATATTGCTTAGTTTTATATTTTATATAAATGTATTTAAGTTTTATAAAAAGGATTGAATAAATACCATTTTAGTGGTAATATCAAGTAAGATAAAAGGGTTGTGCCCTTTTGCCTTATAACAATAGTACAGAAGTATAGGAGGTTACTATGATTATTAAAAATATAACAAATGTAAAAGAGTTTTTTGAGGCTGTAGATAGATGTCAAGGTCAAGTGGAACTAGTGACTGCTCAGGGAGATAGACTTAATCTTAAGTCTAAGCTTACTCAGTATATTTCACTTTCTGGTATGTTTAAAGATGCTAAGATTGGTGATATAGAGCTTATCGTTTCTGAGCCTGAAGATGTGAAGATGCTTATAGACTTCATGGTTAGAGGATAGCATATTAGGAGGCAAGGGGTGCAGTCATAGACTGCACTTTTGTTATATGAGATAATTTATAGGTCATAGATTTCTGAGATAATTTATAGGTCAAAGATTTCTGAGATAATTTATAGGTCAAAGACTTCTTTCTGAGAAAAATCTCAGCGTGATTTACCCATCTGATAGCTGATAAATATCAACCTATATATTTTCTCAATAGGAAATAAACATGAACATCTGGATTATAAAAAACGCAAGTTTAAAAATAGAAAAAATAGATAAATTAGTAGAGAGACTGAGTAAGGTAGCTATATCTAAGGGTCACGAAGTAGAGTGTTTTAATAATGACGAAATCCTGCCTTTTTATTCAGCTAAGTCAAGTCCCGCCTTTGTAATGAAACGCCGTGTACCTAGCCCTGATGCTGTGATTTTTTGGGATAAGGATGTGCTCTTAGCGAGACATTTTGAAAGCAGGGGAGAAAGGGTCTTTAACTCAAGTAAGGCTATAGAGCTCTGTGATAACAAGGCTCATATGATGAATTTTTTGGCTAATTCTGATATTAGGGTTCCAAGGACTATAGTGGCACCAAAGATATTTGAAGGCGGAAGCTTAGCTGAAGAGTGGGCTAGGGTAGTCATAGGGATACTAGGTGAAGAAGTGGTTTTAAAGGAAGCATATGGCTCCTTTGGCATGCAGGTCTACAGGGTGCGTGGTGCGGAAGACTTGTATAAAAAAATAAGTATTTTGGGTATGAGACCCTCTATAGTGCAAGAGTATATTGCTAGTTCTAGGGGCAGGGATATAAGGGTGAACATAGTAGGGGACGAGGTAGTAGGTGCTGTTTTACGAGAAAATGATAGCGATTTTAGGGCTAATATTAGCCTAGGTGGAAGGGCTAAGCCTATAGAGCTTAGTGATAAGCAAAGGGACTTGGCGCTTAGGGCACATAGGCTTTTAGGTTTAGATTTCAGTGGAGTTGACTTACTTTTTGGAGAGAATGATGAACCCATACTTTGCGAGGTCAATTCCAATGTGAATTTCCTTAGCTTTGAACAGGCTAGCGGTATAGACTTCGCTGGAAGAATTATTGACCATATAAGCGATTGTTAAATTATAGGCAATCTTTCCAAATCTTATAATAGATGGTATAATGGTGTGTGATAATTTATTATGAAAGAGGGACTTTATGCCAAATAATAAGCAAAAAAGTGATAATAAAAATTTAAATATAAATCTTTATACAGCAGGCTTTTATGTATTTGTTATATTAGTGATGACCATATTTTCAGCCTTTGTAGATATAGGTTTAGCTGTAATATTTTTCATAGTCTTTATAATATCCTTGATAGTTTTTATAGTGACTACTATATTCTTTAAGAGAAATATCAATAATAATGTCTTAAACTATGCCTTGGAGATTTCAAGCGTACAAAAGGATTATATGGATAATATTGCCCTGCCTATAGCAGTGGTAGATAGCTTGGGTGTCCTTAGCTGGTATAATAAATCCTTTGATACCATCTTGGAAAATATACCAGAGGAACTTAGGACGAATAAGCCGCTAGGCAAAAATATACACAGCTTCATTACAGAGCTTAGTTTAGAAGACTTTCCTGCTGAAATAGAGGGTGAAGTAAGCAAGGAAATAAATATTTTAGATAAGAAGTACAATGTTGTGATAAGCTTGTTTAAGGTCGAAGCCAATAGGGATGAGATAGCGATAACAGTTGCTGATGATGAGGTTGTGACCCTTTATTCTATAGCCTTTTATGATATGACTAAGGAGACTGTGCTCGCCACTAAGCTAGATGAGCAGCGCTCCTTATCCATGCTAATATACGTGGATAATTATGAAGAGGCATTTAGGAATATAGAGGATGTTAGAAGACCTGTAATCACCGCCATTATAGAACGTAATTTGGAAAAATTTGCGAAGTCGATTGATGGTATTTTGAAAAAATATGAAAAGGATAAGTACATACTTATTTTTCACAAGAAGTACTATGAAAGGATTAAAAAAGACAAGTTTTATATCCTAGATGAAATCAGGGAGATACAGGTAGGTAACAATATGGCTATCACCCTAAGTATAGGTCTGGGTATACACGAGTATAGTCTCAGTGACAGTTATGCCTATGCCAAGACGGCTATTGACCTAGCGCTCGGTCGTGGTGGTGACCAAGCTGTGGTAAAGGATGATGATAAGTTCGCCTACTATGGAGGTAAGACCAAGAGTGTGGAGAAGTCTACCAGGGTCAAGGCTAGGGTTAAAGCAGGTGCCTTTAGGGAGCTTTTGGAAGATAGTGATAAGGTTCTCATCATGGGTCATAAGAGACCTGACCTAGATGCCATAGGTGCAGCTGTGGGTGTAAAGGCTTGTGCTAGGATACTTGACAAGCCTGCTAGGATAGTCCTAGATGGTGTTACTACAGCGGTAAGTGCTCTTTATGAAAAGGTCAGAGATGATGACTTCTATGAGGAGGACGTCTTTATATCTGCCAAGGATGCCAAGGCATCTATTACAGAAAATACCCTTCTTGTAGTAGTAGATGTAAATAGGCCTTCGTATGTGGAGAGTCCAGAGGTGCTTGAGATGGTGAAAAATGTAGTTGTTTTTGACCACCATAGGGCTAGTGCAGACTTTATAGACAATACCTTGCTGAGTTATGTCGAGCCTTATGCTAGCTCGGCTAGTGAGATGATTAGTGAGGTAGTTAGATACATAGATGATGGTATTAAACTTGCTCCTATAGAGGCGGATGCCCTGCTTTCTGGAATAGTAGTAGATACAAAGAACTTCGTAGTAAATGCAGGTGTGAAGACCTTTGAGGCTGCAGCCTTTCTAAAGAGGGCAGGGGCTGATATGGTCAGGGTCAAGTCTTATTTTAAAAACGATATGGCTTCATACAAGGCTAAGGCCACAGCTGTTAAGAACTGTGATATTTACAGGGAAAGTATGGCGATAGGTGTATGCCCATCGGATGTAGAGAACCCTACAGTGACAGCGGCTCAAGCGGCGGATGAACTACTTGATATAGCTGGTATTAGAGCGTCCTTCGTGCTTACACAGATAGATGGAACAGTCTATATTAGTGCGAGAAGTTTCGACGATATGAATGTGCAGGTCATCATGGAGAAAATTGGTGGCGGAGGTCATATGAGTGTGGCTGGGGCACAGGTGCAAGATTCTAGTCCAGAAGAGGCTATAGAGAAATTAAAAGCAGCGATAGATATATACGTGGAGGAAGGAAATTAAATGAAGATAGTATTATTAGCAGATGTAAAAAAACTAGGCAAAGAGGGAGATATATTAGAGGTAAGTGATGGATACGCTAGAAACTTTCTTATAGCAAAGAAGCTTGCAAAACAGGCTGATGCTACAGCCCTAAATGATGCCAAGCTCAAAAAAGAGGCTATAGCTCGTGAAAAGGCTAGGATACTTGCTGAAGCGAAGGAATTAGGAGATAAGTTAAAGGTAACTAGCGTAGAAGTGCAGATGAAGGGTGGGGACAATGGCAGGATATTTGGTTCTGTTTCTACCAAGGAGATAGCTAAGGCTATAAAAGACCAGCTTTCGTTAGAAGTAGATAAGAAAAAAATAGTAGTAAAAGACCAAATCAAAGCCTTTGGTGCCTATGATGTACCTATCAAATTACACCCAAAGGTGACAGTTACAATCAAGTTAAATGTAGTTGAGGAAAAGTAAATGGAAGAGTATAATCTAGTCCGAGAATTACCTAAGAACCTAGAAGCTGAGCAGTCGGTAATAGGTTCCCTTATAATGGATGATTCCTATATTAGTGAGGTGGAGGGCATAGTTACGCCTGAGGACTTTTATTATAATGATATGAGGCTCATTTATGAGGCTATACTAGCTCTAAATAAGGACGG
>PDWI01007752.1_pt1 | contig 13134 bp, 12 predicted proteins | sample 1430891 | NCBI WGS metagenome assembly PDWI01 (sample SAMN01162508, study PRJNA174530) | Oral metagenome, whole genome shotgun sequencing project. | biome: Marine environment; feature: Marine mammal; material: Swab sample of the gingival sulcus; isolation source: swab sample of gingival sulcus... | reverse complement strand
TCATCTTTGAGTCTTGTGCAATGAATCTTTGTGAATCCCGCCAGGTCCTGACGGAAGCAACGGTAGATGAAGTAATTCATGTGCCACGAGGTAGCTTGAATTTGGGCCTTTGAACTGGTCTTATTTCTTGGGGCTATTATTATGCTAAAAGATGTTATTTCTTTTAGTTTTTATTTTGAGATTTGGAGGATAGAGTTGAAACACATAGCACTTTATAGAAAATATAGACCGCTAATCCTTGAAGATGTTGTTGGTCAATCAGCGGTTACAGACACTATAATCCATCAAATTAAATCAAATAAATTATCACATGCCTATCTTTTTTCTGGTCCTAGGGGAACAGGTAAAACTTCCGTAGCCAAAATTATATCTAGGGCAGCCAACTGTGAAACTAGACAAGACCACAATCCTTGTAACAAATGCTCCATTTGTAAGAGTATATTGCAAGATAGTTTTGTTGATGTTACCGAAATGGACGCTGCTTCTAATAGTGGGGTGGATAATATCAGATCGCTTATAGATAGCGTTAAGTTTCCGCCGTCGACTGGTAAATATAAAGTTATCATTATCGATGAGGCTCATATGCTTACCAATGAGGCTGAAAATGCCCTTTTAAAAACTTTAGAAGAACCCCCAAAATACATGATATTTATCTTGGCGACAACTGAACCAAATAGGATACAGACAACTATCAAAAGTAGGTGTCAAAGATACGATTTTAGAAGAATATCAGAAAAAGATATTTGTAGCCAACTTGCTAAAGTTTGCCAAAATGAAGGTATTGATGCAGAATACAGTGTACTAGACAAGATTGCAAGTGTTTCCTTAGGTGGGATGCGTGATGCTTTAAGTACCTTAGAAAAGGTAGCCTTAGTAGGTAACGAAAAAATAACCTTAGATATCTTGTCCGATGTACTAGGAAGTACCGACGAGGATATTTATAAACTAATAGCCGAAATATTTGCGGGCAATCTGAAAAATTCTTTTGAAATTTTAAATGAATTTTATACAAAAGGTAAAGATGTCAAATTACTCATCTCAGAGATGATAGAGATATTGAGAAGATGTCTTATTATAAAATCTGGTTATGATATAGAAAAGTTAAACCTTAGCGTAACCGAAAAACGCTTTATGAGTAATGACATGGCTAGTGTTACACTTGCTAAAGTGATAAGTGTACTTGATGTCTTTATTGCGGCATCCAATAATAGAAATGCGGAAAATCTGTGGGCATCATTTGAACTGGCTGTATCTAAAGCTGCTACCTATTATATATCAGCTGGTCAAGATAATAGCCAGCTTATAACAGAACTTATTGCTAGGATAGAAGTAGTAGAAAAGAAATTACAAGCTGGAGTTAAATTAAGTAGTGGTCAACTTGATAGTGTTGATAATAATCAGCAGGTAGTGAAGCAAAGTTTAAAAGAAGATGCTATCACTACTAACAAAGAAAATGAAATAGCAAGTCAAGTTACTGAAACAAAAGTAAATATAAATCAAAGTGAAACAGCAGCTGCTGAAAAGTGGCAACAGCTTGTCGAACTTATCAAAAAAGAAAATACCGCACTTGGTTCGGTAGTGGCAGCGATTGATTTTGTTGGTAAAGAAAATAATAAAATCAAAATTACTTGCCGACCAGCATTTAAAGCTTTAAAAATTACATTAAAAAGTGAAAAAACAATGTCAGTTTTAAACAAGCATGTTAAAAATGTTTATAATGATGACAGTGTTGAAATAGTTTATGTTGATTAGGAGGAAAAATGGCTAAAAAATTTAGAGGTATGCCTAAGCAAGGCGGAATGCCAAATATGCAAGGCTTAATGAAACAAGCTAAAAAGATGCAAGAAGAACTTGAAAAAGCTCAAAAACAACTTGAAGATAGTGAATATACAGCTACAAGTGGTGGTGGAGCAGTTACAATAAAAATGACTGGTAAAGGTGAGCTTGTTGATATTAAACTAGACCAAGCAGTAGTTGACCCAGATGATATTGAAATGCTACAAGACTTGATTATTGCGGCACACAATGATGCGAAAAAGCAAATTGACTCCGACTCAGACAACAGAATGAGCTCAATGACTGGTGGAATGAACATACCAGGATTATTCTAAGGATGAACGATTATATAGCGCCAATAGCAGTGCTAGTTGATGAATTTGCCAAACTGCCTGGTATTGGTCGAAAAACAGCACGCAAGCTAGCTTTTTGGCTTTTAGAACAAGACAATGCGATGGTCAGTTCGTTTGCTAGAGCAATGGTTGATGCTAAAAATAAAGTTAGCTTTTGTAGTGTCTGCGGACATTTTACAGATAGTGAAGTTTGCAGAATATGTAGTGACGAAAACAGAGATAAGGCTACGATTGTAGTTGTTGAAGATGCTAAGGATGTTTTTGTCATTGAAAATACTAATGAGTATGAAGGAGTTTACCATGTACTTCATGGTGCTATATCGCCACTAGACGGTGTATCACCCGAAGATATAAATATTAAAGAGCTTATTACTAGGCTTGATGGGGTAAATGAAGTTATACTTGCAACAAATCCGACTATTGAGGGGGAAGCGACAGCGATGTACATATCAAAGTTGATCAAACCCTTTGAAATAAAAGTTACTAGAATTGCAAAAGGTATTCCTATTGGTGGGGATATTGAATATGCTGATGAGGTTACGCTTTCAAAATCGTTTGAAGGCAGGCGGGAAATTTAATGGAGGTAGACATGAACATTAATTTTATCAAAAGTTTTGATGAAAAAAAAGCAGATGCAAAAGTTGTATTTGTCTTTAAAGACTACTTAGAAGAGCTTATACCTGAGGGGGTAAGAGCACTTTTTAAAGAAAGATTAGACAAGGAAGTAGTTAGCCTTGCTAAAGGTAGCACAGCTTTATTATTTGATGGCGAAACACCAGTTATGATAGTTTCAATGGGTGACAGTTCAGAAAATGCTTGTGTTGACAGCATCAGACTTGCAGCTCACAAAATGGCTAAATTAGCTAGAAAAGAAAAGCTTGCAAGTGTTGAGCTTAAAGTTCAACCATCAAACGTAAACAAAGCTATCGTTTACAGAGCAATCTCTGAAATGGTTTCAATTGCCGAGTACGAATTTGACAGATACAAAACAGACAAAAAAGAAAATGTATTTGTTAACTTATATATAGTTGATACAGCAGCAAGTGCAGCTTTAGAAGAATCAGTTAAAGAAGGTCAAATCGTAGCTGCTGGTGTTAACGAAACTAGATTTTTAGTAGACGAACCATCGAACAAAATTTATCCAAAAACTTTAGCAGAGCATGCTAAGAGATTAGGTAAAGAGCATGGTTTTGATGTTGAAATTCTTGAAAAAGATAAGATTGAAAAACTAGGTATGGACTCATACTTAAACGTTGCTAGAGCATCTGCTAAAGAGCCAAAATTAATCGTTATGAGATATAATGGTGGCGGAAAATCAGACAAAAAATATGGTCTAGTTGGTAAAGGTCTTACTTACGATTCAGGTGGATATTCTTTAAAACCATCTAACGGTATGCTTACTATGAAAATGGACATGGGTGGCGGAGCTGTTTTAATCGGTTCGATGGTTGCTTGTGCTAAAGCAAAATTACCTGTAAACATTGTTGCAGTTATTGCGGCTTGTGAAAACATGGTATCTGGTGATGGTTATAGACCTGGTGATATCATTAGTTCAATGGGTGGAAAGTCAATCTACGTTGGTAATACAGACGCTGAAGGTAGACTTACACTTATCGATGCTATCACTTATTCTATCCGTGAAGAAAAAGTTGACCAAGTATTTGACTTCGCTACACTTACAGGTGCAGCAATTGCAGCATTTGGTAATGCTTGTGCAGCTACACTTACTAACAACGAAGAAGTTTATGCGGACTACTGTGAAGCTGCTAAATTAGCTGGCGAAAAACAGTGGAGATTACCAATATTCCCTGAGTACGAAGAGTTAATCAAGCACCACGAAGCAGATTTAACTAACTCAGCAGGAAACCCTGGAACAATCACAGCTGGTTTATTCTTAAAGCAGTTCGTTGAAGACAAACCATGGATTCACGTTGACATTGCTCCTGTTACACTTATCCAAAAGCCTTTTGGTTACTGGGAGAAAGGTGCAACTGGCTACGGTGTTAAGACTGTATATGAGTACATGAAAGCTAGAAGCTAATTATAAAAATATAGTATTTATAGAAAAGATTGGGTGTTTTGCTCAGTCTTTTTTATTGTAAAGAAAACTTTGTTTTTTAAATGCTTTGCTAGATTGAAAAAAGTGTTGTCATGTGATACAATTATACCGATTAGGCGAATAGTATATAATAGTATTAGATAAATTAATAACTTGGAGGAACAAATGATTGGTGATAAATTTTACATAACAACGGCAATAGCATATACTTCTAAAATACCACATATTGGTAATATTTATGAGATAATTTTGACAGATGCCTTAGCTCGTTATAAAAGAATGCAGGGCAGAGATGTTTACTTCTTAACTGGAACCGATGAGCACGGTCAAAAAATAGAACAAAATGCAATTGAATCAGGCATCACACCTAAAGAGCACGTCGATTATATCTCGGCTGAAATTAGAAGAATTGTCGATAGGATGAATATAAGTTATGATAAATTTATCAGAACAACAGACCCCGAGCATGTAGAGATAGTCAAGAAAATATTTAAAATTTTATATGATAAAGGCCATATTTATAAAGGAAAATACGAAGGTTTGTACTGTGTACCAGACGAAACATTTTTAACAGAGTCACAACTGGTTGATAAAAAATGCCCAGATTGTGGTCGTGAAGTTGAAAAAGCTAGTGAAGAAGCTTACTTCCTTAAATTATCAAATTTTGAAAATGAAATAAGAGATTTTATCAATACTAGATTATATCCTAAGTCACGTCGCAATGAAATGATAAACAACTTCCTTGATAAAGGATTAAAAGATTTATGTGTTTCAAGGACTTCGTACAAATGGGGTATTCCAGTAGATTTTGATAGTGACCATGTAGTATATGTTTGGGTGGACGCCCTTTCGAATTACATCACAGCTATTGGTTATGACCCAGACGGTTCAAGTGAGCTTTTCAATAAAAATTGGCCAGCTGATGTCCATGTAATAGGCAAGGATATTGTGAGATTTCACACTATTTATTGGCCAGCTATCTTGACTGGTATTGGAGTAGAACTACCAAAATGTGTCTTTGGACACCCGTGGTTACTGACAGGTACTGAAAAAATGAGTAAGTCACTAGGCAATGTAATTTACACAGATGACCTTGTTGACCTATTTGGTGTTGATGCTGTAAGGTACTATGTACTACGTGAGATACCATATGCTAATGATGGTAATATTACCTATGATAGTATGATTTCTAGGTTAAATACTGATTTGGCAAATATCCTTGGTAACTTAGTAAATAGAACTATCACGATGACAACGAAGTATTTTGATGGCAATGTACTAGGTCAAAATGACTTACAAGATGTTGATAAAGATTTAATCGAGTTTTGTTTAAATACACCAGTATATATAGCAGATAAAATGGATAACTTTATGGTAGCCGATGCTTTAGAGCGTATTGTTGAAATGCTTAGAAAAGCTAATAAATATATTGATTTGACTGAGCCGTGGAAGTTGTCTAAAACAGAAGAAGATAGACGTAGACTGTCAACTGTCTTATACAATTTGCTCGAAACAATAAGATTTTCAGCAGTATTGTTGACACCGTTTATCCCTGAAACAGCCGAAAAGATTTTTGAGCAGTTAAATATTAAAGAGCAAACAGAGTTAATGAGTTTAGCAAGTCTAGCTGAATTTGGTAAATTAGCTAACTCTCATAGACTAGGTAAAGCTGAGCCGTTATTTAATAGAATGGATAAAGAAAAGAAATTGCAAGAAATAAACGATTATTTCGAAGAAAAAAATTCAAATGGTAAAATTAAACCAGTCTATAAAGACGAAATCGTCTTTGATGATTTTGAAAAAATTGATTTAAAAGTAGCCAAAGTATTAGATTGTAAAAAACACCCTAACGCTGATCGACTTTTAGTTTTTAATTTAGAAGTTGGCCGTGATACTAGACAGATAGTTTCGGGTATAGCCAAACATTATCAGCCAGAACAGTTAATTGGCAAAAATGTCATCATAGTGGCTAATCTGAAACCTATTAAGTTGAGAGGGGTCGAATCAAACGGTATGATATTATCGGTGGCTAATCAAGGCGGTTCAGAGTTAAAAGTGCTATCAACAGAGATGGATAGCGGATTTGATGTAAAGTAGGTGAATATGTTAATTGATACACATACACATATCGAGGGTGAGGAGTACAATGATGATAGGCTTGAGGTTATCAAAAGAGCCTATGATAATGGTGTAGAAATTATTGTCAATGCTGCCTATGATTTAGAGAGTAGCATTAAAGCTGTTGAACTAGCTGAGGCACACCCTAATATCTACGCTTGCATAGCTTGTCATCCAAATGATTGTGAAAAATATAGTGACCATTTTGAAAGTGAGTTACAAAGACTAGCCAAATCAGCTAAAGTTGTTGGTATTGGCGAGATAGGACTTGACTATCACTATGAAGGTTACAATAAAGCTTTGCAACATGAAGTTTTTAAAAGACAAATAGCTGTGGCAAAACAGTTTAATTTGCCGATAGTGATACATTCAAGAGATGCTGATAAAGATACTTTTGACATCTTGAAACCAGAGCTGTTAGCCGGGCAAAAAGTTTTAATGCACTGTTTTGGTTCAAGTTATGAGATGGCAAGAGAATATGTCAAATTAGGTGCTAAACTTGGGATAGGTGGCGTGTCAACATTTAAAAACGCCCGCAAACTTGTCGAAGTTGTCGAAAAAATTGATCTATCACATTTGGTGCTAGAAACAGATGCACCTTATTTAGCACCGACACCATTTCGGGGCAAAAGAAATGAACCAGCCTATGTCAAATACACAGCCGAAAAAATGGCTGAATTAAAAGGAATAAGTTTCGAAGAGGTTGCTAAAGTAACTACCGAAAATGCAATGAGGTTCTATTCAATTGGATAAATTAGTTATAAAAGAAACGATAGTATTAGAGGGGAGAGATGACCTCATTAATGTCAGTCGCTTTGTCGATGCAGATATTATATTGACACATGGTTATCATGTAGCCCGAAAAACACTAAATATCATAGATAGTGCGAGTAAACGTAGTGGCATAATTATCTTTACTGATCCAGATAGAGCAGGCGAATTGATTAGGCAAAAAGTAGCCCAAAATGCTAGTGGACTAGTCAAGCATGCTTATATTACAAAGTCAGAGGCAAGAAAAGCTGGCGATATTGGAGTGGAAAATGCCGAAAAAGAAGCGATAATTTCAGCACTTACAAAAGCAAAAGCAGTAGTTTGTAAAAAAAATGTCGAATTTACCGATAATGAACTTATAAAGTTAGGGCTAAGCGGCGGTGCAAATTCCAGTAAAAAAAGAGAGTTTTTAGCCCAAAAATTACGGATCAAACTCGGCAATTCAAAGTCGCTACTACGCAGTTTAAATTCATGCGGTATTACAAAACAAGAATTAGAAAAGTTATTGGAGGAAATGAGTGGTAAGTAGATATACATCACCGAAGTTTATAAATTATACACTGGATAGACTTGGTAAAAAAGCAACAAAAGGACTAGGACAAAACTTTCTTATTGATGAAAATGTTGTAGCAAATATAATTAGTGAAAGTGGCATCGATAAGAGCACAGGGATATTAGAAGTTGGACCTGGACTAGGGGCTTTAACCTCTAAATTGATAACTTATGCCAAGTTTGTCACATCAGTTGAGATAGATAATAAACTGTGGGATTATCTGGAAAATGAGTTTTCACCACTTGATAATTTTAGGTTGGTCAAAGGCGATATCCTTAAAGTCGATTTAAATGAGATAATTGCTGAGATGCGAAAAACTTGCGACAAGATATATGTAGTTGCCAACCTGCCGTATAATATCACAACGCCAATCATTATGAAATTTCTAGAAGAAAATTGTCAGATTGATAAAATTGTTGTAATGGTGCAAAAAGAAGTGGCATATCGCATGTGTGCCGATTCATCTTGCAAAGACTATGGTTCGCTGACGGTATCACTAAAATATTTTGCCGACCCTAAAGTCTTGTTCACAGTGAAACCGACATCATTTATCCCCAAACCTAAAATTGATTCGGCAGTAATTGAATTAAAAAAACATGGTAGATATAATTTAACGAGTGACGAAACTAAAAAGTTTTTAGCACTGGTTAAAGCAGCCTTTTCCAAAAGGCGAAAAACATTGGTAAATTCGTTATCATCAGTTAGTAATTATAGTAAAACCAATATAGAAAAAGCGCTTACAGAGCTAGAGCTTGATGTTAGGATACGACCAGAAAATCTCACTACTGAGGACTATATCAAACTCTTAGGCTTATTAAACAAATATTAAAAAGTTTATATAAAAGGAGACGTTATATGGTTAAGAAAGTATTAGCACTAATATTGACAATATCAGTTATTGTTTCTATACCCTTTGGTTATGCTTATTCAGAAACCAAATACCGTTCTTTACCAGAATTTGAAAGCACGTATGCTGGTGGAAATGGCTTTAGTTTTTTTATAGATGAAAATGACACCCTATATGGCATGGGGGCAAATGATTATGGACAACTCGGCATTGGTAACAATGAATTTCAAGAAGAGCCAGTTAGAGTTATGAACAATGTTCGCTCAGTCTATGCGGGCGACAATCATACTTTGGTTATTGATAAAAATAACAACTTGTATGCCTTTGGCTCAAACCGTTATGGACAGTTAGGTGACGGTACTAATCAGTCTAGAAATAAGCCGGTTAAAATAATGGAAAATGTTAAAACAGCCTCTCTGGGCGAAGGTTTTAGCTTAGTTATTGATAAAAGAAGGTGTCTTTATAGCTTTGGTAAAAATAATCGTGGACAGCTGGGCGATGGTACTAAAAAAGACCAAAATAAACCAGTCAAAATCAAAAGTAGAGTTAAGCGTTGTTCGGCTGGACTTAAACATGCCCTGTTTTTAAAAATGGACAATACGCTATATGGATTTGGTGACAATAGCATGCACCAATTAGGTTTTAAAAGGTCCAAATTAAGGTCTCGTCCAACTAAGATTATGAAAAGAGTTTACCGTTTTTCAGCTGGTGCTACGCATAGTTTGGTAGTTAAGACCAACAATAGGCTATATGGTTTTGGTAACAACTATCACCACCAAATATCTAATTCTAGCACCTTAGAATACCAAAGACCGACTTATATTGCTAAAAATATTGAAGAAGTTGAGAGTGGTTTTACAGCAAGTATTTGGCGGGGTACAACTGGTGCAGTTAAATTAGTAGGAAAGATCTTTAGTGAAAGTGATGATAACAGTTTAGATAAACTAGCCAAAAACTTTCATCATAGGTCATATTCTGATTATAAAATAGGTTTTAATGATAATATCTATATTTTAAAGCCTACGGGTAAATTAGTTGAGATAACTTGTGCAGATGATGAAATAGACAAGACTGAACTTACTGACAATGTAAAGTTTCCGGACCGCTATATTAGGGGTAATAAAGGTCAGCGTTTAGACTTTGAAAAGGCCAAAGCCTTGAACGATCTAGCACCTTATTCATATAATGAAAAAGGCGAATTTAATCCAAGATTATATCGAAAATTAAAATCAGCTGAGGCTATTGCGTTAATTGGTAAAGTGTTAAACTGGCAGGTTGATAAAGATGTTGAGCCGACATTTACTGATGTACCAAAGTGGTCAATACCATATGTTGAATACGCTAAGCAAAATTCAATTTGTACAGGCCTATCGGATACGATACTGGGTAATGATAATGTAAGTGTTGAAAGACTATTTATTTGGGTAATGACTGCAATGGGTGAAGATGCAGCTGATGTTCATGCTAATCAGCAAAAGTTTGTTGAAAAATACAATATAAAGCTGCCCCATACAACTTATCGTAATGACTTAGTGAAACTTTTGTATGACGTACTGAAAAAAGAGGGAAAGTTAAAAGAAACTGAATCAACCGATGTCAATTGGGCAATAAAAACTAAGCAAAAAACTTATGACACAGCCTTGCTGATCAGCGATATAAAAAAAGATACTAAAAAATTCCGCATCAAGTCGACCGACAAACTTATAGCGATTACCTTTGATGATGGACCATCAGCATATACAGATAAACTACTTGACGAATTAAAAGAATATAACGCAAAATGTACCTTTTTTGTATTGGGAAGTTGTGCTAAAAACAACAAAGAGAAATTATTAAGAATGAAAAATGAAGGACATGAAATCGCCAATCATAGTTATACTCACCCAAATCTAAGACGACTTTCTAGAGCAGGGATAGCAAATCAAATAGATAGCTGTGATAACGTAGTTCGTGAACATACAGGACTGGAAACAACAATGGTGAGACCGCCTTATGGAGCATTTAATTCAGTTGTTAAAGACGAACTTATCAAAAGAGATAAGTCGATAATTATGTGGAGTGTCGATACTTTGGATTGGAAGTATAAAAACGCAAGTTACGTTAGAAATTATGTGATAAATCATGCAGGAGATGGCGAAATTGTATTACTACATGATATACACCCAACCACAGTAGAAGGATTCATTAGTGCCTTACCAGTGCTGGTTAAAAAAGGCTATAAATTAGTAACCGTAAGTGAATTGATGAAACATAGGAGAGTTAAATTGGAAGCAGGAAAAGTTTATTTCTCTCCACAAAATTATCGTTAAATGAAAGGTAAGTTATGATAAAAATAAATTATCAAAGAAAGTTAGATGAACTTATAAAAAGCTTAAATGGCGAGGTGAAGTCGGTGCTATTACATAGTTGCTGTGCACCTTGCAGTAGCTATTGTGTTGAATATCTATCGGATTATTTTGATATCATGGTACTATTTTATAATCCGAACATCTATCCACGAAGCGAATATTTTAGACGGGTTGAAGAACAAATTGAATTCATCAAAAAAATGCCAACCAAAAATAAACTAGGCTTTATAGAAGGCGATTATGATTCTAAAGTCTTTTACATGAATTCAGGAGCCAGAATATCTGAAAAAGAAGGCGGACCAGCCTGCCAAAAATGTTATAAATTTAGACTAATTAGAGCAGCAGAAGTAGCTAAAGAACTGGGTTATGATTATTTTGCAACAACACTAAGCATCTCACCGCACAAAAATTCCCAAGTCTTAAATAAGATAGGCGAAGAAGTAGCCGCAAAAGTTGGCGTAGCCCACCTACCTTCCGACTTCAAAAAAAGAAACGGTTTTAAAAGGTCAGTCGAACTATCAGAAAACTTAGGGCTATATCGACAAGACTACTGCGGCTGTGCTTTTTCGATGCGGGAAAGAGACCAAAGACTAAAAGATATCAAACAGAAGTCAGAAGAAGATGAAAATACTAAGATAATAGTGACGGGTTGTGGAGATGATTGTAGGCATAGGCAGGTGCATATAGTTAAAGTGAAAACAATATAACTATTGCTTTGAATTTTCAGCCCTTTCGCACCAAACTACGAGTAAATTACTCAATCGAGTATTAGTGTATACACTCATTCGTAATTTCTCTTGTTTGATGCGAAATCATCTGAAAGATTCTTTGCAATAGAGGTGTTGTTATTTACTGAATTTTAGCGTAATGAGAAAATTATATGGCTTAACAGCTCTGTTTTCTTATTGATTGATATTATCTTTTAGTAAATTTATAAAGTATTGGTAGTTCACTTATTCTGTTCATTGCTTGATATGAAGGATTTTTGCAATAGTGGTGATGTTGTTTACTAGATTGAATATAATATATCAGATAATGCTGTTATTGTAACTTTGTATAATATGAATTTTAAAAGATATAAATATGATGAGTATGGAAGTAGAAATGATAGTCAAAAAAGTGTTGTAAAAGCAAACGTTGATAAAAATGATAGTCAAAATGATAGTCAAAAAAGTAAGATAACATTACGTAGAGAAAAAATATTAAACTTACTAAGGTATAATTCGAATACCACAGCTAGTGATCTATCAAAGATTTTAGAGGTTTCAATATCAACTGTAAATAGAGATATAGAATGGCTTAGAAAAAATGACGTGCTTGAATATATAGGAAGTTCTAAAGGTGGTAAATGGGTAGTTAAGTTATAATATCCTAAAGGAGTGCTCATTATTATAAAAGAGTACTTTCAGAAACTTATTTGGCTTAACAGCTCTGTTTTTTTATTGACTGATATTATCTTTTAGTAAATTTATAAAGTATTGGTAGTTTACTTATTATATTCTCGAAAGCCATTTAGCTTATCAATCTTTACTTTTCACAATATTTGTATTACAATATAACTAGGGAAAGTTTATTAGTGGGAGAAGTAAATGAAAAGAGAAATAAAAGATTCTTTGTTTAGAAATATATTTATCAACAAAGAGTATTTAGTAGAATTGTATTATGATATTAGTGAGTGTACAGCAAATACGTTTCTACAAGCAATGAAACTCCCTTACGCTCCCAGTGGTCGCTGTCGGTCGTCCGAGCTGCCGCTCTCAATATAATAAGCAATTACAAATAATTTTTACAAGTAAACTTGATGATTATTTGTAATTGCTTATTCTGCCAGATTATTCTTGTACTATGCTAGGATATTAGAAAACCATATAAACAAAAAGTATAATCGTGGTTTACATACACCACAGAAGATTGTAGTACCAGATGCAGAGTTTTATGTATTGTTCAATGGTAAAGCTAGTATGTCTGAAATGGATAAATACAAAACAAAACTAAAAATCGGTGGAACGGAGATTGATTTTAACACAAAAATTATCAACATAAACTTTGATGATCTAAGTCTAGCTGTAAAAGACCGTAAAGATTCGCTTAGTTCTTATGCAATGTTAATAAAATATTACTATCAATATAAAAAACAGCTAGATCTAGAGTCACCAGAGATGTCTAGCGAAGTTTTAACGCAAACAGCCTTTGAACTGGCAATCAAAACATGCAGAGATAACGGTTTGTATTTGCCAATATTTGATAGAGAGGAGTTTAAAGTTATGAGTATGAGAATGTTAACCATAGAAGAATTAGCCGAGATTAGA
>PDWI01007539.1_pt1 | contig 13137 bp, 11 predicted proteins | sample 1430891 | NCBI WGS metagenome assembly PDWI01 (sample SAMN01162508, study PRJNA174530) | Oral metagenome, whole genome shotgun sequencing project. | biome: Marine environment; feature: Marine mammal; material: Swab sample of the gingival sulcus; isolation source: swab sample of gingival sulcus... | reverse complement strand
CACCACAACTAGAAAATACCAAAGTCAAACACATAAGCATTACTATAAACTTTTTCATCTTTTCTCCTCACTTAAAAGTAAACTCTCCGAATCATTAACGGTTTATTCACTTTAAACATACTAAGATATATTTTGCAACTAAGTATATTATATTAAATAAACGAAAATATTACAATATACCGCAAGTCACTAAAAAAGTGACCCCAGTCACTTCTCAAATGACTATGGTCACTTCCATAAGGTATATGAGCAACTATCAGCCCATATAAATCACCTTACATAATAGTAATTATTTTCTTTATACCGTTTTTCCTCGCCATATCCTCTATCTCTCGCATCCTCTTAGGCGAAGGAATATTTTTCTTTATGCTAGCCACCCTATCATCAGGAAGTCCTTTGATATGGACTCTAATAAGCTTAAAAAACACATCATCATAGCCCTTCATAGTATCAGCTATCCTCTTAATAAGTGCATCATCATCGAAGTAATCCTTCAAGTACACCAATCTGACTTCTTCGACCTTGCCCCTCTCTAGAAGATAGGTCAAATTCTTAAAGGTAAAATCCTCATCTACTAGCTTGGCTCCAGCTCCTTCAAAACAAAGTCTACCCACATTGGCACTATCAGACTTGATGTCAAATAAAAACTTATCAGTCTCATCTATAAGTCCAGCCATCTTCTCTATATCCACTAGTCCATTGGTATCTACATAACAAGTAATACCAAGCTTATGAATCTCCTTAAAAAACTCAGCCAAAAACTTGTGGTAGATGGTAGCCTCACCACCAGATACTGTCACACCTCTGATAAAGGGCATATTAACCCTGACCTTCTCCACTAGCTCATCTACAGTCTGAAAAAAAGTATCAGGGCTAGTCATAGGTATAGTCTCACTGTTATGACAATATTTGCAATTCATATTACATCCTTGAACAAATATAGAAGTCCTATTACCTAGGCCTTCTACATTTGAAAATGGTATAATTCTGTGTACTGGTAATCTTAGCATGACCTTCTTCTTCTATCAAATACTTGAGCGCACTCATCAGTACCTGAACCGAACCAAGTCGTATCACGGAGCACTGCATTGTCTCCTCTTGCTTTCTCTACCTCACTCTTCTTAACCAAGTAACCAGTAACCCTGATTAAATCGGTATCTTTTAAGTAAGTAGTAATGTAACGATATCCCTCACTAAAGGCACCCTCTACTATATCCACTATAGCATCTAGGTGGTCGAGGTAAGACCTATCAAATGCAAACAAGTCACCTGTGCCTGATGGGAAATATTTATGATACTTAGCTGACTGGTGTAAGTGAGTCACTAGGTCAGGCTCTTGTCCTACTCTAATTCTGTGAGCAGGGTTATTTATCTTATCTTCTTCTGAAATAGATGCCCCTACTTGTGCATGAAGTAAGTATCTATTATTAGTACGCTCACAGTAAACAGCTTCATGGTTTCCAACCACATCATTTATAGTCTCCATTATCTGAGTAGCTATCTCCTCGCCACGTTCACTCTGACCAAAGGTCTCATCCAAGCCCTCTAGCTTAAGGAAGTAGTTAGTAGCATCTGCAAGTCCAACCATACCAAACATACCAGTGAAGTTTTCACGCTTGATAAATCCCTCTTTTACTAGAAAGTTGGTCTCGAAGAAGTTTGACTGCTCGACCATATATGTAATCCTCTTATCCATAGTAGTCGCCATAAGCTTAACTACCTTTGGTAAAACCACATTTATCATCTCATCGAAATCTCTAGCTCCCTTGGCAATAGTACCTAGTCTAAGTCTGCTAAGCGTATATCCGCCACCAGCCATAGGTAGGGCATTATAGCAAGAACAAAGTGCGTATTCACCCAAGTCCTTGGTATAATAAGGATCATTGGCAAAGGAAGGCTTAGAAGCTCTAAGGCAAGCATCAGCTGCAAGCTCAGCAAACTCTCTGCTAGTCTTGTCCTTGTCATATTTGATACTCATATTAGGTGTAGGATTCTCCAGCTCTATAACAGCCTTTAGAATAAGTCTACCAGCTCTTGTATCCTCTGGCCCCACATCCGCATGGCAGAATGAATCCGTAATGGTCTTATCTACGTGATTTAAAAATCTCTTTATCTTAATATAATCTGTCTCTTCATCTGTAATAAATGGCTCTAATAATCTATCCAAATGACCTATAAATACAGGGAAGGAAGTAATAGATGGCACATGAGAATAAAGTATCAAAAGTCCATCCAAAGCCTCATCTAAATCCTTTGGTGCTGGAAGGTCTAAAAACTTCACTCCGTTTTTCATATAAACGCTATAATCAGGAACAATATACCTAGGACGGTATGCTGCATATCCTTCATTTAGGTCACAGATCATCTCATTCTCTATATACATAAGCTCTTCTTCTGTATATGAAAGTAGGTCAACAGGAGATATAAGTCTCTCCGCTACATTTGCCAGATTGTATAGTTTTTGTTGGTATGTTAACGACTTTGAAGTCGCTATATCTAATATATCACTAGTTTTTGAAATCATATCTTATCCTTTCATAGAAAAATTCTTTCCCCTTAATACATTATACAAGCAAATAAATAGATTGTAAACAATTTAAGCGAATTTAAAGATTAAAATTTCTTTATATAAACCCTGTAAATATAAGGCTAAGATAAGCGTTTATCGTTAATAATTTCACACTTACCTATAAGTCCCATATTACCATAGTATAGAAAGTCAGCCATATGACTTATATATGCCTCGTAAAATTCCCCCTCCATATCCGTCTTTAGCACCTCCTCATATATGGAAATATATATATATGCTATAGTGCTTACGAGGACTTCATCTTTTTCCAAATAAGCTATCCCCCTCTGTCTCATCAAACCTAGGATGGCCTCTTGATTTTTCTTATAATTTTGAACTATATATTCCCTAATATCCATGGCTTTAAAACCATCTGCCTTGAAAAAAGCCAAGTTAAACTCATCCTTGTACTTCTTGACAATATTGCAATTTCTATACATAGCTGCATGGAAAAGTTCCCTAGATAGCACATTCTCTACCTTTTCATTTATCCTTTCCTCACTATGTTTCGGACTAACACTTAGTTCCTCTACTATGTCTATAATTGGCGTTAATAAGGCCATAAATATATCATCTTTTTTCTTAAAATAAACATAGATACGACCAAGAGTCAAATCCCCAGCCCTTGCAATATCTCTAATAGATGTGTTTAGATAGCCCTTTTCCAAAAAAAGTTCCTTTGAAACAGCCAAAATATGCTCTCTCACATCTTCCCTTGCTATTTTTTTCTCCATCTTTAACTCCAAACTTTTATTTTAATATCCTATTATTCTACCTTTACCCCTATCTCCAATTCCTTATTATTAGCATCTAAAACTATCTTATCCCCTTCATTTAAGCCAGATAAAATCTCATAGTCGTAGTCGGTATCCTTACCATCTTCTTTGAATACAGCAGTTTTTGCTACCGTTAACCTGTCTTCTAAATGCATGGTCTCAAATATTATATCCATATCAGAACCAAGTATCAAGTCCTTAAAGCTATCTGATTTCACTTTTACTTCTACCCTTTGTTCCTTAAGTCCTAAGGCAGATATCTTGGTACTAGCGCTCTTGGCAATATCAACTATCTCACCAGATTTTTCTACACTGTCCTCACCGATTTTTTCTATTATCCTTACTTCTTGACCTATCTTTATAGCCATGGCATCAGAAGAAAGCACCTCACAAATAGCCACTGTATCATCGGTACTAGCAAGCTCTATTACTGGCATAGCTGGATTTGATATATCTCCCTTTTTAGCGTATACCCTAGTAACTATAGCATCGTATCCAGCCTTTAAATCAGACTCAGCTAATTTATCCTCTAAATCTTTTGCATGCACTTCAATAGACTCTCTTTGACCCTCAAAAAACTCAGCAGTTCCACCTTTTTTACTAGTGCTATCTAAGAGTACCTGTCTTTTACTCTGCTTTATATTTAGAGCTATAAGGGCATCATCATATCCCCTCTTATACAAATCATATTCAGCCTTGGCTACCATACCTGCCTCATATAGTTCCCTATACTTCTTCTCGTCCATCTCCGCTCTCTTTATCTGCTCCTTTACATTTTCTATAGCAAGATCCATAGCCGCAAGCTGCGAAGAATATAGTGTAGGACTAGACATTTCTTCTTGACCGTAAAGAGAAGTAGTCTTAGCTGAAAGTTCTTCCTTCTTATTTTCTAGATTTTTCTTGGATAGGCTAAGGAGCAAATCGCCTTTTTTAACAGCACTACCCTCATCTATTACAAATAGGATTTCATCACTATATGCTGGTGTAATAGACTCTACAGACAGGGATTCTAGCTTAGCCCCCTCCTTGAAATCTCTTACCATATCATTTTTTTCTATTACTGTAGTCTCTACTTCCAAAGGCTTGGTCTTTTGGGTATATATATATGCTCCCAAAACTAAAACCACAAGCACTAATAAAATTATTTTAACTATTTTTTTCATATTATTCCTCTCTATTTCTTTTATGATTTTATTCCTTTCGAGAAAATATCTCATCTTATTCTCCTGCTTTAAGTGCCTCTACCATATCTATATCTCTTATCTTCTTCGACGCAAAGAACTGAGCCAATACTATCGATACAGCCATCAATGCCACAGCTATAATCACTGCTGAAAACTTGAGGTCATCTGGCATGGTAAACATGTCTGTACTTAGGTTTTCACTCATATAAACTATCATAAGCTTAGCAATAGGTGTACCTAGCAGTATAGCCAAAAAGGCAAGTATCCATTGCTCAAGTGAGACTATACTAAGCACTTCCCTAGCCTTCATAGCCAGCACCATAAGTGTCGCAAACTCATGTTTTCTCTCCAAGATAACGACCAAGTAAATATTATAAACTATAGCAAAACTCATCAGCATAGCTACAACTGCCATACCATACAAGGAGGAATAAGCGCCTTCCATCCTCATCTCCGTCTGGGCTATGATTTCACTTTGAGACTGTACGCTCTGCACACCTCCTGCATCATCATAAAACTCATTTATTGCCTTTATGCTATCCTCATCATCAGTATCCAACAATATACTATTACATATAGGACCATAGCCCAGAAGCTTGGATAAAAATCTCATATCCATGTAGCCATTGCTTCCAACTCCCTGCTTAACGATATTGCTGACTACTATACTTATCTCATCATCCTTATATCTAGCATATGAACTTTCAAAAATAAGCTCATCACCGACTTTCACCCCTAATTTTTTTGCTATATTCTCAGAAATAATCATTCCTGACTCGTCTACTTTGACTGGCTCATTTTTACTATCTACCACCACATAAAGCTCACTATCTTTAGGTATACCCACCACAGGCACATCTTCCTTTACCCCTCTTAAACTAAGCTTAGCAGGTATGGTCAAAAGTCCCTGAGCCTTATATACACCATCCCTCTTTTTCACAGAGGAAAGCACTTCATCTACAGGCATGATAGAGTTTAGGTTCACCTTGGCATCGTACTTTTCTACATACTTGTATCTGTCATAAAGCATGTCATTCATCATATCAAGCATGCTCCATGGAAGCACTGATATAGCGAAGGCAAGCGACAAACCAAGGATTATAAAAAAGCTACGTCTCCTAGTCCTAACTATGTTTCTAACAGAAATCTTCCCCTTCATATTGAAAATCATATCAAAGAGGACAAAGCGCTCCACCAAGGACTTCTTACCACTCTTAGGAGCCTCCTGTCTCATGGCTTCAGCAGGTTCTATCTTCATAGCCTTCCTGCTAGCCAAAATCCCTGTAATGGCACAAAATATAGCTGATAAAGATATTCCACTAAGCCAATAATGACTAGCATCGTACTTATCTAAAAACTCCATATTAAATAGGTCCATATACATCTGTATAAAGTATCCAGAAAGCCAGCCACCAAGGGCAGAACCAATGACTCCCCCAAGCACGCCCAAGATAGCACAGTAGAGCATATAGTGTAAGCCTACTTCTAGATCACTATAGCCAAAGGCTTTTAGTACACCTATTTGACCCCTTTGCTGAGAAATAATCCTCTTTATCATGATGCTCATAACCATGGCTGCAACCATTAAGAACAAGCCTGGCATAAGCGCCATGGTCGTACGTAATTCCTTGATTTCACCAGACACTGTCACATCACTACTCTGCTTATCCCTAGGAAATACACTCAATACCGAAAAGCTCTCACAAGCCTTTTCAATATCATTTTTTATATCTGAAAATACTACCCCTCTTTCAAAGCTAAAAAATATCTCATCAAAGGCATTTATACCTGTGGCATCCTTCATAACTGGAAGCTCCACGAAAGCTATGCCGAAGTCCTTTGGGTCTGCAAATATGGTATTTTCATCCTTCATAGCGAAGATGTTTTCAGCAGAACCTGCGAAACCACATACCCTTAACTCCGTAATCTTTCCATTAAAAAGTGTGCTTATACTATCGCCTATACTTATATTATTAGCCTCAGCAAACCTATTCCCAAGCAAGATTTCATAGGCTCCGTCCCTAGGATCTCTTCCTTCGATAAGCTTATGCTTACCTATTTTTTTACTGATGCTAATAAGCCTTATCACCTTCTTGGTACCTAAGATTTTTACATTTTCGCTCATCCTTGCATCGAAGTCCCTTATCCCCTCTATACTAGGAAAGGCATCTGCAAAATCCATAGGAGCAGAAAGTACAGTGGCATAGGCATCAGGAAACTTACAATACTCGTAAAACACTTCCTTTGAACCCTCCACATCATCCATGGTTTTCTTTGCTCCAGAAAATGTCATAATACCTATTGCAATAATTATTATAATGGCTAAGTTGGCACCCTTATGTTCATATAAATCTCTAAAAAGTTTCTTATATATAGTCAAGAGTCCACCACCTCTATCTTTTCTCGTTCATCATTAATCTCTATCTTCTCTATCTTTCCATCTCTGATATACATAACCCTATCTGCAAACTTAGCTATCTCCTCATTATGAGTTATCAAAACTATGGTCTTATGATAGGTAGTAGCGAAATTTCTGAGTATACGTAGTACCATATCGCTAGACTTCGTATCCAGCGCCCCAGTAGGCTCATCACATAGCAAAATATCAGGATTTTTACAAAGCGCCCTAGCTATCGCTACCCTCTGTTGCTGACCCCCAGATAATTGAGACGGAAAGTGATCCTTCCTATCAAGAAGCTCCACATCATCTAGTATCTGCTCTTCCACTAACTTACTAGTAGAAATATCCTTAGCCAGCCTTACATTTTCTATAGCAGTAAGATTTGGCATAAGATTATAGAACTGAAATACGAAGCCCACGGCTTCCTTTCTATACTTAGTCAGCTTCCTCCTGCTGGCATTATGGAGTGGCGTATCGTGGTAATAAAGTTCACCACCACTGGCCTTATCCATACCCCCCAAAATATTTAAGAAGGTACTCTTCCCTGAACCAGAAGGTCCAAGTATCACGAGAAACTCTCCCTCATAAATCTCGAAATCCACACCAGCAAGGGCATGTATTTCATTCTCACCCATAACATAGGTCTTATATAAATTTTTTCCATGTATTAATGTTTTCATATTCCCATCCAATCATCTGAACTAATTGATAATCATTGTTATTTGTAAAGATTATAGCACAGAAAAAAATAAAAATCAATACACTGTATTGAAAAATCTTTATATATTTTTAATTAGCTTTTTTATAGCACATTAACTATAATAAAACAGAAAGGAAAATGCCATGAAAGTCTACGATATAATAGTAATAGGTGGCGGCCCAGCAGGAAGCAGCTTCCTCATCCACCTTGCCAAAAAAAATAAAAATCTAAAAGTCCTTATGATAGATAATAAGTCCAAGAACAAGGTCTGCGGAGGCCTACTAAACGAGAAATCACAGGAGTTTTTATCTAAGATGAACATATCCATACCTAGAGATGTACTCGTAAGCCCACAGATTTTTTCCATAGATGTCTTTGACCTAAACTATCCAAAGACCAGAAAGATAAGTAAGACCTACACAAACATGGATAGGGACAAATTCGACAAGTACCTACAATCTCTAATTACATACCCTGTGATAGATGCTAAGGTAGTAAAGATAGAAAAAAGTAAAAAATTCTATGTACTTACCTACAAAGAAGATGGAGTGAAAAAGACCATAGCATGCAGATATATCGTAGGTGCAGACGGTGGTGCTTCCTTCACTAGAAAACAGGCAGGTATAAAACTAGATACTAGAGAATATACATCTATCCAAAAGTGGTATAGTGAAAAAGAAAACAATATAACACCTTTTTTAAGTGCAGTATTTGACAATGAGACTTCTGACTGCTGCTCATGGACACTATCTAAAAATGGTATGATAGCCTTCGGCGGAGCCTTTCCTAAAAAGGGAGCATCGAAGATATTTGAAGAGCAAAAAGAAAAGCTTAGAAAGTTTGGCATAAATCTAGACAACGAAGTAAAAACCGAAGCATGTACGGTACTTAGACCTAAGTCAATGAAAAGCTTCTCCACAGGAAAAGGCAATGTATATTTGATAGGCGAAGCCAGCGGACTCATCAGTCCTAGTTCTCTAGAGGGAATTTCCTTCGCCCTAAAAAGTGGCAAGGCACTAGCAGAAAGTTTCACTAGCAAAAGTATAAGAAAAACTTACAAGAAAAAGGTGACACCACTGTTTTTGCTTGCTCTTTCCAAAAATATAAAAGGCATAGGGATGTATAATGAAAAGATCAGGCAGATTATACTTGATTTCTAGAAAAAATTAATGTCGTATCATCCGACAATTCCTCATTAAATACATATCCCCCAAATTCTAGCTTCATAAGCCCCTCTATACTCTCGACCTCGTTTTCCGCCATAGCCCTTAGACAAAGCCCCCTAGCCATCTTAGCAAAAGTAGCTACATTCTTATACTTCCCATCCTTAAACGTCCTAAACTCCACCTCTATAAAAGGACGCTTTATCAACTTAGAAAACTCCTTAGAAGCAAGACAAAGCACTGGCTCATCTCCACAGTTTTCATCTAAAAACTCATTTACCTTATCAGACCAAAACTCATATAACTTGAGCTCTTTTAAACTAGTCTTGAAGTCCATACGATAAGGTCTAATCAAGTCCTCAGCTCTAAGAACACCATAAAAAGCATCTAGGATAAAAAGATTTTCTTTTATGTAATCCTTATTTCCCAAACTAGCAAAATCCAAATTTTTAAAAACCATACCACTATAGCTCTCTATAGCCCTACCCTGGTCTAAACTAGCAAAAGACTGTATATTTTCATAAGTATTTTCCAAGAGTTTACCCTTGAGCTTCATAGCCTTAGCTAAGTCCTCCACACTCATCTTTTCCAAAACAGAAAGCAAGTAGCTAGTCTCATCTATAAAAACAGGACTAGTTCCCTCCTCACTTTTCTTTATATCAAGCGTCTTAGCTGGTGAAAGTAATATCTTCATAATAATCTCCTTTAATGACATCATACATGATTTTTAAATAAATTCAAGAATATAATTCATTTTTTATTTGCATTATCTCTCTAATTATGATAATATATCTTCGTTCACAAATTTAAGCGAGTATGGCGGAATTGGCAGACGCACTGGATTCAAAATCCAGCGGGAAACCATGTGGGTTCAAGTCCCACTACTCGTAGTTTATAAGTTCAGTTCTTACTGGACTTTTTTCTTTTTATTAGCTAAAATATAGCTAGAAATTCTAAAGCAGGAAGGTAAACTATGTTGTTCAAAAGAACCTATCACAAAGACACCTATAAAACTGATGGAGAAGGTGCATTTAAGATACCTGTCGCCCTAAATAAATACGAAGACATATACTGTGACTTCGATCCATCCCCATTTAGAAAAAGAGATATAGAAGAAGACTTCGTAGAATACATCAGGGAGTCATCCCTAGATATCCCATTTAAAGAAAAAATATCCGTAGTCTTTCTTATGGACGAAAAAATACGTGATGAAAAAAAAGAAAATCAGGTAATAAAAGCCTTGGAATATTATTACACCTACCTTTTACGCAAGACCAAACGTGCCTATATAGATGAAAAAAAGGAATCTATCACCTACCTTATTATAGGTATTATATTAGGTTTTATAGTTTATAGTGGCGTATTTGAGGATGTTTCCATCTGGACGAAGGTCTTTGAAGAAGGTGTCATGGTCGGAACTTGGGTCTTTTTCTGGGAAGCCTTCTATAACTTTTTTATAGAGTCTCGCTCCTTAAAGGAAGAAATCAAATTAAATAAGAGACTTTTGGAAACAGACTTTATATTCAAAAACAAGGAATAAAGTTGAGTTTTTAACCATTTTATGGTAATCTATACAAAATAAATATGCTAATGTACTAGCAAAACAAGAGCGAAAGGAATAAGAAATGTTAGATACAGGTTTAATCAAAGATAACAGAGAGTATGTAGTAAATGCACTTAAGAAAAGAAATGTAGAGCCAGATTTTTCCTACTTCGATAAAATAGATGAGGAAAGAAGAGCCATCATCGGTGAAGTCGAAGAGAAAAAAGCTAGACGTAATACAGTCAGCAAAGAAATCCCTAATCTAAAGAAAAATGGCGAAGATGTAACAGAGATACTAAAAGAAATGTCCGTACTAAAAGAAGAGATTTCTGCGCTTGATGAAAAGCAAAAAGAACTAGACAAGAAGCTATTTGACTTCGTAGCAGGTCTTCCAAACCTACCAGCAGATGACGTAGTAGCAGGAGATAAGGAAAACAACGAACTACTCACTACCTTTGGCGAAAAACCAAGCTTTGACTTCGAGCCAAAAGACCATGTGGAACTAGCTACTTCACTTGGACTCATAGACTATGAGCGTGGAGCTAAACTAGCTGGAAACGGCTTTTGGGTATACAAAGGAAAAGGTGCACAGCTTGAGTGGGCACTACTAAACTTCTTCATAAGCGAGCACTTAAAAGATGGATACGAGTTTATCTTACCACCACATATCCTTACTTATGATTCAGGATTTACAGCAGGACAGTTCCCTAAATTCGTAGATGATGTATTTAAGCTAGAAGAAGAAAAAGGATATATGCAGTTCCTACTTCCTACAGCTGAAACTGCCCTAATAAACTTCCACAGAAATGAAGTTCTAACAGAGGCAGAACTACCTAAGAAATACTTCTCCTATACACCTTGCTACCGTAAGGAAGCAGGTTCATACAGGAGCGAAGAGCGTGGTATGATAAGAGGACACCAGTTCAACAAGGTTGAGATGTTCCAGTACACTACTCCAGACAAGAGTGAAGAAGCCCTAATGGAACTAGTAGGAAAGGCAGAAAGCCTAGTACAAAAACTCGGACTACACTACCAGTTAAGCAAGCTAGCAGCAGCTGACGTATCGGCTTCTATGAGAAAGACCTTTGATATAGAAGTATGGATACCATCTATGAATATATACAAAGAAGTCAGCTCAGCATCAAACTCAGGCGAATACCAAGCAAGACGTGGTAATATGAAGTATAGACCAGATGGAGAAAAGAAGACTAAATTCTTACATACTTTAAATGCGTCAGGACTAGCGACAAGCCGTCTAATCCCAGCTATACTAGAACAGTATCAGCAAGCAGATGGTAGCGTTACCGTACCAGAGGTTTTACGCCCATTCACAGGATTTGATGTATTAAAACCTTGCTAAAAAATATAATATAGAAAAAGTGTGATAAATGGATGAAAAACGGGTGCAAATACGACGCCCTCGACCAAGGTGTATTATGGTCAGTAGTTTTACTTCGTAAAACTCACTCACTTCGTTCGTGACCGGATATATCTTTCCGGTACTTATACATCGCGTGGAGAGGGCATTTGGATTTAAGCTCGTTTTTCGCTATTTAGCACACTTTTAATTACATTCCTTTTGGGTTAGGTCCATACATATTCTCCCCAGGCTGTGAATCCATAAGTGAGAAAATAAAAAGTACGATTCCACCTACAAATGGTATGAATCCTATAAGTAACCACCAACCACTTTTTCCTATGTCATGTAGTCTTCTAACGTTTACAGCAAGACTAGGAAGAAGAAGCCCAATACCTACTACAAGTGCTATAACACCTATTATTATAACACCAATATTCATGCCATCACCACTTCCTGAAAGACCTGTAAAGATACCTGATAAGGTGCTAAGTACCATATTGATTAGAAATGTAAATAAGGCAAAGTACCAATATTCACTCCTTCTAGCCCTACCATCAAAATTAGAATAATTCTCTTTTAAAACACTGTTAACTGCTTCTGCAAATCCCATAAAAACTCCTTTCGTTGAGTTGAGATGTTAAATATGAGAAAATATATAGGTTCAAATCTGTATTACAAATATAGTTTATCGAATACTGATATTTTACTAGTTCAAAACTTATTGACCTATAAATTATCTCAGCTGATATTATATTAATTCGGCAATTCATTGACCTATAAATTATCTCATTAAATATTAAAACGTGCTAAATGGACAAAAGCATCTAGCACGTTTCGTTAAAATTTTTACTTAAGGTTAAACCATGCATCAAGTCCTAGGTATCTAGAAGTATCTCCTAGCTCTTCTTCAATTCTAAGAAGCTGGTTATACTTAGCTACCCTGTCACTTCTACATGGAGCACCAGTCTTGATTTGACCAGCATTTACTGCTACTGCGATATCAGCGATAGTAGTATCTTCAGTCTCACCAGACCTGTGAGAAACAACAGCAGTATATCCTGCTCTGTTAGCCATTTGCATAGCATCAAAAGTCTCAGTTAAGCTACCGATTTGGTTAACTTTTACTAGGATAGAATTTGCAACACCTTTTTCAATACCAGTTGCAAGTCTCTTAGTATTTGTAACAAATAGGTCATCACCTACAAGCTGAACCTTGTGTCCGATTCTATCAGTAAGCTTCTTCCAACCCTCCCAGTCATTTTCATCAAGACCATCTTCGATAGAGATGATTGGGTATTTGTCTACTAGAGTCTCAAATAAGTCGATAAGCTCATCACTAGTTCTGATAACTTCTGAACCTTTAACTTTTGACTCTCCTGGGAAGTGGTACTTACCATCTTCTTTATTGTAAAGCTCACTAGAAGCAGTATCCATAGCAATC
>PDWI01007538.1_pt1 | contig 13139 bp, 6 predicted proteins | sample 1430891 | NCBI WGS metagenome assembly PDWI01 (sample SAMN01162508, study PRJNA174530) | Oral metagenome, whole genome shotgun sequencing project. | biome: Marine environment; feature: Marine mammal; material: Swab sample of the gingival sulcus; isolation source: swab sample of gingival sulcus... | reverse complement strand
ATCTTGCGAGCCTCTTTGCCGGAAAAACACCTGTAATGTACAACTGGACCGTCGGTGCTGCCAACATGGCCCACGGTATAGAAAAGACAGGTACCCGTTGCATCATCACCTCACGTGTTCTTTATGAAAAAATCAGTCAACAGGGCTTTGATCTGGATAGCCTGCACACCCGGTGGATCTTTCTTGAAGACATCGTCAAAAACATCACTATACTCGAAAAAATACGGGCAGCCTTGCAGGCACGTTTTCGTACACACACCCTTTCCGGCGGCAAAGCAGACGATACCGCCGTGATTCTCTTCACTTCAGGGTCCGAATCGCAACCCAAGGCAGTACCGCTGAGCCATACAAACATCAAGACAAACTTACTCGATATTATGCGACTCTACCGTTTCAGGAATGACGACTGTTTACTGGCGATGTTGCCGCCCTTCCATTCACTTGGTCTTTCCGGCACCATACTGCTGCCACTTTGTATTGGTATGCGTACCATCTACCACGCCAACCCCACAGAATCTGCTATTCTGGCAAGGCTCGTTCATGATCACCGGGCATCTATTACCATTGGCACACCCACCTTTTTAGCCGGCATTCTCAAGGCCGGTGGAAAAGACAAGCTCACAAGTCTGCGGCTACTTCTTGCCGGTGCGGAAAAATGCCCCGATTCTCTGCACACCCTGCTGCAGCAAACCAACAAAAACACCATACTATGCGAAGGCTACGGTATTACCGAATGTTCACCGCTTGTCAGCGTCAACACCATCGAAGAAAACAGGCAAGGCACCATTGGCAGACCGGTTCCTTCTGTAACATATGTTATCGTCAATCCTGAGAGCGGTGAACAGGTAAAAAGAGGAGAACGCGGATTACTGCTCCTGCAGGGGCCCAACATCTTCAGCGGGTATTTGGGTGAGGAAAAGGGAAAAGGTTTTCGTACATTCAACGATCAGGTCTGGTATGATACCGGTGATTTTGTGGTCGAAGATGAAGATGGTTTTCTCTCTTTTCGCGGCAGACAAAAGCGGTTTATAAAAATCGGTGGTGAAATGATATCACTGCCGGCAATAGAGAACGTTCTACACACTCATTTTCCAACTGATGACGATGGAAAACCAGCCTGTGCAATCGAGGGGATCGGCTCTGAGCAACATCCCGAAATTGTCTTTTTTACAGTACAGGAAACCACCCGTGCCGAGATAAATGGCCTGATCCACCAGGCAGGTCTGTCACCTCTTCATAAGGTGCGCAAAGTGGTCCAGGTCGATGAAATACCAGTGCTGGGAACAGGAAAGACCGATTACCAGACCTTGGCCCGAAATTTTCAGGAACTTTCTGTATAAACAGATAGCTCATTGAAAACAAAACAAAAAATATTATTATTTTTGGCTGCTGTCCTTTTTGTCAATTCTGTATTCTTTACGAGACTAATGCCTTTTATCATCCGACCTTTTCGCTTTTACCCATATCGCCGTGACAATGATCTGAATCACGGACAGCAGGACGAAATACCCAATCCAGAGGGGAATTCTAAATAAAAGGGGTTGGGTTTTCTCCCAGGTTCAAACGTCCATACCCAGCAAAAACAGACCAAACAGGATATAAAAATATGGGTTGCAAAGCCATTTAAGGATAAAAACCGTCATTGACTTCTCTTTTACGGCCAACAGGCCATGAACAGCCAGATAAACGCCTGCGGTAACAAGCTGGTCATATCACATTCATAATGACTTTATAAAAAGTCATTTCCATAAACGTTAGTTTGCAAAGGCTCCAGGCTTACAGACCAACCAGTCAATCATGTGCCGATACTGAATATAATAGTTCTGTTGAAGATAAGGAGGAAACCAATGCCATTTTTATGTTTTTACCTGATGGTTGACGTGGATGAAAAAATTGGTGAATTTCAATTCTTTATGACCATCTGTTTACAGAGAATAGCGTTAAAAAGAACCTTTTGATTCTTTAAAGAGACTCCAACTACTGGTCTTAAACATGTATCTATAATTAATTGAATTTCCCTTTTATTTTTATATGAAACAAAGTTTTTAGTAGCTGCATTGTCTTTACAGCCACCTTTTTGACGTATGTATTTTGAAAAGAAATCACTCTCCATTTCCCCGAAGAATAGGTTCAGATTGAGTTCCCGATTGAATACCCGGCAATACGTTTTACAAATCTCAATCTTCATCACTGACTCCTGTGATAACAATAGTGTTCGCTCCAGACTCACCCGTCAGGTACATTCGCAATGCGTATAGCAGATCGGGTGTGTTACGGAACATTTCTTGCTTTTCAATTTGCAGGCTGACTCGAGGTTCCAGCTCGATGTCATTATCGATTACTATTTTGGAAACATCATTAATCAGGGCCACATATTTTTTAGTCAGATCATTATCCGGGGAGAAAATCATTTTGATGTCCTTATCCTCAATCTCCCGGCTTCTCAGGAGAGCAAGAAGAAGCTCCAAATGCTTACAAAGAGTATTTCTATGATATTTTTTCCCATTATCAACAACCTTCTGGAGGTCGAGCTCAAGACAGCCATATAAGTTTCGGGATAAAACTCTGAGCTTGTCTTTAGTCAATTTGTTGATCAGTGTTTTAGAACGCCAAAGGGCTATCGACAAAACCTCCATGGTAACGGATCTAGTAAGGCCCTCATTATCAATGGGGTCGATGACATTCTCCAACAGCTCCTGTTGCCATGGCAGTTCGACATTACCGATAGCGAATGCAATATTCCTATGGTACCTCCGCAAAAGCTTTTTATCCTTCACAGCACGAAGAAGCCGGGAATCAACAATGCCAGGGGCATCCTTATGTAGACAACACAGAAAGAAGAAAAGCTCCTCTTTAAGAGTGTCTGGGATATTTTCTAACTCAATTGTTGAAAGGATCTTTTTTGTGCCTTCGGATATCGCGTTTCTAAAATGGTGAGGAACATCTGCTTCTGAAAGTGAGTGGCCATGATTCCAGATGGTTAATGCTGGAAATCGGAGGCTTTTTCTAAAATGATCAACCGCCCTTTTTGAAATTGATTTGCCTAATGTGATGTTACGAGCAATATAGCCTTCACGATCTCGCTGCTCTTCAAGGTCAAATGAAATTTCATTAGCATCAGGATCAAACTGCTCAAAGTTCTTTTCGTGAAAGAAAACAACTCCAAAATCATATTTCAAATGACAAAACCATTCCCCATTGCGATCTTCTTTCCAGCTCCAATAATCCACAACGTCATCATCATAAATACGCTTGTCTATTTTTCCGGGAAGGAAATCAGCAACGTCAACTACCCTCTCCATCTTCGATTCATCCAAGTCCAGAAGATCAGAAAAGTCCTTGTAATCTTTCTTAGGAAATTTCTGGAAATCGGACCAGCTTTTACGGACAAGGAAATCTGCAATGTCAGCTACCCTCTCCATCTCCGATTCAACCCAGTCCAAAAGATCAGAAAAGCCCTTGTCATCTTTCTTAGGAAATTTCTGAAAATCGGACCAGCTTTTACGGGTAGGAAAATCTGGAACCGGCAAGTTTTCAAGATCGGCAGCCGCATCCTCTGATGCTGGGCGCCATTCAACCCGAATTGATGTAAAACCTGCTTCCGCTGAATCCAACGGAATGAATTTCAGTTCGTATGGTTCATCCGCTCCATAGGTATAGGTCATTTTCAGCTTGCAGGTCGTGGCCTTGTTCAAGGGGAATGCTGGCGATCTCAGGTATGCAACAAACTGCAGCTCTTTATTACCTTCCCCCTGCTGCAGAGGAAAACTGTAATGTGTTTTTCCGGCGGGAAGAGTGAACAATTCTTCTACTGGTATATTCACAGTTCTGCCGCGTTGTGGTGTTACGGTCGCATCTTTTACAAGATAAAAGTTAACATTATACCCTTTGTCACTCGGCACGTTTATAGATAGCTCTGGTAGATGATCACGCCAAAGGGCAATGTCATCAACTTTTTCCTGCCATCTGTTTAATATACTCCCTCCCAGAACCGGGCTAATCGTTCCAGAAACCCAACTATAGTTCCTGTGAAGATCCCCTGGCTTCCTGATTGTATCCTCAAGGGGCAGGATAAAGACACCAATTCCTCGACAATCCCTGTTTGTCGAGTTCAGGCAGCCACTGATATCGTCGTTTGATAATATATCAAGACCTAAATCCTGAGTCAGATCATCCCGAATAGAAGCCGGTAAATGATACCAGTGATCATCTTTTGCAAAAGACACTGCCCCTGCATCACTGGCTAGACCGTCGAATCCGAACAAATGAAGGAGCTCTTCAGATGTCTGGCAGCCATTACAGTTAAGCTTGTGAGCCATGGCGGTATGAATGCTTCTATTTTGCACAATAGTCGTAGGGTGTCTCTCCCAGCTTATGCCTTGTGTCTCAGGTAAAATTTCGCCCAGCTCTTGTTGGTATATTGCCTGAACAGGGGTTATTGAAATGCCACCGTCAAATGAATCAATTACCAGCACAAAATCATCCTCCTGGACTCTATCCTGTACAAATCTCTTCGATGATTGCCATGCAAAGATAGCAGCGATGCTTTTGGGCAGTGGTGTCGACTCAGCAAAATAAAAATTGACGCTTTTTCTTATTCCCTCCAGATCAAAATCATTGCCCCAATCAGGGACGAGATAGGTCAGCCTGTCTGTCTTGATATGGTCACTTATTTTTTTTGTGAAAAACATTGATGCACTGCTTTTGGTGGCATCAGCTAGTGTCCCACTATGTGAAAAGATGCCTCGCATACTGATGGTTTCCACATCAGGACGTAGAGCAATGGCTTTTGTTCTTCCGCAATCAACAACCAGCTTTGAGTCATCAGTTTGCAATGTCCAAATCTGCTGAAGCAACCTGAAAGGAAGATAACTTTGAGAGCCGGCATGGTTTATATATTCTGGGCGGATAGAGCAGAGATCAATAACAGAACGATCTATCGGTTTTATATTAATTTGGTCGTTTTCTATCCTAGAGTATTCAAAAGAGGAATCCGTGACTAATGACAATATTGTCTTTGGGATCTCTTTGAGATTTGCTGGTTCTATTTTTACTTTCTGTTTTTCACCCTGAGCTCGCTCAATAACAAGATTTCCTGAAACAATCTGTAATAAATAATTATCCTCACCGACTTGTAGCTCGAATTTATCACCCGTCAAATTGAAATCTACACGGATGATTCCTGTTGCAAGGGGTATATCGTCAGAAGTTATAAATCCAGATGAGTTATCGGACTCTATGAGTCTCCTCTTACTCTTTGGGGCGGACGCAGGAAATAAATACCCCCGAACGGGTAATTCTGGAGCTATGGAAAAAGTATCATAGTCGATAGCGAGCGGTTGCTGAACGGTCCGAAAGCGACCACTATGGTTGAGCAAGGAAAGGGTATTCCAATAGATAACGCTGAGGATATCTTGATGAATTCTTTTTTTGTCTTCTATAATCTTCTCATCGATGGTCTGCAACCAAAGCCAACTATCCCAGACTTTTCGATAACGCCTATTTTGAAGAAGCGTGTTATTAGGAGGGAGATTTCCCCAAGCACCAATTTCAGCGGCATATTCACCTCTGATCCAGCGTTGTATCGAAACAAGCAGTTCCTCGCAGGTCTTTTCTGTTGCCACCGATAAAACATTCTGTCTTTCAATTAAAATTTGTTCCAGCCGGAACAGGAAAGCTCTTAAAAGTCGGTTTTCGGCTGTATCAACACTGGATCTCCGTCTGACAGCCTTCATATAGGGTTTACCGGAAAGCTTCTCACGGAGTGTTCTTCCCGGCTGACGGCTGAGCCACTGAACACTGTTACTGTCAACCTCTCTCACGGCATGTATTGGCAGCATGGCATGCTCCCGTAATATCTTATCCCGCATATGCTCCATGATCGCCAGAACAGCTTCCTTTGTGTGCGACACAATTCGATAGATACGGTCCTTTCTTTCGCCACTGGATGACTCCGCCTGTATTGATTTAACAACAGCATTCATAAAATCAACAATACCTGTATGCAGGGCATCCCCGGATACAGGATCAAATCTGGTTATTTCTGTCAGCCAGCTGCGAAGTACCAACATCAAAAGAGCCTTGGCCTTAATCTCGTCCTGCTTGTTTAATGCATTGTAAAGAGACTCGATAGAATGAATTTCAGAAGAACCTCTCATATCTTATAATTCTTGAATTTCATTGCAGATTGCTTTTATTTGATTTACTTCCTTTCCAGTACAATTCAATACCTTTTTAATTTCAGATCTTGTGAGTTCTTTATATTGTTTTTTTTCTTTTTCTTTATATTTTTTCAGTTCTTCAGGAATTTCTTGAAGTTTTAAAGCATCGTTATTATTCTCTCCTTCCTCTTCATCCCCCTGATTATCCTTCAAATAATTGGCACTGTTCCAAATAAACTGACCGTAACCCATTTCCATGGCAAGCTTATAATCGTCTCCAATAGAAAATGCTCCCTTCGCTGCTGAACGCGGCTTACAGATCGTCCCATCTTTCTTTGTATATTCTTTTATGCCTTCTTTAATTTGCACTTCAATTTTATCCAGACACCCTGTTCTGGATGCTCCTCGAGTTTCAATGCCACGCAGTTTAGGCATAACCTTCTGTACAAGCTGATCTTCAAAGGCGACTTTCATTGCTTTAGCCAAGCCTGCATCATCGTTGTTTCTCTGAGCTTCCAGCACATCGGGATAATTGGACATATAGTATTCAATGGATTGCCACACCCTGTGCCCGAGAGCCCTGCCAACCTTGGACAACGAAATATTCATTTCTTCAATGAAACCCTTGAACGGCATAATCTGATCGTCCTTGAATTTGCTTTCTTTGCACCACCAGCTCTCCCATAGTTTGCGGGACAATAATTCGGCCTGGTCGCCCAAAGGTTTCAGTTGACGGCGTCTTTCCAGAGTGGTCGGCCGGGGAAAGGTGATTACAATTCCTCGATCGAGAACCTTATCTGAGAGGGATTTGGTTGTCTCGTCCTGATTCATTGTTCCAGCCCAGAGCACATTTCTTCCCAAGGGGAGATCATAGTGCTGAATACCTGCACCAAGTTTAACTTCAAGGTTGGGAACCTCATTACCTTTGCAACCGCGTCGCAGCTCGAGCTTGCTCAAGAATTCCGCAAAATAGAGTTCAACATGGGCAAGGTTCATCTCATCCATCAGGATCAGACTCATGACATCTTCAAGGCCGAGAGGATAGTCTTCAGCCTGAGCCCTTTGACTTTGAGCCAATAAACGCAGAACAGGCTGAGCATCGAACTTGTTATCAATGGAGTTGAAAAAGCCAAGCATGGATTCCTGGCTGTCCCAGTTTGGCTGCACAGACAGGCTCAGAAAGTTGATACCGCCAAAATGTGAATATAGTCTTGGCAGCTCAGACTTTCCGGTTCCGCTCACACCTGCCAGAACAGTTATCGGAGACCACTCTGAAGTTTTTAGAGCGGTATGGAATGCGTGTAAAATTCGTCGCGGGAATCTCAGCCCATAATCGATGCAGGATTTGCTGATGTGATCTAACCATTGAAGCTCTTCAACTTCATCGACCGCACGAGGCAGTTCTTTTTGAATATATGGCGTTTCGATGTCCCGAATCCTCGCTTCGCGATCCTGTTCTCGTTCGTACGAGGATTGTAGGCGTTTAAGCTCCTCCATCAATCGGTTATTGTCGGCATCCACTGATTCAAACCGCCTCGACAAAGATTTTTTTTCGTCCTTCAGCTCATCTATTTGCATTTCAAGATTTGACTGTTCACGTGCTGACTTTCTGAGATTTACATTTTCTTCAGAAAGTCGTTCACATGCCAGTTGCAGCTCGCTCTGTTCGGACTTCAAGCGATCAAAAGCTTCCTGCATCTCCTGTGTTGGGCGAGTGGCAAGTTCCTCGCGCAGCTCTTTGATATCCTCTTTATAGGTGTTCAATTTCAGCAAAACAGTGGCAGGATCTTCATCACCAAGTCTATGCTTCAATTCTTCAAAGTTTGAAATGAGGGCACTGCTCGTTTTGATGGAGTCTCTCAAACGGGCAATTTCATCCTTAAGCCTAGACTCCTCTTCCTCGAAAGATTGCTTCCGTTCAGCAATCTTGCCCTCTATCTCAAGATCCAAATTATCTTCTCTTTCTTTCAGAGAATCTTTACGAGATTGAAGCCGCCGTTCCTTGAACTCAAGCTCAGCCTTAAATTCATCAAGCTCAGCCTTTTTCCTATTTAAATCCTCTTTCTTTTTTGTAATTTCAGCCTCAGATTCAACACGTTTCTGCTTTAACATCTCTTCCCGCTCGGCAGTTTCTGATTCAAGCACAGCATACTTTTGTTTTAACATCTCTTCCTGCTTGGCAGTTTCTGCTTCAAGCACAGCATACTTTTGTTTTAACATCTCTTCCTGCTCGGCAATTTCTGTTTCAAGCACAGCATACTTTTGTTTCTTTTCTTCAGCCAGGAGACGCAATTGTTCCTTTCGTTTTTCCCCAACCTCTTTCTCCAAACTTGCCATTCCGGACGTTCTCTTCTCTGAAAGTTCTTTTTCAATGGCAGTCAGATCGGTTGCTCGTTTTAACGCCAACTCTTCTTCCTGTTTTTTACGAAGAGAGAAAAGCTCATCATCATGTTTTGCCCGTTTTAACGCCAACTCTTCTTCCTGTTTCTTACGGAGAGAAAAAAGCTCATCATCATGCTTTGCCCGTTCATCTGCATACCCTTTGTCCCTTTGAATTTCAGCTTTTTGAACCTCTTGTTTTTGCTTTCGCAATTTTTCTTTTTCGTCTTCAAGAGATTCATATTCTCTCCCCAACCGGGCTTCCCGCTGTTTCAGTTGTCTTATGAGTGTTGCAAACCTTTCTTCAAAGAGTTCCGGGAAGTTGTTTTGGGCCTGAAGCTCCCTCTCTTCAAGCTCAACACGTTTGTTATTCAGCCCTGCTTTTTCTTTGGCTATCTTATTATTCTGAGCTTTATACCAGTCTCTTACAACTTTTTTATATTTATCAATTTTTTTCTTCTCTTCGATTAAACGAGATTCATAATTTTTCAGTTGCTGATATTTATTCAGAGGGGCAGCCTCTCTGACGTTTTTTGCTATAGCAGCCTGATCTGTCTGTTTATTCTTTGCAGAAGACTCAGCATTTTGATTGTCTTTGTTAGCCATTAGAAGATCTCCCCTATTATCCTGATTGCTTTGAATACATTTTTTTTCAACGATTTTATGTCATCCTGTGAAATGTCTGATTGTTGCGTGTTGCCGTGTCCACGCAGCTGGATCAATTTGGCGACAAAATCCACAAATGCTGGATCTAATTTTTGGAGCTTGATCAGTTCGCTTTCTGATCCCAGCAGGAAAACTGTAAGAAGATGAGCTCCCAGTGTTGTGCTTGAGCCCTGAACAGCACGTTTGATATTGTGTATAGCCACCGTGGTCAGTTGTTCAGGGACATCTTTTGCAGCAGAGAAGAAGCCAGTCTGAACGATTTTTTCAACTGCAGACTCTCTGATTGTGTCCTGTTTTACTTCATGCTTGCGGTCGTTCACTGCATCAATAAGAACATGCTGCATCGCTGATGCATAACACTTGATAATTTCAATTGTCTTCTCTACGGAAAATTGTTCTAGCATAAGTTCGGCACGGATTAATTGTTCTTTAATATTTCCACTTAAATGCGAAACAAAAGCTGTTCCCAATGCCTTTTCTAATTCAATATTTGCCTTAAGCCTTTCCTGATTGATATCTCTATCGCTGGAACTCCAGTTATCTCCATCTAAGTCCTCCGCAACACCAGGTATCAATGAAACAATCATTGGAACCGTCGCTTCAATCAGTTTTTCAAGTATGTTATCATCGATATTCAACTTCTCTGTGCTGCCATGTTCAATGGGGTCACGGTATTTTTTCAGTTCCGATGCATGCGTCAGGAATTCAGAGTGATTTTGAGCTAAACGATGTACAGGGTGGTTTGCATTGCTACTAGCTCCAGCGATTGCAAGTGCCAACAAGGGTTGAAATTCTACCTTGCCGTTTTCGATTTGTTGAATAGCACCTGGCTTAACCTGTAGTAGACTCCGATTTTTTTCGTTTACTGTAAAACCAACTTTCTTGGCAAAACCACTCAGCAGCTTTTCGTTATCTCGATAGTTGCGGGCAGAAAAAACCTGTTCCCATTCATAAACTGGATTATCCGAAACCACTTGACGCAATGACCACTCCAGAGCCGCATAGAGATTCTTGATGCCATCTCCAATTTTTTCTCGGCGGTTCATCTGACCGTGAGTACTGTTATTTTCCTGCTCCTTAATTTCCTTCCTTGCTGATGTGCTTCTTTTAATTCGTTTGCTTATTTCAGCATACTTAAACGGTTTTCTTGATGATTGATTGTCCGAATCTTTGGCATTGCCAACTCTATCAACAACCCCTTTCTGTTTTAAGTTAATTACCCACTGCAGGTTTTGAGAAGTGAGGTAATTGGCAAAGCTTTCAGAAAAGCCAAAACCGCATCCATCCGTCACCAAAAGGTCTGCGTTGCCTGTCTGAATTAACGCATCGCAATGCAAGTAAACCAGTTCCGGTTTTTTATTTACTGATATGGCTTCAGCCATTGGAACCGTTGGCGGGCAATGATTATTATCTTGCTTCAACAGCGCATACCTCTTATATCTCTTCTTAAACCCTCTTATAGCTTTGATGATATCGTTAGAGCCAGGAACTGTTTTCCAGGAAGAATTCTGGTTAGGAGATATTTTTATGCAGCGAGTACTTTGTGATTTCCCTGCAGAACCAAATTTAACAGTGATGAAAGGGCCATCAATTGAACCAACTTCCTCCTGTTTAGGATTTCCAATGTGGATGTAGGGAAGAAGCTTCCCTGACAACAGATCAACAAACACTGTGGCTGCGGTATATTCCAGATTTCCGTCTGATTTATTCTGCCACTCGCCCAGAAGCTTCTTTCCTCGCTCAGATAACTCATAGCGGTCATCCAAATAGCCGAGCTGGTTGAGGCGATTTTGAATAAAGGCCACCAGCTCCTCGCCCTGTTCCTTTTTCGGACAAATGAGCCGCGCAATCTTTTCTGTATCGCCGGACTCAATCTCTGTTATCTTCAAGACAGTTTTCTCAAACACATTGAGACCGCTCTTTTTCTTTTGCGGAATAGAGATGTGGAAGGCGTGGCATGGCCATAGAACGCTTTGTCTGGCGGCAATGTTCAATCCATCCAATACTGTGCAAAAACTAATTACTTTAGGACGATGATCTTTTGCCAGTTTTTTATTAGAAGACGCACTCATAGGATCACCCCCTCTTCATAGCATAAATGATAAAAGTTTTTCAGAGCCGGAACTGCATCCACAGCTATCTGGGTATTTGCAAAAACTCTGTCACCCACAATGGCTAATACCTTCTTCTGTCGGCTCATGCTCACACATAGGCGGTTTTCCGACATGAGATGGCCGAATAGTTTTTGCTGCTTTTTTTTGTAATCCTTCTCGTTGCGTATATGAGGTGGCAAGAGGTTCATATTCTGAGACCTCACCATGGAAAGAAGCACAATATCGAATTCCATACCCTGAAAGGCATCTACTGTACCAATGCGGAGCCGCTCTTCGCCATTTTCAAGAAAGCGGTATTCCTGACATATCTGCCATGTGCCATCTTGAACTTTTTCTGTGATACCATATTCTTTCAAAGCTTTATAAACAGCAAACACCTGAGCTTTATAAAAACTGATTACACCAAAGCTCAACTTGGAACCTTCTTCAGAGTCAATCCATTTGTTCACGTACTCTGCTATAACCTTAGCTTCAGACACTCTCTCCCTGCTTCGGCTGGGCAAGACAGATTCTCCCCCTTGACTGTTAGGGACATCAATCCAGATAGCGGCTTTGTTTTCTATGCCCTCAAGGTGTTGCTCAAAGTGGCTCTCAGAGAGAGGGGACCGATATCCCTCATTATCATTATGTTTCTGGTAGAAATTATTGCTGGCAAAATCTCCCAACAGCGGGTGTGTCCGGTACTGAGCATCCAGCGTCACTCTTCGTTTGATGCCATCCTTCTCCTCCAGTTTTTTCAGGCGGTTGTTAAACAGATACTCAAACATACTTTTCTTGATAAAATCGACATCAACCGGCGGACCGGATGAATCGTCATCTTCCAAGGCTCTGGCAACCTCCTCATCAATCAGGTGTGGTAACTGCCTGTGGTCCCCGACAAGGATGATTCTTTTTTCTGCCTGAGACATCGGAATCAGCAGGTCTCGTGGACTTACCCGTGCAGCTTCATCAATGATTACAGTATCGTACTTAACCATTTCCGTTCGCTGACCATATCGGACATTTTTATTCTTTGAGCGGATGATGTCTTTCCCAACCGCCTGTTGAGTGGTTGCTGCATAAACAAAGTTATAATCTTCTATGGCTTCACGAACGCCATCAGGATTGTTTTCAAGTTCATGTAGAAACTCTGCCAAGATTGCATCCCGTTTATTGGTTGAATTGAGTTTTTTCTCCAGAAGCTGTGATACCGTTGCCACCAATCTCAAAACATCCTCTCTTGGTTTTTCTATCCTGAAATCGGGTGCAGGCATATATTTATAAATCAAAGATTCTTTCAATTCTTTGAGCTTTGAAAGAAAATTCAGCGGCTTACCACTACGCCAACGGGCCGCTTCTTCAAGAACACTTAAATCTGGATTAGCAGGTTCATCTTCAATTTTATCCAGCAAATCTAAAGCCCTTGAAGCACCGTCGTCTTTAAAGGCTGCTTCACTGACACGCAGAGCTCTAACGAGCCGCAAGGTGGAAGGATCATTCAGCGTCAGTTCCATCTTTATGGAATTAATTATTTCTTCAGCCTCATCAGTGATATCTCCAGAAATCACATCTCTGGGCAAATCCAGAATACGCTCCATTAAACTAAATGTATTATTCTTCGAGGGACACAATGAATATGCTTCAAACAGCTCAATCAGCCTCACCTGATCTTCAGTCTGAGCAATCTGAGGATTCTTGTTTCGAATATTCTCGGCGATACTGGAACACCATTTGTTAATTTGGCTCTTTTGAAAAATGAGTGGGTAAAATGTTCATTTCCATTGTAAATTACCCACTGGTCTTGATGCTTTTTCTTCATTCCAATTATCCAATAGTTTTG
>PDWI01008392.1_pt1 | contig 13140 bp, 10 predicted proteins | sample 1430891 | NCBI WGS metagenome assembly PDWI01 (sample SAMN01162508, study PRJNA174530) | Oral metagenome, whole genome shotgun sequencing project. | biome: Marine environment; feature: Marine mammal; material: Swab sample of the gingival sulcus; isolation source: swab sample of gingival sulcus... | reverse complement strand
GGGCATCATGCCCATGACGCTTTCCATGCCGCCCATCTTGAGCATCTGTTCGAGCTGGGTCTTGAGGTCGTTCATGTTGAACTGACCCTTGGTGAAGCGACGCATCATGCGTTCGGCCTGTTCGGCCTCGATGGTTTCCTGCGCCTTCTCGACGAGGGCCACGATGTCGCCCATGCCGAGGATGCGGCCGGCGATGCGGTCGGGCTCGAAGGTTTCCAGCGCGTCCACCTTCTCGCCGAGGCCGACGAAGCGGATCGGCTTGCCGGTGACGGCGCGCATGGACAGCGCCGCACCACCACGGCCATCGCCGTCCATCCGGGTGAGCACCACGCCGGAAATGCCGATCTTGGCATCGAACTCGGCGGCCACTTCGACGGCGACCTGGCCGGTCAGCCCGTCGACGACCAGCAGGGTCTCGCGCGGGTTGACGGCGTTGCGGACCTGTTCGACCTCGTCCATCAACACTTCGTCGATGTGCAGGCGGCCGGCGGTGTCGAGCATGTAGACGTCATAGCCGCCCAGCGAAGCCTGGGTCTTGGCGCGTTTGGCGATGTCGACCGGCTTTTCGCCCGCGACGATCGGCAGGGTGTCGACGCCGATCTGTTGGCCCAGCACTTCGAGCTGTTGCATGGCGGCGGGGCGGTAGACGTCGAGCGAGGCCATCAGGACGCGCTTGTTCTCGCGCTCGGTAAGCCGCTTGGCGAGCTTGGCGGTGGTGGTGGTCTTGCCGCCGCCCTGAAGGCCGACCATCAGGATCGGCGCGGGCGGGTTGTCGATCTTGAGGCGGCCCGGATCTTCCGCGCCGGTCAGAACCGCGACCAGTTCGTCATGGACGATCTTGACGACCTGCTGGCCGGGGGTGACGGATTTGGTGACCGCCTGTCCGGTGGCCTTCTCCTGCACCTTCTTCACGAAGTCGCGCGCGACGGGCAGCGAGACATCGGCTTCCAGCAGTCGCTGAGCGCGCCTTGCTTGGTCAGCCGGTCGAAGACGCCGGAGAGGCGGTCTGAGAGGCTTTCGAACATGTGTCGGCTCCTTTCGCCGTTGTGTTCTGGCTCCCCCGACAGGGGCGCGCGCGGGGCGGGCCAAACGTCGAGCGCCCCCGTGGGCGCATCCGCGCTGACGGGGGGCGATCCCAAGGCAGGCCCAAGGGACCGGAAGGCGGGGCTTCCGGGGTTTGGGCAGGAGATAGTGTGGGGAGAGCGGGGAGTCAAGCTGTGTCGGGGTTTCGCCCCGGCTGGCGCCGGGACGACCTGTGCGAGGGGCTCTGCCCCTCGCGCTCCCCGAGGTATTTCCAGACCAAAGAAGGACTTGTGTTCGGGGGTGAGAAGGGGCCTGATCGGAGCATGGAACGTGGTGTGATTTATGTGGCGACCGGGGCGGATTACCGGGAATTGGCGGAGGCGTCGGCGCGGTCGCTCAGGGCGGTGGAGCCGGGATTGGCGGTGGATCTGTTCACGGACGATGTGGGGGCGGTGTCTCGGGGGCTGTTTGACGCGGTGCATCGGGTTGATGATCCGCACCCGCGCTCGAAGCTCGATTGCATGGGGCGGACGCGGTTCGGGCGGACGTTGTTCCTGGATGCGGATACGCTGGTTCTGGCGCCCTTGGGGGATCTGTTCGACATCCTGGAGCGGTTCGAGATGGCGCTGGCGCATGATGTGCGGCGGGCGTCGGCGCTGATCCGGGAGGGGGAGGCGGCAACGCCCTATGCTTTTCCGCAGCTCAATTCGGGGGTCTTGTTGTATCGGCGGTCGGAGGCGGTGTTGGCGTTTCTGGCGCAGTGGGCGCGGGCGTTTGCTGAAAGCGGTGGGGCGCGCGATCAGCCGATCCTGAAGGACATGCTGTGGCGCAGCGACTTGCGGTTTTACGTGTTGCCGCCGGAGTTCAACCTGCGGCGGGTGACGATGCTGGATGCGTGGGAGCCGCTGGATGTGTGCCCGACGATCCTGCATTCGCACCGCTTGATGGACCACATGCGCGGGGAGGGGGCGCGGATTGTCGATCCGGTGGCGCTGGTGGACGCGGAGCGGAAGGCGTTGGCGGCGGAGTGGGAAGCTGTCGGCGGGCGCGGGGACGATCCGTTCAAGGGGTTTGTCCGGGAGACGTGAGCGGCGCTGGTGCAGAACGCGCGGGGGTGAGACGGGGCTTTCATGCGCGGGTGTTCGGGAGTATCGGGAGGCAATAGCGAAAGGTTCGTGCCATGATGAAGATGCCCCTCCCGCTCACCCGCGATCTCGTGCTCATCGGCGGCGGCCATGCCCATGCGGTCGTGCTGCGGATGTGGGGGATGCGCCCGCTGCCCGGTGTGCGGCTGACACTGATCAACCCCGGCCCCACGGCGCCCTATTCGGGCATGTTGCCGGGCCACATCGCCGGGCATTACAGCCGCGACGCGCTCGACATCGACCTCGTGAAGCTGGCCCGCTTCGCCGGGGCGCGGCTGATCGTGGGCGAGGCCGGGGCGGTCGACCCGGTGGCGCGCAGCATTGCCGTGAAGGGGCGGGGCGAGGTCGGCTATGACGCCGCTTCCATCGACATCGGCATCCACACCGAGATGCCGCAGATCCCCGGCTTTGCCGAACACGCGCGCGGCGCCAAGCCGCTGGATCGCTACACCGACGACTGGGCGGCTTTCCTCGCGGATGTGCGTGCGGGCCGGGCGTTGCCGCATGTGGCGGTGATCGGCGGTGGCATGGCGGGGATCGAGCTGGCGTTGGCCTCGGCCTACCGTCTGCGGCGCGAGGTGGGGCCGGAGGCACTGGTGGCACTGGTCGAATCGCGCGACGAGATTGCCGGGCGCAACCCGGCCACCACCGCCGCCCTGAAGCGCGCGCTGACGGCGCATGGGGTGGTGGCCCATACTGGCGCGGCGGTTGCGCGGATCGGAGCCGACCGCGTGGTGCTGGAGGGCGGCAAGGCAGTCCCCAGCGCCTTCACGTTGAGCGTGGCGGGGGCGACGGCCCATCCGTGGCTGGCCGACAGCCCCCTGCCGCTGACCCCGGATGGCTTCGTGCGGGTCGACAAGCATCTCTGTGTCGAGGGGACGTGGGATCTCTTCGCGGTGGGCGATTGCGCGCACATGGTGCCGTGGCCGCGCCCGAAGGCAGGGGTCTATGCGGTGCGCTCCGGTCCGGTGTTGTTCCACAACCTGCGCGCGGTGCTGAGTGGACGGCAGCCGCAGGTCTACCGCCCGCAGAAGGACTACCTCAAGCTGGTGTCGCTGGGCGGTAAGCAGGCGCTGGCGGAGAAATGGGGGCGCACCCTCGCCGGGCCGCTGTTGTGGCGCTGGAAGGACCGGATCGACACGCGCTTCATGCGGAAATTCGCGGATCTGCCCGAGATGGGCCGGGAACCACTGCCGAATCCGGTCGCGGAGGGGGTGAAGGAGGCTTTGGGCGGCGGACACCAGCCGCTTTGCGCGGGCTGCGGCTCGAAGGTCGGCCCGCAGACGCTGCGTGCGGCGCTCGAAGGACTGGCGCCGGTCGGGCGCGACGATGTGCTCTCGGGGCCGGGCGACGACGCGGCGGTGTTGGCCGGGCCGGACGGGGCGAAACAGGTGCTGACCACCGACCATCTGCGCGCCTTCACCGACGACCCCGCCGTGATGGCGCGGATCGCTGCGGTCCATGCGCTGGGCGACATCTGGGCGATGGGCGCGGAGCCGCAGGCGGCGCTGATCAACATCACCCTGCCGCGCATGTCGGCGGCGCTCCAGGCGCGGTCGCTGGAAGAGATCATGCAGGCGATGGACGCAGTGTTGCGCGCCGAGGGGGCCGCGATTGTCGGTGGACATTCGTCGATGGGCGCCGAGATGGCGCTGGGGCTGACGCTCACCGGCCTCGTCGCGGGCACGCCCATCGGGCAGGGCGGCGCGCAGCCCGGCGACGCGCTGATCCTGACCCGTCCTGTCGGCACGGGCACGATCCTTGCCGCCGAGATGCGGGGCAAGGCGCGGGGGGCGGATGTTGCCGCGATGCTGGAGCGGATGGCGGTGCCGCAGGGCGACGCCGCGAAGATGCTGTCGGCGGCGCGTGCGATGACGGATGTCACCGGGTTCGGCCTTGCAGGACACCTCATGGCGATTTGCAAGGCGTCCGGCGTGGCGGCGGAACTGAACCTCGACGTGCTGCCGGTCTATCCCGGCGCGCTGGAACTGGCGCAGGCGGGGATTCGCTCTTCCGCCTACGAGGAGAACCTCGCCAACGCGCCGGTTTCAGGGGCAGAAGGCCCGCGCGGCGTTTTGCTGCATGACCCGCAGACCGCGGGCGGTTTGCTCGCGGCCTACCCGGGCGAGACCGCGCTGGCGGTCACGGCGGCGCTGCGCAAGGCGGGCCACGAGGCAGCGATCATCGGGCAATGCGTCGAGGGCACGCCCGGGATTCGCTGCGTCTGACGGGGTTACGATTCGGCGCAGGTGCGCGTCACCGGGCCTTCGTCGACCGGGTAGATCGGCGCGGGATTGACGATGATCGGTTGCGTGCCGGTGATCCGGTAGGTGCAGTGGCGCGCGGCCTTGGCGGAGGTGTCTTCGCCGCCGACATAGATGTCGAGACGCGGCAGACCGTTCTTGTCGTTCTTGCAGGCGCCGCAGAGGTCTTCGACGACAACGTAACGGCGCAGGTCTTCGAGATACATCCGTGTGCCGGGGGCGTAGTCCCAGCTGCGGCCTTGCCAGCCGACAGCGATGGTGATCGGGTCGTCATACGTCCCGACGCCACCCGCCGCATCGCGCATCCCCGTGTGGGCGATGGCGGCGGAGCCGGGCGGGGAATTGTCCCAGTAGGAATAGCCCGTGATGTAGGCGGTGAGCCGTTCCTCGCCCTTGGTGGAGAGAACGGTGTCGGCGTCCGCAACAACGGGCGCAAGAAAAACAGTGGCGGCGAGCGCGCCGCGCAGTGGGGTGAGCATGACTGACTCCAGATATGTCGTTATCCGCATATGTGCGGTCTGGCGCGCTTCCTGACGACTCGCGGGGCGAAACGCCAGCGGCGTGATGCTGCGGCGCAGAAATTGGCGATTTCCCGCTTGCCGGGGAGATTCGGAAAGAAAACCGACCGCTGGGTCGAAAAAACCTTGATCCCCCCGACGATCCGTGGAGAAGTAGGCGCCACAAAAGTGCGTATAGCCAGTTCTGCCGCCACCGCGCCCGTTTCCATTGGCCCGGCAGGCAGCGCTGCTTTGCGTGCGGGTTCATAGGGAGGAAAACAATGACCAATCATAAAACCATTCTCGGCCTTGCCGCCGGTGTTGCACTTTCGGCGCTGATGGCCGGCTCGGCCTTCGCCGCCGAAGTGACCCTGAAGTTGCACCAGTTCCTGCCGCCGCAGGCCAATATTCCGACCCACGCCCTCGACGTCTGGGCCGACAAGGTTGAAGAAGCTTCCGACGGCCGCATCGAGATCGAGCGCTACCACGGCATGGCCCTCGGCGGGAAGCCGCCGGAGCTGTATGACCAGGTCGTCGACGGCATCGCCGACATCGTCTGGCATGTGAACGGCTATTCGCCGGGCCGTTTCCCGGGCAGCGAAGTGTTTGAACTGCCCTTCATGGTGACGGACGCCCGCGCCGGCTCCTACGCCATGTGGAAGATGTTCGAAGAGCACATGGCCGACACCGACTATGGCGACACCCACATTCTGGCCACCCACATGCACGGCCCCGGCATGTTCCACACCGCCGAGCCGGTTGAAACCCCCGCCGACCTCGAAGGCATGAAGATCCGCGGCGGCTCGCGCCTCGTCAACAAGCTTCTCGAACTGGCTGGTGCCACCCCCGTCGGCATGCCGGTTCCCTCGATCCCGGAAGCGCTCTCGAAGGGCGTGATCGACGGCGCCACCATCCCGTGGGAAGTTGTCCCCTCGATCAAGGTGCACGAGCTGGTGTCCAGCCACACCGAGTTTGAAGGCCCCGCGCTCTACACGATGACCTTCGTTCTCGCGATGAACAAGGAAAAGTACGAGTCGATGCCGGAAGACCTCCGCGCCATTCTCGACGCCAATTCCGGGCTTGAGCTTTCGGTCTGGATGGGTGGCATCCAGCAGTCCTACGACGCGCCCGGCCGTGAAGCCGCGCTCGAACTCGGCAACGAGATCGTCACCGTTTCGCAGGACGCGGCTGCCGAGTGGTCCGATCTGGTCAACCCGATCTACGCGTCGTGGGTCGCCGACATGGAGAGCAAGGGTATCGACGGCCAGGCCCGTATCGACGAAGCCCGCGCCCTGATGGCCGAATACGAAGCCAACAAGTAAACTGCCAGGCGCCGCGGCCTTTGCTGCGGCGCCCTTTCTCTCCGCCATGAGGGCGGCAAAAAACCACTCGGGGAACATCATGCACCGGTTTTTTCTGGGACTGTCGAAGGCGATGGCCTATCTCGGCGGCGCAGTCTTGAGTGCGCTTGTCGGGATCGTCGTGCTTTCGGTTATCGGACGCGAAATCAACGGCTTCCTGCACGCCGATTTCATCCAAAACAACGTGAAGGGTCTGGCCGATTTCCTCCTTGGCATCCGCGTTCCGGGGCCATGGGGCGAGATGAAGATCGGCCCCGTGAAGGGCGACTACGAACTCGTCGAGGCCGGCATGGCCTTCACGATCTTCTGCTTCCTGCCGCTGACCCAGATCACCGGCGGACACGCCGCGGTGGATCTCTTCACCTCGTGGATGTCGGACAGAAGCAACCGCATTCTGACGCTCATCATCGACATCACCTTTGCCATCGTGCTCGTCATCATCGCCATGCAGCTTTATCAAGGCATGATGGGCAAGTATGTGCGCTGCCTCAACCCGGGCCGCTGCGAGACCACCTTCCTGCTGGAATTCCCGAAATGGTGGGCCTACGCGGCCAGCCTCGTCGGGGCTGTCATGGCGGCCATCGTGTCCATCTACATCGCCCTTGCGCGGATCGGTGAAGCCGTCACCGGCCGCCATCTGATCCCGTCTTCCGAAGGAGCGGACCATTGAGTGACATCGCAATCGGCCTGTGGTCATTTCCTGCCCTGATGCTCGCCATCTTCCTGCGTGTTCCGATCGGCCTCGCCATGTTCCTTGCCGGGTTCATCGGACTCGGCCTCGTGCATGGGGGCTTCGACATCGGCCTCGCCAAGCTGAAATCCGAAACCTTCGGGACGTTCTCGTCCTACTCGCTGTCCATCGTGCCGATGTTCCTGTTGATGGGACATTTCGCAACGCTGGGCGGCATGAGCCAGGCGCTGTTTCGCGCCGCCGAGAACTGGCTGGGACACCGCAAGGGCGGTGTCGCCATGGCCTCCATCGGCGCCTGCGCGGGCTTCGGCGCGATCTGCGGGTCGTCGCTCGCCACCGCCGCCACGATGGGTCGCGTCGCCCTGCCGGAACTGCGCAAATACGGCTATTCCGGCGGTTTCTCGACGGCAACCCTCGCCGCCGGCGGCACGCTGGGCATCCTGATCCCGCCATCGGTCGTGCTGGTCATCTACGCCATCCTCGCCGAGCAGAACATCGCCAAGCTGTTCCTCGCGGCCATCGTGCCGGGCATCCTCGCCGCGATCGGCTATGTGCTGACCATCTCGCTCTACGTCCGGCTGAACCCGAAATCCGCCGGTGTGCGCCCCCCGGTGCCCTACAACGAACGCTTCCGCGCCATTCTCGACGTCTGGCCGGTGCTGCTCGTTTTCGGCCTCGTGGTCGGCGGCATCTACGGCGGCCTTTTCACCCCGACCGAAGGTGCGGCTGTCGGCGCGCTGGGCACGGGCCTGATCGCCTTCGCCAACCGCGGGCTGGACTTCAAGGCCCTTCTCGGCTCCTTCATCGTCACCGCTCGTTCCACCGCGATGATCTTCTTCATCGTCCTCGGCGCGGCCTTCTACAACGGCTTCCTCGCGGTGACGCAGGTTCCGCAGACGGCGGCGCAATGGGTTGTCGAGCAGGGCTTCAGCCCGTGGACGGTGCTGCTCATCATCCTGCTGTTCTACCTCGTGCTCGGCTGCCTGATGGATTCGCTGTCGATGGTGCTACTGACCATCCCGATCTTCTACCCGATCATCTCGGCGCTGGATTTCGGCCTGATGGACTTCATCGCCACCCAACACGACATGATCCGCGAGGCGATTCGCGCGGGTGCCGCCGAGGGGCTTTCACCAGAACGGCTGGCAGAACTGCAATCCTACCTCGCCGATGGCACCGAGGTGCCACGCAAGCTGGCCCGTGAGGTCGGCGTGCGCTTCACCGAGGCCCGCGCCAACGGCCTTGAGATCGAATACAACGCGATCTGGTTCGGTATCCTCGTGCTGATCGTGGTGGAAGTCGGCCTGATCACGCCGCCCGTCGGCATGATCCTGTTCATCATCAACGCGATGGACCGCACGACCCCCATCGTCGAGACCTACAAGGGCGTGGCCTACTTCATCACCTCGGATCTCATCCGCGTGGCTCTGCTGATCCTGTTCCCGTCGATCACGCTGTTCCTGTTGATGTAGACAATGCGCGCCGCCGGCCCCCCGGCGGCGCTCGTCCACCAATTTCTGTCCTCGCCACCGCCGAAGCGCGCCGCAAGGTGTGATGAGGCGGGGCGGGGCGTTTCACCGGAGGCCCCATGCCTGTTCAAACCCGCCGCGAAGGCACCATCCTGCACGTCACGCTCGATTTCCCCCCCGTCAACGCCATCGGACAGGAGACCCGCGCCGGGCTGATGGCCGCGCTCGACGAGGCCGAGGTGGCGGAGGGTCTGGACCGGGTCATCCTCTCGGGCGCGGGCCGGGGTTTCGCCGCCGGTGCCGACGCCCGCGAATTCGACGCCGCTCCCGTCGAGCCGCACCTGCCCGACGTGGTTGCGCGGATCGGCGCCTGTCCGGTGCCGTGGATCGCGGCCATTCACGGCCCCGCACTTGGCGGCGGCTGCGAGCTTGCGCTGGCCTGCCGCTACCGCATCGCTGCGCCGAACACCGTCATCGGTCTGCCGGAAGTGACCTTGGGCGTGGTCCCCGGCGCCGGCGGCACCCAGCTTTTGCCGCGTCTCATCGGCGCGGAAAAGGCGCTTGAGCTGATCCGCACCGGCAAGCCCGTCAAGGCACCGGAAGCCTTCCTCCTCGGGCTGGTCGACGAGTTGTCCGATCATCCGCTCGACGCCGCGAAAGCCCTGAGCCACGTTGTGCTGGAGGCTGCCGTCGCGGTCGCCGAACGCCCCGCCCCGCAGGCCGCGCCGGAGCTTTTCGAAGCTGCCGAAGCCGCCAGTGCGAAGCGCCAGCGCGGGCAGATCGCCCCCCGCACCGCGATCGACCTCGTGCGCACCGCCTGTGCCGAGCCGCTCCCCGAGGGCATGTCGCGCGAACGCGCGGCCTTCCTCGAGTTGCGACAGGGCGCTCAGGCCAAGGCCCTGCGCCACATCTTCTTCGCCGAGCGTGGCGCGAAGGCCCCCGCCTGGCTCGACGCGACCCCGGTCGACGTGAAACGCGCCGTGGTCGTCGGCGGCGGCACCATGGGCGCGGGCATCGCCTACGCCCTGCTCAACGCCGGCCTGTCCGTAGACATCCTCGAGACCAACCCCGAAGGCGCCGCGCGCGCCGTCCAGAACGTCGAGAAGATCATCGCCGCCAGCCTGAAGCGTGGCCTGATCGACGAGGCTGGCGCAGAGGCCCGCCGCGCTGCTTTCCATGCCTCCGACGACTACACCCGCGCCCAGAACGCCGACATCGCCATCGAAGCGGCCTTCGAGTCGATGGAGGTCAAGCAGGCGGTGTTCACCCAACTGGAAGCCAATATGCGTCCCGACGCGGTGTTGGCGACCAACACCTCCTACCTCGACGTCAACGAGATCGCGGGGGTGTTGCAGGCACCGTCGCGGCTGGTCGGGCTACACTTCTTCGCGCCCGCCCACATCATGAAGCTGCTCGAAATCGTGCGCGGCGACGCCACCTCCGACACCGCCCTCGCCACCGGCTTCGCGCTCGGCAAACGTCTGCGCAAACTGCCGGTGATCTCGGGCGTCTGCGACGGCTTCATCGGCAACCGCATCCTCGCGCGCTACCGCGAGGCAGCCGACACGCTGATGATGGACGGTGCCGCCCCGTGGGACATCGACGCCGCCATGGTCGGTTTCGGCTACCCGATGGGGCCTTACGAGGCGCAAGACCTTTCCGGTCTCGACATCGCCCATGCCAACCGCCGCCGCCAGGACGCCACCCGCGACCCGGCCCGCCGCTACATTCCCATCGCCGACAAGCTGGTCGACGAAGGGCGTCTCGGCAAGAAGGCGGGCGTCGGCTGGTATCGCTATTCCGAGGCGGGCAAGGAGACGGATGCGGCCGTGGAAGAGATCGCCCGCGCCGAGGCCGAGGCTGCGGGGGTGACGCGCCGCAGCTTCACGGCGGATGAGATACGGGAGCGTATTGTCATCGCCATGATCAACGAGGCCGCAGCAATTCTTGACGAGAAAATCGCCGAACGCGCCGCCGACATCGACATCGTGACGGTCGCGGGCTACGGTTTCCCGCGTTGGCGCGGCGGGTTGATGCATTACGCCGACACGCTCGGGGCGGCAACCATACTGGAGCGTCTGGAAACCTTCGCCAAGGAAGACCCGGTGGCATGGAAAGCGTCCAGCCTGATCCGGCGTCTTGCCGCCGAAGGCAAGGGTTTCGCTGACGCGTGACGCGCTGCGGCTCAGCGCTTCGGCAAGACCGGGGCGCTGAGCCGCAGCGCGAGTTCGGCGTCGGAAAACCGCCATGGGCCCCGCACACCGGGGACACCCTCGGGGGCAATTTCCATGCCGCGCGCCCGCACCTGCGGGTCGGCGAAAGCGTCTGCGATGCTGTTGATCGGGCCGGCAGGAACCCCTGCTTTTTCAAGAGCTTGCAGGAGGTCGGGCCCGTCCCATCTCGCGGTCGTTTCCGATAGGAGAGGGATCAGCGCCGCGCGGTTTTCGATGCGGGTAGCGTTGGTCTGGAAGCGGCTGTCGGCGGCGAGGGCGCCCAGCCCGAGAGTGTCGCACAGCCGCGCGAACTGGGCGTCGTTGCCGACCGCGACGACGACATGCCCGTCCTTCACCGGCATCGCGTCATAGGGGGTTAGATTCGGGTGCGTATTGCCGAGACGCGAAGGGCTTTCGCCGGTGGCGAGGTAGTTCATCGCCTGGTTGGCGAGCAGGGCTGTGGCGCAATCGAGCAGGGCCATGTCGACCATCTGGCCACGCCCGGTGCGATGGCGTTGCTCGACGGCGGCCAGAATGCCTACGGTTGCGTATAGTCCGGTGACCACATCCGTGACCGCTACGCCGACCTTCATCGGCGCGCCTTCGGCCTCGCCGGTAATCGACATCAGCCCGGACAACCCTTGGATCATGAAGTCATACCCCGGCTGTGCAGCACGCGGGCCATCTTGCCCGAAACCCGTTATGGAACAATAGATTAGTCGGGGATTGTCGGCGGCGAGGCTGGCGTAGTCCAGCCCGTATTTCGCAAGCCCCCCGAGCTTGAAGTTCTCGATCACGATGTCAGCCTCGGCGATCAGGGCACGGACCTTGGCCAGCCCTTCGGGGGTGGTGAAGTCGGCCATCACGGAGGACTTGCCGCGGTTGGCGGCATAAAAATACGCTGCCGTATGGTCGCCGTCGCGGTCGATGAACGGCGGACCCCAGCGGCGGGTGTCGTCGCCTTCGGGGCTTTCGACCTTCACCACCTCGGCGCCGAGATCGGCCAGCGCCTGTCCGGCCCACGGCCCGGCGAGGATGCGGGCAAGTTCGACGACCTTCAGGCCTTCAAGCGGTTTCATGAGCGTCCCTCCCAAGGGATACGATAGCGTATGGAGACTGGCAGTCCCCCACGTCAAATCCGTCCTAGCGCTGGCCGCGATACTGCGCAATACAAAGGCCAAAGAGGAGGATGCATCATGGGCCACGATCTGCCGGCGAAAAGCCGCCCCGAACTTTCGCGCTTTGACTGGGAAGACCCGTTCCGGCTGGAAGACCAGCTTGCGGGGGAGGAGCGGATGATTCGCGATTCGGCACGGGCCTATGCGCAGGAGAAGCTGGCGCCACGGGTTGTCGAGATGTTCGAGAACGAGGGTGTCGCGCCGGAGATTTTCCGCGAGATGGGCGAGATGGGGCTTCTGGGCGTGACCATCCCCGAGGAATACGGCGGGTTGGGCGGCTCTTATGTGTCCTACGGGCTGGTGGCCCGCGAGGTGGAGCGGGTCGACTCGGGATATCGGTCGATGATGTCGGTGCAGTCGTCGCTGGTGATGTATCCGATCTACGCCTACGGCAGCGAGGAACAGCGGAAGAAATACCTGCCGGGGCTGGCGTCGGGTGCGCTGATTGGCTGTTTCGGGCTGACGGAGCCGGATGCGGGGTCGGACCCGGGCGGGATGAAGACGCGCGCCGAGAAGACGGCGACGGGCTATCGGCTGACCGGCACGAAAATGTGGATTTCCAACGCGCCGATCGCGGATGTTTTCGTCGTCTGGGCGAAGTCGGAGGCGCATGGCGGCAAGATCCGGGGCTTCGTGCTGGAGAAGGGCATGGAGGGGCTTTCGGCGCCGAAGATCGAGCGGAAGCTCTCCTTGCGGGCCTCGATCACGGGGGAAATCGTGATGGAGGGGGTCGAGGTCTCGGAAGAGGCGTTGCTGCCTGGTGTCCAGGGGCTGAAGGGGCCGTTTGGCTGTCTGAACCGGGCACGTTACGGGATCAGCTGGGGGGTGCTTGGCGCGGCGGAAGCCTGCTGGCACGCGGCGCGGCAATACGGGCTGGACAGGCACCAGTTCGGCAAGCCGCTGGCGGGCACGCAGCTTTACCAGAAGAAACTGGCCGACATGCAGACCGAGATCGCGCTCGGGCTTCAGGCGAGCCTGCGCACCGGACGCCTGATGGACGAGGGCACCGCGGCGGCGGAGATGATTTCTATCATCAAGCGCAACAATTGCGGAAAGGCGCTCGACATCGCGCGGATGAGCCGCGACATGCATGGCGGCAACGGCATCTCGGGCGATTTCGGGGTGATCCGTCACATGATCAACCTCGAAACGGTCAACACCTACGAGGGGACGCATGATGTCCATGCGCTGATCCTCGGGCGGGCGCAGACCGGGCTTCAGGCGTTCTTCTAGGCTACTCCGGCACGCCCCAGAAAGCGGCGATGTCGTGCATCACGGGGCGGATGCCTTCGACGACAA
>PDWI01007537.1_pt1 | contig 13140 bp, 11 predicted proteins | sample 1430891 | NCBI WGS metagenome assembly PDWI01 (sample SAMN01162508, study PRJNA174530) | Oral metagenome, whole genome shotgun sequencing project. | biome: Marine environment; feature: Marine mammal; material: Swab sample of the gingival sulcus; isolation source: swab sample of gingival sulcus... | reverse complement strand
GTTAAAAGATGAAGCGAAAAAATACAAAGAAAGCTTTGAAAAAACCTCAAATGATGTAAGAAAAAAACTAACTTTTGAAGAGCTTGAAGAAATCAAAAAGACAAAACAAAAAGCCGATGAAAGCATACAGTCTTTGAAAAAAAGCATAGAAAATCCACTTAAAAAGGAGGATAAAGATGTTTGAAGAACTTCGTCCTCACTTAGTTGAGCTTAGAAAAAGACTTGGCATCTCGGTTGGAGTGATATTTGTGATGTTTTTTGTGTGTTTTTCTTTTTGGGAGCCGATTTTAGCATGGATGGTTGAGCCTTTAAAAGAAGTTTTACCGCAAGGAAGTAAAATCATCTTCACTAAAGTTCAAGAGCCATTTTTTACGGCTGTAAAAGTTGCATTTTTTGCTGGACTTATATTTTCCTTGCCTGTTATCTTTTGGCAGTTTTGGCTCTTTGTTGCCCCTGGACTTTACGAGCATGAAAAAAAGCTAGTTTTACCCTTTGTTTTTTTTGCAACGACTATGTTTTTAGTTGGAGCTGCTTTTTCTTACTATGTTGTTATCCCATTTGGATATGATTTTCTCATAAATTTTGGCTCACAACTTTTCACAGCCTTGCCTAGCATCGGCGAATATGTGAGCTTTTTTACCAAACTTCTCATAGCCTTTGGTATAGCCTTTGAACTTCCAGTTATTACTTTTTTTCTTGCCAAAATAGGACTTGTTAGCGATAGGGCTTTGATAGGATTTTTCAGATACGCTATCATTTTTATATTTATTTTCTCAGCCCTTTTAACCCCGCCTGATGTTATAACTCAGTTTCTAATGGCAGGACCACTTATACTTCTTTACGGACTTTCTATCCTCATAGCAAGAGCTGTAAATCCTGAAACAGAAGATGAAGACGACGAAACAGAAGATGAAGAAGAGAAAAAGGATGAAATATAGATACATATAAGACTTCAAGTTATGACTATACTTTACCTCAAGAGCTTATAGCCTCATACCCAGCAAGTCCAGCAGATAGTGCAAGGTTGCTTGTGTATGACAGAAAAAGCGATACCATAAGCCACGCTGTTTTTAGGGATTTGTGCGAATTTTTACCAAAAGATACATGCGTTTTACTAAACGATACGAAAGTTATAAAAGCAAGAATTTATGGCAAAAAAATAAGTGGTGGCAAGGTTGAGGTTATGTTAAATTCGCCACTAAGCGAGTACTCTTTTAAAGCTTATATAAGAGGAAAAGTTAAAGCAGGAACTATTATAAATTTAAATGATAAAAACATCTTACATGTAAAAAAGATATTTGAAGATGGGATGCGTGAGGTTGAATTTTGTGCGAATGAAAAACTTTTAAATACCAAAGAAGTTTATGAACTGCTTGAGCTTATCGGTCATATTCCGCTGCCTCCTTACATAAAAAGAGGGGATGAGAAAGAAGATGAGCAAAATTATCAAAGTCTTTTTGCAAAAAATAGCGGTGCAGTTGCAGCTCCAACCGCCTCACTTCATTTTAGCGAAGACTTGCTTGAGAAGTTTAAAAAAACTTATGAACATGCTTTTGTAACCTTACATGTAGGAGCTGGGACATTTAAACCTGTTGAAGTTGAAGATATACAAGAGCATCAAATGCACGAAGAGTATTTTGACATCTCAAAGGAGGCTCTTAACATATTGCAAAGCAAAAAGCCCCTTTTGGCTGTTGGAACAACGGTTACAAGAGTAGCTGAATACCACGCACGAACAAAGCAAACAAATGGCTGGTGTGAGCTTTTTTTACATCCGCAAAACAAACCTTTAAGAGTAAATCACCTTTTGACAAATTTTCATCTGCCAAAGTCCACACTTTTGATGTTAGTTGCCTCTTTTGTGGGGCTAGAAAAAACTTTGCAGATTTATAAAGAAGCAGTTGAAAAAGAGTATAGATTTTTCTCCTATGGGGATGCTATGTTGATATTGTGAGAGTTAAACGGTTTATATTATAAGAAATTATTAAAGATATAAAGGGTATCATAAGGGAATATTTAAGGCAGGAAAATGAGATTTATATTTGTATTATTTTTTATTACATGTAGTATCATTAACGCAGGAGATAAGAAGATAATCTTAGGCTCTTATGGCACAAAAAAACTAGCCATTAAATCCTTAATAAACCTAGAGCCTCGTATATCTTTAAGCACAAAAAAAACCATATTATCAAACAATACTCAGCTAAAAATACGAAAATCAGGCAAAATGTACATAATGGTAGTTGAGCCAGTAAAAGATTATGCTTTAGCAAAAAAGATAAAATCCACTCTTCCAAGACCCTTTAACGAAAAAGCCTTTATAAGCAATTATTCTAAAATTGACCCAAGCGAGGAAGATGCTTTTGTATTAAATTCTTTCAAGCCAAAATCAACCATAAAAAATCAAGAAATCAAAACAAATGAGATAAAAAGCAAAAAAATCAAGCAAACAAAGGAAGAAGAAAAAATACAAATCTCAACAACAGATGAAAATATTTCCATAAACGAAAATATTTCAAGCACAAAAGAAAACTTACATGTAGAACAAACAAAACAAATACCCCAAGAGCAAATAATTGCAACAACAAACAAGGACAATGATGTACTCATAAGCCAAAACGAACCAAAGACATTGCAAGGGGATACACAAAAAGAAAAAAACACCTCCAAAAATCCACATGTAAATTTAAAAAATAAAACCAAAGAAACCTCTTTTGGCTTTACCGTGTTTGCTGAATTTGTTACAAAACAATATCGCAACATCAAACATCAGATACAATACATCTTGGAAGAATATGTATTTGCCATATACACATTTTTGATATTATCTTCCATACTTGCTTATATCATATCCATAAGGCGAGTTCTTATACTAGAAAAAACCATAGAAAAGTTGCAAAAAGAAAAAGAAGAGAAGATTATATTAGTACAAAATCTAACACTCGATATAAATCGCTCCAAAATGTACTATAACGATCTACTCGACTCTCTAAAAAGACCCCTTAAGGCAATAATAGAAAATTTCAATAAACCAAACATCCCCACAGAAGAGTTAAACGCAGCTAAGGCAACAAGGACCCTAAATCAAATCCTTACATCACACGAGGAAATAAACGGAAATCTAAATACTGAAAGCAATAAAATAGACCTAAATAACTTGGTTAATGACCTCGCTGTTGCTATCAATAGTAGCTACAAAAATCTCAATATAGTGGTTGATTTTTACCTTGCATCTCTTACGCAAATCATAGGTGATGCGGATAAAATAGCTAGGATTTTTCAAATACTACTCAATTTTGCATGCAAAAATACACAAAACGGCAGAATACTACTAGCACTAAATGAGGCAAATCAAGGTATAGATGGATACATAAGCATATCAATTGTACTAAAGAGCAACAAAGACGGCTTTGACCAAATGGCTATAGCAAAACTAACACAAGCATTTTCTTCAAATATAGAAGCCATAAGAACGAGTATGGATCAAGAAACAAAAGAGTTAATCATAGCAAAAAGGTTGCTAGAAACCTTAAATGGCTCCATAGGATTTATAGGAAGAGCCAACAAAGAAAATTCGATAATATTTGATATGGAGCTTAAAGTTATCAATCAAAAAGCCCTTAGAGATACATTTTCGTCGAGAAAATTGGCACTAAAATCAAATATTTTATTGTTAAAAAAAGATGATAATTTCATAGAAGAAATAAACGACATTTTAGAGCCAATAGGCATCAAGGCTAGAGTATTTAAAAATTGGGAAGAGATGAGTAAAAACTTGCAAAATATCTTTTTGTTTGCAGATGTGCTTATCTTGCCAAACTCTCATCTTGGTTTCATAGATGTGGATGAACTTATACAAAAAGCTAAAGATAAAAACTTTGCCATCCTCATAGTAGCTGATGAGAGTGAGGTTGAAACCAACATCATTCAAAAAAAACTAGAAAGCGAAAAATACGAAAACTGTGAGATCCACACTGAGGTTAGAAAGATAAAAAAACCTTATACTAAAGAAGAATTTTTGGAGATCTTAAAAAGCATCTCCTAGATAAGTTTACATGTAATGCTGTTTTTAAATGGGTTTATCAAAATATCTTTGCAGTATGATAGTAGCAGCCAAAGAGTCGATGCGCCCGTCTTTTTTGTGCCTTAACACTCCTTTTGTTTGCTCCTTTGCCTCAGCACTACTTCCGTACTCATCTATGTATTTGATTTCGCCGCCAAACTCAAGCAAGGAAACAAAATGTTTTATCCTTCTTTGCATCTCCTCACAACTTCCTCCACTTAACGGCAATCCCACCACAAGGGTTTCTATGCTCCATTGCTCTAAAATTTCACTAACCTCTCTTGCTGCTTGATTTCTATTTTTTCTAACAACTGCCTCGTAAGGGGTGATGATATTAGCATGTAAACAAAATGCTATACCTATGCGTTTTAGTCCAACATCCAAACAAGCTATTTTTGCCATCAAATAACCATTACATGTAAGTTTTGAATTTTGATTTTACCCTCAAGTTCGTATTCATAAATCAAATCTCCAAATTTTTCTAAACATTTATCCAAAGATGGGTTTTCCTTACAAAAGCACAAAAGCTCATCATCGCTATCTTCTGTGGCTCCAAACATGTTACAAAATTCGTCTATATCGTTTATAAGAGTGGCTTTGTTTTGCCTAACGAGCTTGTTCGTCCCATCGCTCTCTCCTATGCGTTGGGGCAAAACATAAAGGGGCTTATCAAGTTCTAATGCAATCCTAGCACTATGCATGGAGCCACTTTTTATGTCAGCTTGGGCTATCACTACGGCACTAGAGAGGGCAACGACTATGCGATTTCTTTGCACAAAACTCCATCTTGTAGCTATAAAACTAGGCTCATATTCGCTTAGTATCAAGGAATTTGTCTGCATTTTTTTGATCAAATCTTCATTTACTTTTGGATAAATAATATCTAAAGAGTTTCCCATAACAGCTATGGTATTTGGATAAGCTGCTCTGTGAGCTAGGCTATCTACCCCCATAGCGGCTCCACTTACTACGCATACTCCACGACTAGCTAAAGATGAACTTAGAGTGTTTACCATTCGCTTTGTATAAGCATTGGGACGGCGTGAGCCAACTATGGCTACTTTTGGTCTATCAAGTAACTCTTCTTTGCCTAGATAATAAAGCTTTTCGGGCTGTTTAGGCAAAGTTGATAAACTTTTAGGCAAGGATTTTAAAATATTCATCAAAGCTCATTTATATAAACTAATCTCACATCAGAAAACATATATTTTACCTTTTTAAGCGTTCTTAGAGTTACGCCTTTTGGGTGACAAATAGCTATAGCATATCCTTTTTTCTTAGCAATTTGTATGGCTTTTTTGATTTGCTTTTTTATGTATCTCTCTTCTAAGACATTGTCTAAAAAAATGTCCCTTGACATTATAGGCATTGCGTATCTTCTAGCTATTTTTCTCGCCTTGGTTTTACCTGATGTTTTTGAATCTAAAAATCTTATATCTCTTAGTATAAAAGAGCGAAAAAGCTTATCCATAGCCTGAGTGTTTGAGGTAAATTTACTTCCTGTGTGATTGTTGTAAAAACTAGCTCTTGGAAATTTTTTTGAGAGTTTTTGTATCCAACTATCGATACGAGCAAAGCTCTCATTGCTCATCAAAGTTCTTGCCTCTGGTCTGCTATGTTTTATCGCCTCTAATGGTAAATGAACCATATAAACAGAAAATTTTCTAGCCAAAAATGGGGTGTCTGGATGACGAGGAGATGGAGGCAAAAAAGACGGAGTTACCTTGTAAGGAATGGCTTTTATGCCTTTTACATCAGAAGAAAAAGCAACATCGTCTATGATGATAGCTAGTTTTGGTTTTTTCAGTCTTTTTGTGCTTTTTTTGTGCTTTTTAAGATGCTTTTTTGCATTAACATACCTTTCTATCTTGGCTAAAACTTGGTATTGCGTTATATTTTCATCTTTGCTAGTATTATTTTCTTGTATTTTATCAAGTTTTTGCGAAATGTTATCATCTTTTTTACTTAGGTTATTGTCCCCATACAATGGTAAACTTAACTTTCTAAAAGATGTATTTTGTTCATAAATTTTTGATGTATTTTTCTCTATATTGAGATATTTTTTTTGATTTTTTGTGATATTTGGGGTTTTATCTCCTATAGAAATATAAACCCCAAGCATGACGATAAAAACAAAACCCAATGCAAAAAATAGCACCAATAAAAAATTGTCTTTATTTATTTTATTTTTTAACATATAATTCCAAAAAGCTATAAATTTAATTCTATCTAGTTCTTATCTTTATCGACTATCTTTCCTTGAGAAATCCAAGGCATCATATCTCTTAGCTTTTTGCCAGTTTTTTCTATCAAAGAATTTTCACTATTTTTTCGCTCACTATTCATTCTAACATAATTTGCTTGTTTTTCAAGTATAAAATCCTTAGCAAAAGAGCCGTTTTGAATATCTTTTAAGATCTCCCGCATAGCCTTTTTACTCTGCTCATTTATAACCCTACTTCCACTTACATAATCTCCATATTCGGCTGTATTTGAGATAGAATATCTCATATCAGCTATGCCACCTTGATACATCAAATCCACTATAAGTTTAAGCTCATGCAAACACTCAAAATATGCCATTTCTGGATCATATCCTGCCTCAGTCAAAGTTTCAAAACCAGCTTGGACTAGTGAAGTTACGCCTCCGCAAAGAACTGCTTGCTCACCAAAGAGGTCAGTTTCGGTTTCATCCTTAAAAGTAGTTTCTATAATAGCAGTTCGCCCTCCTCCTATGGCACTTGCATAAGACAAAGCCAACTCTTTTGCTTCTCCGCTTTCATTTTGCTCAACAGCTATCAGATCAGGTATGCCAGCTCCTCTTACAAACTCACTTCTTACTGTATGACCTGGTGCTTTTGGAGCTATCATTATAACATCAACTCCCTTTGGAGCTTTGATTTGCCCATAATGAATGTTAAATCCATGACCAAATGCTATAGCGTTTCCTTTAGATAAATTTGGACAAATTTGCGAATAAAAAACCTTGCTTTGTAACTCATCTGGTAACAATATCATAATAAGATCAGCCTCTTTACTAGCCTCAGACACGCTCAAAACTCTAAACCCTTTAGCCTCTGCCTTTGCCCAAGATGAACCATCTTTTTTTAATCCAACTATCACTTCAACACCGCTATCACGAAGATTTTCTGCGTGTGCGTGTCCTTGAGAACCAAATCCTATAACTGCAACTTTTTTGCTTTTTATGATGCTCAAATCACAATCTTTATCATAATAAACTGATACTGCCATAAATTTTCCTTTGTATTTAATTTAAAAAAACTCATTTTACTAAAAAACAACTCAAAACATACTGAATCAGAAAAAAGAAAATTTTACAACTCTTACATGTAAGAAATTTAAGCTATTTTTTTGTATAATATTGACTTTAAAAAAAAGGATATGCTATGAAAAATTCAATTTTGGCAAAAATAAAGTCTCTCCCGCCTCTTGATAACACCGTTGCTAAGATACAATACATCTGCAACGATAAAAATAGCTCACTAAGCGATCTGAGCAATGTTATCCAAGAAGACCCGATGCTAACAGCAAACATACTAAAAGCAGCAAACTCACCTCTTTATGGTTTTAGTAGAGAAGTTAAAAATATAAATCACGCTGTTTCTTTGTTTGGAATGGCTACTATTCGAGGTTTTGCCCTCTCAAGTGCTATTAGACAAAATATCAAAATCGACCTTTCTCCTTATGGTATCACAAATGATGACTTTTTAAATATCAGTTCTTTGCAAAGTGCACTGATGATAAACTGGTACAAAAAAGTAGATCCTCAAATGCTAGACATCCTAAGTCCTGCTTCTTTTTTGATGGAGATTGGTAAGATCATCCTAGCCCACGAGATAATAAGCAATAACAAAAAAGATGCTTTTTTGAGTGGAGTTAAAAGTATCTCAACCACAAGCGAACTTGCAAGACTTGAATATGAATTTACGGATTTTACAAATGAAGAGATTACTGCTGGAGTTTTTGACCAATGGAACCTCGAGATAGAGCTAGTTGAGGCTATTAAGTATTCAGAAATGCCTAACAAAGCACCTGAGCACATACAACCTTACGCTAAAGCTTTACATGTAGTAAAAAATGCCATCAACATCTTTGAGAGGTTGAGCGAAAATTCTATGCAAAACGCTGTCGCTTATGCAAAAAAATACAATATGAACTGCGATCTTTTCATAGAAGTTGCAAGTCGAGTTAGAGATTGATAAAACTGCTTAAAGCACTTATATATGGCGTACAAAAAGATGAAGTCCCAAAGGACTTTGTCTTTTTGATAAAAGATTTAGTTCTCCTCAAAATCATAAAAGAAAAAGATAAAACTTACAAATTTAATGACAAATACAAAGCTGGTAAACTTGACATTGCGAGTAACAATGTAGGCTATGTTGAGGCGTATGATGAAAAAAATAGAAAAGATTTACTTGTTGAAACAAGAGATTTAGGTGGTGCTAACAAGGGCGATATAGTCATAGTAAAACGCCTCTTTAACAAAGGCTCTCGCGCAAAAGCAAAGGTTGTACATGTAGTAAAAAGAGCATATTCTCATAGCATCATCTACACTAAAAAAATTGGCGGTAAAATAATAGGAATAAATCTAAAAACAGCTCTACATGTAAATATAACTGCCACACAAAAATCTTTAAAACTTTTGCCCGAACAAACTGTTTTAAAAATCAACAACGAAACAGGAGTTATAGAGGAAGTTTTGGGGGTTTTAAGCGATGATAGTATAGATGAAAAAATCTCCCTTGCACTTTATGAAAAGAAAGAAGATTTTTCAAAAGAGGCAGAATTTCAAGCTCTAAGTTATGGCAAAGAAGTTGATAAAAATTTATATGAAGAATATGAGGATTTAACCCATCTTCCATTTTGCACCATAGACCCAGTTGATGCGAAAGATTTTGATGATGCTATATATTATGATGAGCAAAACCACGCACTTTATGTGGCTATAGCCGATGTTAGCTCTTATGTTACCCCTTTTGATGCTATCGATAAAGAAGCAAAACAAAGGGGCTTTTCCATATATTTTCCTCACAAATCCGTTCCCATGTTGCCACGAAATTTGAGTGAAAATATCTGCTCGCTAATGCCAAATAAAGACAGACTTGCATTTTGTTTTAAGATTTCTTTTGATGAGCATAACAATATCAAAAAAGAAGAACTGCTAAATGCCGTCATCAACTCAAAAAAACGCTATACCTACGAGCAGATAGATTTGTTTTTAGAAAAAAAATACAAAAACAAAGATAGTGCTGATGAGACTATATTTGTTTGGCTAGAAAAACTAGCAAACTTAACAAAGATTTTGAGAAAAAAACGCCTAGAAAATGCCTTTGAGTTTAGAAGTGATGAGGTACGAATGAATGTAGATGAAAATCAACGGCTATTAAGCGTACATGTAGAAAAAGAAACCGCCTCTCACGCTTTGATAGAAGATTGTATGCTTTTGGCAAATAAAGCAGCCGCAAAGAGGATAGGATACGGGATTTTTAGAAACCATGAGAGCCCCTCTTATGAGCGAATAGAAGAGTTATTGGCGGATTTAGAATGCATTGGGCTTGATTTTGCTTTCTCGCCAGAACTTCCAAAACTCATAAAAAGCATACAAGAAAAAGCAAATGAGATAAACTTGCGAGCCGATGTGGATAAACTCATCATAAGAGCCCAAAAAAAGGCTATGTATGAAAGCGAGAGCAAAGGGCATTTTGGTCTAGGATTTAACACCTACACTCACTTTACTTCGCCCATTCGCCGATATAGCGATTTGATTTTACACCGTTTACTTAAGGCTAAACTTAAAAATGATAAAAAATTGTACAATTTTCAACTAGAAAACATAGACTCCACATGTGAAGAGTTAAGCCAAAAAGAACGCCAAAGCGACCAAGTTGCTTGGGATTATATGGATAGAAAATTCGCACGCTGGGCAAAGTTACATGTAGGAGAAACTTTTGAAGCTATCATAACAGATGTGGGTAAAAATATCATAGCCAAACTTGATGATGAGATAAAAGGTGCAAGGCTTTTTGTCATAGCAAATGATGTGGGACTGCTTGAACGAGTCGTGGTTGATATAATTGAAGTTGATATCGCTCAAGCTACCATAGTTGCAAAGCTAGTAAAAAGGCTTTAAATGTACAAAAAAAATCTACAAATCCTTTTACAAGATAAAAATTTACCCAAATCTCTCCTGTTGTATGGGGTTTGCTCTTATCAAATCAAGCACTTTGGAGATGAGATTTTAAACTCTTGGGATGCACAAAAAGAGGATATTTTGACATTTTATTTTGATGAATACGATTTTTCTAGTGCGAAAAATCATCTGAGTCAAAATTCTTTATTTGGCAACAAAAATATAGCTGTTATAAAAACTACGAAAAATATACCAAAAAAAGACCTTGATATTTTAGTTGGGATTTGTCAAAAAAATGCCAACTCTTACCTTTTAGTGCAATGTTTTGCTGATGAAAAAAATACAAAAAATATGACAAAATCTTTTAGCAAAAAATCAAACTCTGATTTTGTGAGATTTTTCAAAGCAAATGCCAATGAGGCTCTAGGGATACTAAATCTTGAGGCTAGAAAATTAAATCTACATGTAGAAAATTTTGCACTAAGCCATCTTTATATGCTCCACAACGAAGAACTTTCTTTAGCGGTCAATGAACTAGATAAACTAACTATTTTAGACAAACAAATACAAAAATCCGACATTGACAATCTCGTCTTTGGTTTAGGCGAGGTAAATCTGAGTGATTTTCTAAGCAATCTTATGGATAAAAAAGATGTAAAAGATGATTTTTTAAACCTAAGTGAGAGTGGAAATTATCAGGAGATTTTCATCATAAATGCCTTACAAAACTATGTAAGCGAACTTTTTGCTTTCCAAACTTATATAAAATTAAACGGCAATTTTGATGCTACAAAAATCTTAGGCTACCCACTGCCAATCCATCTTGCACAAAAAAGAGCAACACAGAGCATGAGGTTGAGCTTAGAATCTTTTTCAAGCATACTAAAAGTGTTGGCAAATGCAGAATACAGCCTCAAAAAAGGCTCTTTTAAAGACAAAAACACCTTTGTACTCTCAGTTATACTAGAAGTTCAAAGTAAGCTATAATACCATTTAAAACAATAAATATACACCATAAAAACCACTATGTATATCAAAAGAATTTTTTAATTCTTAAATGTATAAGCATCATCTTACAAAGATTTTTTCTTACATGTAACTAGTTACTATCTTTTAAAAAAATCTTCACATTCTAATACTTATATATTTTTTTATAACATATATTTATTATTTTAAATGGTATAACTTTAAAAACAAGTCTTACATGCAAAAGCATATTACATGTAGGGAGAACCCTACATGTAAATTATATTCCACCGTAGAAAATGCCTAAGACATAAACTAAAGCAGTTAGTCCGCAAAAAACATATTTGCTTAAAGGCACAAAAGCATTTGGCAATGGTTTTTTTGCACCAAGCTCTGCTTGTTCTTTGGCAAATGGAAAGCCACAAACCCAGAAAAACATAAGTCCAGAAAGCAATGCACCAAGCGGGATAATATAGATGCTCACTACATCCATCCAGTTACCCAATATACTTGCATCTTCTAAAAATACTCCAACGCCAACTGCCAAAAGCACAACTACTCCAACAGCAACAGGGCGTGGAAGTTTAAACTTCTCTTGCAAAGCCTCGATAGGAGTTTCAAAAAGATTTATAAGCGATGTTATACCAGCAAAAAGTACTGATATGAAGAAAATCGCCATAAAAACTTCGCCCATAGGCATTTGTTTGAAAACTTGAGGCATTGTTATAAACATTAGTGGAGGTCCCGCATTTGGCTCTACTCCAAAGGCAAAAACAGCAGGGATGATGACAAGAGCTGCTAGCAAGGCGGCTAAAGTATCATAAAGAGCCACATTTTTTGCACTACTTACCACATCTTCTTTTTTGCTTAGATATGAGCCGTAAACCACGGTTCCGCTTCCAGCTAGTGAGAGTGAGAAAAATGCCTGTCCAAGTGCGTAAACCCAAGTTTTAACATCGGAGAGGTATTCCCATTTTGGATTGAAAAGATACTCATATCCTTTGCCCACATTGCCGTCTAAAAAGGCAACTCTTACAGCCAAAACCAAAAAGAGCAAAAAGAAAAGTGGCATAAGCACTTTATTTACTTTTTCGATGCCTTTTGCAACTCCAGCTGACATTATCAAAAATGCTATAGCTAAGGCAGCTAAATGCCAAGGAAGTGAGCCAAATCTTCCAACAATAGAGCCAAAATAAGCCCCTGCGTTCTCAGCTCCCATAACAGAACCGCTGATAGAACCAAAAGAAAATTTCAATATCCAGCCGATAACAACTGCATATCCGATGGCAATAGCAAGTGAGCCAATAACAGGTATGATACCGACCCATTCGCCCCATTTCCAGCCTCTTTTCTCAGCCGCTTGTCTAAAAGCACCAAGCGGACCAGTTCCCATGGCCCGTCCAAAACTCATCTCTCCTATAACGCCAGTTAAACCTATGATGACGATAAATATAAGATAAGGTATCAAAAAAGCAGCTCCTCCGAACTGCCCTACTCTTATGGGAAATAACCAAATATTTGCCATACCAACAGCTGAACCAATGCAAGCTAATATAAAACCTGCCCTTGTGGTAAAATGATCTCTTGTAGCCATAAAACCCTCCTTTACTTAAGTGGTTCTAAATGTGCTTGAAAATGCCTTAAAATTGGTGGTTCCCACTTAATCTTATAGCCTTTAACGCTACTTGCTCTTGCTTTGATGGCTATGAGTGCGTCAGCCATGATGTCTATGTGAGCTTGTGTATAAACTCGTCTAGGGATTGCAAAACGAGTAAAATCAAAATCAGCCTTTAACTGCTCTTTTGTATCGGGATCATTGCCTAACATGTAAGAACCTATATCGCAAGTTCTAATGCCAGCTTCTTTGTAAAGTTCTATCGCCAAAGCTTGACCTGGGAACTCATAGTAAGGGATATGTGGAAACATAGCTCTTGCATCTACAAACACGCCGTGTCCACCA
>PDWI01021547.1_pt1 | contig 13141 bp, 14 predicted proteins | sample 1430891 | NCBI WGS metagenome assembly PDWI01 (sample SAMN01162508, study PRJNA174530) | Oral metagenome, whole genome shotgun sequencing project. | biome: Marine environment; feature: Marine mammal; material: Swab sample of the gingival sulcus; isolation source: swab sample of gingival sulcus... | reverse complement strand
GCCTTCAGTGGTTTCATGAAAATCATCTGCTGGCTGATCACTCACCAGAGCAAAATTGACCAGCGGATACTTCTTTGTCCATTGTCGGACAAAGTCAAGCCCATCCCCATCAAGAAGATGTGCATCAACAGCCACTGCAGCATAGTTGTTTTCACAAATCAGCTTCTCGGCACTGCTCCCGGCACCACAGCAGGTTACCTCTACACCAGCTATTACAAGGGTTTGTTCAAACGGTGAAAGGCTTGCCTCTCTTGCCACCAGTAAAATATTCATCCCTTCCAGATCCATCAGAGTTCTCCCTTGCTGGCGGTTTGTCTCTTTTTCTGCACCATCATGGCACACCGTCTCCGTCTCTGCCTATTTTTCTCCATCCCCTGCGCCTTACAGCTCTCATCTGCTGCTCTACACCTGCCGCCGTTCATCCCTTTGCCTCTCATTCCTCCCTCCCTGAATATCTGTTTCACACCTTTTCCAGAAAAAACGTCCCACCTTCCCTTTCTGCCTGCAGCAACATTGCCGCTGACACCCAGGTAAGGCAAAATTTTCGAGATCACCACCTGCCACCAGATCCTGCAAAATTGCGTCAACCTCTCCTGAGAGAAAGGGCAATACCTCCAGCCTCTCTGCTCGTATCCGCTCCTCTCCTCGCTGGCAAAGTGCACCACAAAGCAGAAGTTCTACACCTTGCTCCTGCTGAAGGTGAAAAAGAGTGGTAAAGGGGTCGTCTTCTATGGATACAACCGCTCCAAGGTAAAAACGGTCTGCCTCAAGCTCCGCCAGCAAAAACTGCGTTGCTGTGTCAAAGACTGGTGAAATCCGATTGTCCCAAATAGTGATAGCAAGTTTCATTGCAGCTCCTTTCTTTGCTCACCTATATAGCAAAGCATATGCCAGCAAGAAAATTATTTATTTATCACTGATTTTACGTTATTTTTAGAAAAGAGAAAAGAATAACTGTTGCATTGTTGCACTAATGGCGCAGCGATATGCGGCAACTACCTGCAACACTATGCAACAAAAAGAAGGGAGAGAAGAAGATTACCACTTCTTTCCTGCTATATGACGGCCATCTCGCTCTGGTACGGCAATTCCATATTTTTTTATTTTTCTAAACAGCGTTGTCCTGTGCATACCCAATGCAGTAGCTGCCTGTTGACGGTTACCGCCACACCGCTCAAGAGCTGCAATAATTGCTGCTGCTTCAGAATTATCTACGGCACCAGGTATACTCTTTGACACTACGGGGGTATCTCTATTCAGACTGGCCGGAAGGTGGGCAATATCGATTTCGCTGTCGTTACAAAGCACAAAACCATGCTCAATAATATTTTCCAGCTCACGGATATTGCCGGGGTAGCTGCAGGTAAGCAGCAACTCCATCGCCTCTCTCGTAAGCCCGACAATCTCCTTGCCGAAACGAAGGTTCATCTTCTTTACAAAGTGAGCAATCAGCAGCGGAATATCCTCTCGTCTCTGCTCAAGAGGAGGAAGAAAAAAACGGATAACATTGATACGGTAGAAAAGATCCCGGCGAAAACGGTCATCCTCAACCATCTGCTCCAGATTGGCGTTGGTTGCCGCTAAAATGCGAGCATCGAGTGCCTGCGGGACGACTCCCCCTAAGGGAAGATATTGCCGCTCCTCCAGCACCCGCAACAATTTTACCTGAAATGAGGGAGAAATTTCACCAAGCTCATCAAGCAGAATGGTACCGCCCTTTGCCGCAGCAAAAAGCCCCGGCTTATCTTTCACCGCACCAGTAAAGGCTCCCGCCTTATAGCCAAAAAGTTCCGACTCCAACAGATTATCGGGCAAGGCACCACAGTTTACAGCAATAAACGGTTTTTCAGAGCGATGAGAAAGCCGGTGCAGCTCCCGTGCCATCATCTCCTTTCCTGTCCCCGTTTCTCCCTCGATTAAAACGGTACTGTCACTTTTTGCAACCTGTGGCAATATACCGAGAATACGTTCCATGGCGGAGCTTTGGCTTATTATGGAGCCGTGTTCCCTGATAGTATTCAGTTCACGACGCAGCTCCTCAAGCAGGGATTGATCACGAAAGGTCTCAACTCCGCCCAAAACCACCCCTTCGGCATCTTTTAATACCGCAGTAGAGACACCAATAGGCACCCGCTGCTGGCGGTTATTTATTATCCATGCCGAGCTGGAAGTGATATTGCGCCCCTGAGCGAAAAACCTCCCAGCAAAACCGTCCCACCGCCTCTTCTCTTGAGGTGCCGGTAATCTCCTCTGCCGCCCGGTTAAAGCTGGTTATCCGCCAGTCATGATCGACGGTAAACACACCTTCGGAAATAGACTCAAGGATGATCTCATGGGTGCGATTCTTGCTGTTGTCGCTCAATGGTCGCCTTCACGTATGGGTAAATATTATCGGTAATTATTTTATAGCCAGCCCCGTTGGGATGAAGCCCATCTTCAATATTGAATTTCGCCTGCAGGGCAACATCCTCAAGAAAAAATGGCATAAAATTTACATCATATTTTTCAGCCAACCGGGGATAGATGGCATCAAAGGTGCGGGCATAATCATCGCCAAAATTGGAAAACATCTTCATCCCGGCAAGCAGCACAGTGATATTTTCCGCCGCTAACCGTTGCAGAATCGACTCGATATTGGCTTCAGCCCTTTGCAGGTTACGACCATAAAGCCCATCATTGATCCCTGTTTCAACGATAACGATATCGGGCTGATGTACAGCTATTATGCTGTCAATACGGCGGGCGGCACGAACGCTCAACTCTCCGCTGATTCCTTCATTGATAACGGTATAATTGTATCCATCCTGCTGTAATTTTTTTTGTAGAAGTGCAGGGTAATTTTCCTCTACCGCAACGCCATACCCCTCTGTCAAACTATCGCCAAAGGCAACAATCACGCCACTATATCCAGACATTTTTTTCTCCTCTTCCGGCATACATCCCAGCAAAGATAACAGTAACACAAAATATGATGTTCGCACCAACACCTTTACCATAACAAAATTCTCCTGCAAGACACCCTTTCTGTCAACACAGCCCTCACCGCAAATAAAAAGATTGCTTAGAACAAACCTGTTGATACCGCAAAAAAGATTGTCTAAAAAAAGGAAAACAGCAGAATATCATAACTATTTTTCGCTAACCACTCCTCTGGTAAAAAAACGCCACTCTACAACAAATTCTATAAAAAAAATGGCGCAACACCCAGGGGTATCACGCCATAACATCAAACAGCAAAACATCTGAAACAAAAATTCCTAAAAGTCAGACTTTTACTCTAATCAATCAGATAATCACTGATATTTTCTCCTGCATCAACTTTCCGCTTAAAGACATTCGGCATACGCCCCTGACCACTCCAGGTAATGCGTTTCCCGTCAACATAAATTTCATATTTCGCAGGACGTACACTGCGTCTTTGCCGGGAAAAGACACCTTGAAGATCATCAATATCCAGACCGTCTGCGGCCATCATATCCTTATATTTTTTTATCTTTTCCAGCTTTTTCGCATTCTCTTTTTCTTCTTCCAGCAACTCCTGTTTCCGGGCTTCAATGATCCCTTCAAGCTTCCCCTTAACCTCTTCAAGCTGAACAACACTCAACTCTTTTACTGCACCCTTAAAACGACGAGCATGAGTAATAATCTTGACAAAATCTTCCATAATAGACTCCTTTTTTTCTTTTTGGGTATCTCTCTTTATACGCCTTCCAAAATTTCGCAGACAAATCTAGTCCCTTTTATCCTATTTTTCAATAAATAGTTTCTTATAAAAAAAATAAATAAGCAATAAAAACGATAAAAGGGATAAAGCAAAAGCTGGAAAAACACTAAAAACATTGTATAATTGTGCAGCAGAAAGCCTTACAATTTACAGAAGTAAAGATTTTACCAAGATCAGCCACAAAGAAATCGAAAACTATTTTATGAGTAATATTATGTCCGCTACATCAGAGCAGAAGCAAAGAGTTAATGAACTGGAGAAGATTATTAAACAGGGGCAGAAAGTGCTTGACACTGCCCAGAAAAGCGACAACCCAAACGCTGCACCAGAAGTAAAGGAAGAGAAATTTCACGCCTTTCGTATTGCCGCCCGCTCCTGGCTAAGCCTGGTTTTTGGCGACGAGCATATATGCAGTCAAAGTTTTACAAGTGAGGTAACTCATGCCACCGTCGCCAGAACCAAAAGAGCTCTTGGCATATTGGAGGCTGCCAAAACAGAGATCAACAGCAACTGGCTGCAGGCGACCAGAAGCAGCCTTACCAAGGATATATTGAGCAGCATGTTGCACCATGCACAAAGAGAGTATGAAGAGAGAAAACTCCAGGCTGCAGCAATCGTCTGCGGAGCCGTTGTTGATCAGCTCCTGCGCAGGATCTGCCTGAAAGCAGAAATAGGTCTGGTTAACGATCAGCTCAAGGGAAAACCTGCTGCCAAAAAAGCTCTGCAACTCACCGGTGAGGCCTATAAGAAAAAGATCATTGATCGAACAATCAACAAAAAATTTATCGCCTGCATAGAACTTTCTATAGAACAGGCTCAGCCCAATCCGCCCAAACCGGATAGCAACAAGGTTGGCGAGATGATAGCAACCTTACAAAAGAGCCTGTCAACCCTGCCGCTATAGTCTACCTCTACAGCCTTTGTCATTTTCTCGACAAAAAAAAACACTGCCGGACTCTCTTAATCAAGAAAAGAACCCGGCAGTGGCAAAAGTTATTCAATACTTGCCAGAATATTTTTTACCATATTCCCGTCGACGGCAGCCCCGAAATGGGTCATGATCGGGCGCATCGCCTGCATCTTATTACCAAATTCGGCAAAATTGATATTGTCGGCAATCCAGTTGCGAATCTCCTCTTCACTTGCCTGTCTGGGAAGATACCCCTCCATAATTGCCATAAAGGGCGAATCCTCCTCTCCCTTTGCCGCCACCAGCTCTTTTTCCGATTTTATCAACTTTTTAATAATGGCAATAACCTGCTCATCGGAAAGCTCCTTTTCCCGCTGACGACCAAACTCACCCATCAGGATGCGAATCGCCCCGGTGCGCTCGGCATCCCTTTTTTTCATCGCCTCCTTAAGATCAATCTTTAACTGCTGCTGCAAGCTCATATTATCACTCCTTCCAACAAATTTTAACAAATTTACCCTATGGTAATAACCTTATCTGCATGCTGCGTTGCCATAACAATATCCAGCATATTGGTCAAACCGCCAACGGCCTTTTTTTCGGTAAGGCCAAAATGCTCCATACAGGTACCACAAGAGAGCACCTCAACCCCTGCTGCCTCATACGCCTTTATTGCAGCGAGCACCGGAGAATCTTCACAGGCAAACTTCACCCCGCCATTTACAAAGATAAGCTGCCATAGAGAATCTCCCAGCTCTTTTAAGGTGGTGATATATGTCGCCAACAGCTTTTCCCCTAACAGGGTATCTCCCCTGCCCATCTGATCGGTTGTTATCAGCACCAGAATCTTCTGCGATTCTTCATCAGTGCTAACTCTCAGAGCTGCGCCGCCTTCTTCAGCTGCACTGCTCTCAATATTGTCCCCCTGACGCCTCGCAACAAGATGAAAATCTGTTCCTCTCGCAACAGACTGCACCGTATACCCCTGCAGAGAGAGAAAACGGCTGACATTCTCCCGGGCGGCGGGGTTATCCACCAGCACCTTTACTCGTGCTGGCGATTGTGCTGCAATTATCTCCCTTGTCTGCAAAACGGGAGCAGGACAGGCAAGCCCCCGTGCATCAATCTCTTTTTCCATCACAACTCCTCACCCTTTAACGCAGATAAATCTTTTCATCAGCTGTGGTTACGCTGCCAATAACCGCCGCATCTTCCACTCCAACATCATGCAATCGGCCAATAATTGTCGCCGTCTCCTCCTGCTGGCAGCCAAAAAGCAAGCCGCCCGAGGTTTGTGGATCAAACAAAATATCCCGCAGCACCGGATCGAACCCCTCCGGGAAAGCAACCATATCCTGCCGATACTTCCGGTTGTTATATGCCCCTGCAGGAACAAGCCCCATTGCCGCATACTTCATAGTTCCAGGCAGAAGAGGTATCGCCGCAGGCTCCAGCTGCACGCCAACCCCGGCGCCTGCAATCATCTCGGCGAGATGGCCAAGCAGCCCAAAACCGGTAATATCGGTGCAGGCAGTGATAGAGAAATCTGCAAGCACTTGTGCCGCCGCCTTGTTCAAGGTTGCCATAGAGGTGGTTGTTCTCTCTATCTCGGCAGCGGTTGCCAATTCTCCCTTTATCGCCGTATTGACAATACCGGTACCAATGGCTTTGGTTAATATAAGGTTATTATCCTTCTTTAGCCCCTGATTCTCCCATATCTTTTGCGGATGGACATAACCGGTAACCGACAATCCATATTTCAACTCCTCATCTTCCACACTATGACCACCAAGCAGCACCGCCCCCGCCTGCCGTAAAACGGCAGCACCACCGGCAAGCATCTCCTTTAGCGGTTCAAGCGACATACTCTCTACCGGATAGGCGACAATATTCATCGCCGTTTGCGGCACCCCGCCCATGGCATAGACATCTGAGAGGCTATTTGCCGCAGCAATTCTGCCAAAATCATAAGGATCATCAACCACAGGAGTAAAAAAATCCACCGTCTGGATCAGTGCCAACTCTTCATTTACCAGGTAAACCCCTGCATCATCTGCCGATCCCTTCCCCACCAGGACATGGTCGTTTACCGGAAAATCAAGATCTTTCAATGTCTTCTCCAGATCCTCTGGAGATATCTTTGACGCTCAGCCGCCCCCCTTGGTACATGCGGTAAGACGAACCTTCTTTTTTGCAACCATTCCCACTCTCTTCCAGTCAATAAATTAACAGCATAAAAAGACATCTCCTCACTTTTTATTGACACTGCAAAAAATCCCTGGTATTGATAGCGGTCTCTTTAAGGGGAAATTAAAAAAAGTTCTCTTTGGGGCTATAGCTCAGCTGGGAGAGCACTTGACTGGCAGTCAAGAGGTCACCGGTTCGATCCCGGTTAGCTCCACCAAGATATTAAGGACTTGCTTTTTATAGCAAGTCCTTTTTTATTAAGGGTTCTAAAAACGCTTCCCTGCTTTAAGAATGGACTAAATTTACTTACTCACTTGCAGCTTTTCGAAGTTCTTTTACCAACCGATAAACCGTAGAACCCGTTGCCTTTGGCCATTTTTTGCAGGGAGGTCTGTCTTTTCTCTCTGCTCGTTCTATAGCTTTGGCAATACCGGGTCGTATCTTGTTCACTTCAACATGACTTTTTGTAAAATCAGGTAAATGCACTCTTAATCGAGATGTTACATTACCTGCATTGACCCCCTTACCCTCTTCAAAATGCAACAACAGCCAATATTCAAACATCGGGTTGCTCATCGCCATACAAAAGCCTTTCTCCGCACATCTGTTAAATACCTGATGCAGCTCCTCCTCTTCCCAAGTATCACGATCAATCACAATCCAGGCAGGATCGTTTTTTCCGATATCTGCTCTTTCCAATCGTTCCAAGACTCGGCGAGGAGACGTTTTTCGTTTGCTCCCTAAAAGCACAACCGTAATCGTTGCGCTTTTGCTGTTGAACATTGAAAAATATCGGGGTTCAGTCTCTTGGCCTTCAGTAGCGACAACAAATCTTCTTCTATAAGCTCTAACAGAAGCCTTACGGCCAAATGACCGTCTTTTTTTAGCCATTCAGAACTCTCTTGCCATCTATTTTCCCGGAAATTCCCTCAAACAAAAACTTTGGGACTCCCCCCAGCCTCCCCTGCAGGTAGCTTTTCCTTATATCCTTGTCATTTCTTATCTCTTTATATTCACTGAATGCTATCAGGTCTGAACTGCCATCACCATTTCTTTCGGCAACCCACATCTCATCTCTTCGCAGCAGCTCCTGATCCATAAGCAGCGCATCATGTGTTGTAAACAGTAGTTGAGAACGACTCTCTTCACTGCAACCAGAAAGATAGCTATCCAGTAATTGTCGAGTTAAAAGAGTATGCAAACTCCTGTCCAGCTCATCAATGATATAGATCCTGTTTATCCCAAAATGAGATAATGCATTAAAAGCGGGCAGCAGATCAATCATTCGCAAGGTTCCATCAGATTCATCTTTAAGCTCAAACTTCACCTCATTCTGCTCACTATCCATATGATAACTCACCAGTTTTTGAGCTTTTATCTCACCATCTTTTCTAATGATAATATAGCGATCATCAGCAGGGCTTAGCCTCAAACGAAAAATCATATCATCACGAAGCTCTTCTTTAATTTTCTGTAATAAATCTGAATGGATAGCAAGATTATCAAAACTAACTTCTTCACCCCCCAACCTACTAATACCCGTATCCATGCCCACAAGAGCATTTGTTATATATTCGGCAAGAGGCGAATCCTGCCTGAAAAACTGGTCAAATGGCTCAAATCTGGAATCGGGGGTAATTGGCACCAGCACATCTCGAAACCAGAGATAAAGCGGTCTGAATTTTTCGTCTTTCTGGCTAATAGCATTGGTGAGAAAGAGCTGGTTCTCTCGTGTTCCCTGAAAAAGAAACATCATTTTTTCATTTCCCTTTAGAGAGGCTCCAAAGATCATCGTATCTCCCTCTCTCGTATAGAGCTCTTTTTCTGTGGTTTTCAGCACCTCGATTAGCCACTCTTTTTCAACCCGTTGAGAGGTTAATGAAAAACCATATTCGTAACATTTCCCACCAGCAAAAAACTCGAAGACAAAGGTTGATGGAGATGATTTGCAGGACTTGCAGAGCATAAAGGGTTCTACAGGGATACGAGCGTCTGGCTGGCTTCCCAACACAACAACATTTCGAGCAAAGGTAATAGCCTTAAAAAAGTTTGTCTTACCAGAAGCGTTTCCCCCATAAATCGCAGCAACAGGAAGAAGGCGGGTATACCCCTTGATTCTGGGAACTCTGTCGCTATGTTGTCTCTCACGACTTGCGACCATAGAGAACGACACTTTCTCCTTAAAGGATAAAAAATTTTCTACCGTAAATGAAACGAGCATAACGCCACCTAATGAAAGTCTTCTTTGGGGAGATTTTTTCTTTTAGAGATTGAGCCAATCAACAGTAATCAAAAAAACAAAGATTCGGCAAGAGATTTTTTCTCCTTAAAGGCTAATTTTTAGCAGACAGAGCCTGCCGCTTCTCTTCCAGCTCATCCCAGCGGCGATAGAGGCGGTCGACCTCCTGTTTCGCCTCCTCCAGCTGTTGCCAATAGCACTCAAGCTCTGCCGGATTACCGGCAACTTCCGGGGAATTCATCGCTGCCTCCAAATCTTCTACCACCGCTTCTGCGGCAAGAAGACGCCCCTCCATCCCATCATATTCCCGTTGATCAAGATAGGAGAGCCTCCCCTTTTTCCCCGGCGGGTTCCTTTTCTTCTCTCCCTTTTCCTTCTCTTTAACTATATCTGCATCTGCCGGATTCTCCAGATTCTCCAACGCTGCCAGCCATTGGCGATAATCGGCATAAAACCCTGTACCACCACGCCCATCAAAACCAATAACCTGATGACAGAGCCGATCAAGCAAAAAACGATCATGGCTGACCAGCACCACCGCACCCGGAAAATCGACCAGGCTTGATTCAAGCACATCGAGTGCGGCAATATCCAGATCATTGGTTGGCTCATCAAGCAACAGAATATCGGCAGGCTGACGCATTATGCTGGCAATGAGAATCCGTGCCTGTTCACCTCCTGAGAGTTGCCCAACAGGGGTATCAAGCTGCTCGGGACGAAAAAGAAACTTTTTTGCCCAGCTCACCACATGCAGGCTTCGCCCGCGAAAAACCACCGAATCACCATCTGGAGCAAGTGCCCTGCGCAGCGACAACTCCGGGTCAAGCCCTTCCCGCCTCTGATCAAAATGGACAATCTGCACCTTATCTGCCAGACGCAAAGTGCCGTTATCTTCCCTCTCCTCTCCTGCAAGAATCTTCATCATGGTCGTCTTGCCGCAGCCGTTATTGCCCAACAGACCAAGGCGGCTGCCCGGAGAGAGAGTCAGGTTGAGACCTGCAAACAGCTGCCTGCCCTCCCAACCCTTAGCAACATTCTGCATCTCCAGCAGTTTTTTGGTTTTTCTCCCTGTTGCTGAAAAATCGAGCTGCACATTGGAGATAGCACGATTGCGCTGCTGCACCACAGCCAGATCATCCTGAAGCTTATACGCCTCATCAATGCGGTATTTTGCTTTGGAGGTTCTTGCTTTTGGCCCCCGCCGCAGCCACTCGATCTCGCGGCGAGCCTTGCCCGCCAGACGCAGCTCCTCTTCTCTTTGCCCTGCAAGAAACTCTTCCCGTTTTTCCAGAAAAACAGAGTAATTTCCGCCAACCTGCAAATTCCCCTCAGGGTAGACAGAGGAGAGTTCCATAATGCGGTTAGTACAATTTTCCAGAAAGCGGCGGTCATGGGTTACCACCAGCAGGGCAGAAGAGGCAGGCAGCCCGGCGAGCATCTTCTCCAGCCAGAGGATACCGGCAATATCAAGATGGTTGGTCGGCTCATCGAGCACCAGCAGGTCAGGAGAGATGAGCAAGGCTCTGCAGATTGCCAACCGTTTGCGCCAGCCGCCAGAGAGATCTCCCACCTTTGCATCACCATCGTCAAATTCGGCCCGCCCCAACAGCTTCTGAATGGCGGTATATTTTTCGACATCGTCCATCTTCTCTGCTGCCAAAGAGGCGTAGAGGTTTTCGACCAAGGTGGCCTGGTCGTCAAATTCATCTTTTTGCGCCAGATAGCTGGTGCGGCAGAATTTGGCATAGAAAAGTTCCCCGCCATCGGCCTCTTCCTGCTGGCAGAGAATTTTCAGCAGCGTTGATTTTCCCGAGCCATTAGGCCCGATAATCCCCATTTTATCACCGCAGTGAACAGAAAATGACAGGGAGGCAAACAGCTGCTGAACACCAAAAGATTTACAGAGGTCTGTGCATGTAATAAGAGTTGACATAAATACAGGGTAAAACGACAAATATTGTTGAATGATTTTTCATATCCTGTTATAGGAAATACAAAATTTGTTAATATAGTTTCTTTTTGCATTATGTACACTATTTTCCCATTATCCAACAGCGTCTTCTCAAACAGATAATTACGGAATGAGTAAGCTTGACGACAGACTCCACATCATTATCAGTGGCGAGCGTGGAAATATCTTTTCCATCCCCTGCAGCAAGAAAAAGCTGCTTCTCTGGGGGGGGGCGGCGAGTTCTTTGTTGCTTTGTGCCAGTATCCTCTTTGTCGGAACTATTGCCTTCTCTCTTGGCGAGTTCTCTCTCTTCACTGACACCTCGACAGAGCAACCATTATCTGCACCATTCACCTCCGTTTCCTCCTCTCTCCCAGGGCAGCAACCAGAAAAAATTGAGGAACTGCAACAGAGAATTGCCGCTCTTGAAGAAGAAAAACAGAGACAACGCATGCAGTTTGAGCAAGAGAGGGAGACTCTGCTCGGAGAGACAATGGAGGAGCTGGATTCAAGAAGCAAAATGCTGGAAGATCTGTTTCGTTCAATAGATATTATTATCCCCAAGAAAAAGAAGATTCTCCTCCACAATGAAGAGAGCGGTGGACTTTTTCATGAAGTTTCCCCTCTTGAAGCGCAGAAAGATGAGCTGGTTAGCCGCCTTGATTTCTATCTAAAAAAAGCGAGTGCCATCCCCTTGGGCAAGCCCCTTAATGGCCGGATAACATCTCGTTTTGGCAAACGCAGAGACCCACTTAATGGCCGAGTCTCCTTTCATGACGGTATCGACATCAGAGGACGGCGCGGCGCAAAGATCTACGCCACAGCCAATGGCATTGTTACTCTTGCAGGGTATAATGGCGGCTATGGAAATTATGTGGAAGTACAACATGGGGATGGCTATAAAACGGCCTATGCCCATATGAAAAAAATCCTGGTAAAAAGGGGGCAAAGAGTTCACCGGGGCGATATTATCGGCCTGGTAGGAAACACCGGGCGTTCTACCGGGCCGCATCTCCATTATGAAATCAGACGTAACGATACGCCGCTCAACCCGGCAAAATATATGTATGTGGCTACAGCACTAAAAAAACACTCTCGATAATCTGTAAACAAGGGGAAGACCATGTCACTGTTTAACAAAACCTCTGAAGAGGCTGTCGACATAACAGAGAAGATAAAAAAGGTGGAAAGTGAGGCAATCTCATCCATTATTGATAAAAGCATGACCGTTATCGGTGAAATTCACTTTAGCGGCAAGGCTCGTGTCGACGGCATGATTGAAGGGAACCTGCAGGGGGAGCATCTTATCCTTAGTGAAACAGGCAAGATACAGGGAGATATTGAAGTCTCCTCCTTCAACTGCTACGGCACCATAAAGGGCGATGTCAAGGCAGAAATTCTCACCGCCCGCAGCGGGTGCAAGATATCCGGCACCTTGAGTGCCAAGGCTCTCTCTGTTGAGCCGGGTGCCTGTATTGAGGGAAATATCAAGTCTGGGTCTGCAGAAGAGACAAAGGAGAGGCTCCTGCCTGATGGGAAATTCCCGGTAGCAACCTCAATAAGCCACGACGCTCAATAGCCTTTTATGAGCCTGCCGCAGCAAACGCCCCTTTTTGGCCTGATAACATGCCCTGAATGCGGCAATAGCGAAAAATTTTTCGAGGTTATTGACAATATCGTCAGCACCACTCTCTTTACCCAAAACAGCGATGGCAGTTTCTCTCAGGAGGAGAGTGCCAGGGAGACTCCCGGCTCTGCTCGGCTGTTTTGTGCCGTTTGTGATGCAGATCTCACAGTCTACCATCAGCGTTTTTCCGAGATGATTTTCTAGAGAAAAGCACGAGTAAAACAGAAACAAAAAAAGGCTGAACCCGAAAGGATTCAGCCTTTTTTATTACTGCACTAGCAGCTCCAAACCCGGATCATACACAACCGGTAGGCTTGGGCAGACCAGCCATCTTACATGCTCCCTTGCCAGGTCCAGAGGGGAACAGTTCATAGATTCTTTTCAGTGGGAAACCAGTGGTCTTAGAGAGAATCCGTACCATCGGAGCAATACCGTTCTTCTTATAGTACTCCTGAAGGGCATCGATAACCTTTTGATGTTCTTCGGTCATTTCGCTAATTCCC
>PDWI01025521.1_pt1 | contig 13148 bp, 13 predicted proteins | sample 1430891 | NCBI WGS metagenome assembly PDWI01 (sample SAMN01162508, study PRJNA174530) | Oral metagenome, whole genome shotgun sequencing project. | biome: Marine environment; feature: Marine mammal; material: Swab sample of the gingival sulcus; isolation source: swab sample of gingival sulcus... | reverse complement strand
TACCGCTCAAAGGTAAAATCTTAAACGTAGAAAAAGCACGTTTTGACAAAATGCTCAATTCAGCAGAAGTTGGAACACTTATCAAAGCTCTTGGCTGTGGTATCGGCAAAGATGACTTTAATCCAGAAAAGCTACGCTATCACCGCATTATCATTATGACTGATGCTGACGTGGACGGTGCTCATATTCGAACACTGTTATTGACATTCTTCTATCGTCAAATGAGAGAACTCGTTGATGCAGGTTATATCTATATTGCTCAACCGCCACTCTATCGTTTTGCCAAAGGTAAACAAGTCCGCTATCTCAAAGATGATAAAGAACTCAATGAAAGTATTTTAAACAATGCCATTGAAAATGCACGATTAATTCCAGAAAAAGACGCACCTGCAATTAGCGGTACGGCTTTGGAGACACTTGCCAAGAACTATGTCGCAGTTGATGAAATGATGATGCGTTTAGGTGGGCGTTATGATATTAATCTCCTTGCTAAAATGGTAGAAATATCAGCAATGACACCAGAAAAATTAGCTAATAAAGCAAGCGTTAACGAGTGGGCTCAAGAGCTGCGTGAGGCACTTCGTCCACTAGAAGATAACGGCACTAAATACGAAATTGCCGTACTTCCTAATGTTGATACCTTCTCTGTTTCAGTAACATTGAACAAAAATAATAACGCCACACACTATATGCTTTCTACTGGTTTTTTCCACAGTAGCGAGTACAAAAAAATGGCAGCATTATCAAATCAATTACACGGTTTAATCGGCAAAGATGCCGTTCTTGAATACAAAAATGAAAGCTATCCTGTTATCAGCTTTGGTGATGTAATGACTATGCTGAAGACAGAAGGTGCTAGAGGATACGATATTCAACGCTACAAAGGTCTTGGTGAAATGAACCCTGATCAACTGTGGGAAACAACTATGGATCCTGAAAATCGTATTCTCTTACAAGTTAAAATTGATGATGCAATAGAGGCTGATAAAATCTTTACAACTCTTATGGGAGAAGAGGTTGAGCCTCGTAAAGAGTTTATTGAAGAAAACTCAATTAACGCAACGAATATTGATATTTAGAATACCAATATTCAGAATATTTCACTTAAAAATTCAAACAATCCCTTCCCCCCAGTGGTGCACCCACTGGGCATAGGAAAAGGTTAGGATAGGGGAGAAATAACCAAAATGCTACGCTCACTCACTGCCCTGCTCTCAAGTTATGCCATTCTATTACTCGCTAATGGCTTATTTGGTACTATTGTTTCTTTGCGAACTAAAACAGCAGGCTTTCCTGACGAAGTAATTGGTATTGTTCTTTCTGGATACTTTGCTGGTATGCTCCTCAGTTCATTATACGCTGCAAAATTTGTGGCACGCATTGGGCATATTCGTGCCTTTGCGACCTTTGCCTCTCTTTCATCTACTGTCGCCCTCGCTCACTTGTTATGGGTTAATCCTTTATTTTGGGGATTTTTGCGTGTCGCAATGGGATTTAGTATGGGAGGAATGATTGTTGTAACAGAAGGCTGGCTCAACGAACGAGCCACCAATAAAAATAGAGGAATGATTTTATCAGCTTATATGATTATTACCTATGCCTGTTTAGGCTCATCACAGCTGATGATTACCATAGCAAGCCCTGAAGGATTTCTTTTATTTGTTATCGTCTCTATTTTATTCTCATTTGCTCTGATGCCAATACTGATGACGCAATCACAAGCACCTGCACCAGCAAGCCCTAAACGACCAAATATTAGGCAACTCTACAAAACTTCACCAGTAGGAATGATTGGCTCAATTACCGTTGGAATTACAAATGGTATTTTTTATGCCCTTTCGCCAATTTATGCCTATGCAATGGGATTATCATTAGATGAAACTGCGGTATTTATCGCGTTAAGTATCTCAAGTGGAATGTTATTACAAGTCCCTTTGGGAAAACTTTCTGATCTTATTGATAGACGTTGGGTAATGGTATTATCGGCAAGCCTTGCCAGTGTTGCTTGTTATATGTTATTTTCAAATACCGCACAAGATTTTCATCACTTACTGGCTATTGCTGTTTTTTACGGCTGTGTTGCTTTTTCAATCAACCCTATATGCGTTGCCCACGTCAATGATTTATCTCCTGCAAACGAGCGAACGCAAACTGCGAGCGGACTTTTAATGTTTTACGGTATTGGCTCATTTTTAGGACCGATTTTTGCAGGTTTCTTATTACCATTTGGTGCTGGGTATGTATTCCTTATCGGCTGTTGCATTATGGCTACATTTGCAGGCTATACCCTCTTGCGTCTCGTTATTAAGCCACGTCATCTTGACAGAAAACCAAGATTTAATCCATATTCTGCTAACAGCCCTGCACGCCAACTCAATCTAAAAGAGCAAGAATAGCGTAAGAGCAGTGTAAACTCAAAGGCGTAAACAGAAAAATAAAGGTAGCAATATGAGAAAAATTATCAAACTATTATTAAGTGGCATTATCGCTCTTGTCGCTATCATTGCATTTGTATTCTATGCCAACTATACAATTGAAAAAGAAACACAAACCAAAACATTTTCTGATACCAATAGTATTCCCTACAATACCGTAGGGCTTGTTTTAGGAACAGCAAAAATACTCAAAAACGGACGAATTAACCTATACTTTAAATATCGTATTGATGCAGCAGTAAAACTCTATAAAGCAGGAAAAGTTGAATTTCTATTGATCAGCGGAGATAACAGCAGTAAATCGTATGACGAGCCAGAAGATTTTAAAACAGAACTAGTAAAACAAGGTATCCCAGAAGATAAAATTTATCTTGATTACGCAGGCTTTAGAACCCTCGATTCCGTGGTACGAGCCAAAGAAATATTTGGGCAAACAAATATTACTATTATCTCACAAAAATTTCACAACGAGCGTGCAATATATCTTGCCAAACACTTTGGCATTAATGCCGTTGGATTTAATGCCCGAGATGTCATTGGATTTTATGGATTAAAAGTAAAAATACGAGAATACCTAGCACGTACCAAAGCGGTATTAGATATTGTTTTTGGCATAGAACCAAAATTTTTAGGTAATCCTATCACGATAGAGTAATAACTGCTAGGTTACTCTATATACATTACCCCTATCATTTGAAAGTTCATTCTTAACTATTATAAGAATGAATTACAACAATTCTCTAACGGTTTTATAGCTCCGTCTATGCTCTACTAAAATACCATATTCTCGCAGTGCTTGTTGGTGTAATTTGGTGGGATAACCTTTGTGTTTGGCAAAACCATATTGAGGATAACGTATATCTAAATCACGCAACTCTTGATCTCGATATGTTTTTGCTAAAATTGACGCAGCTGAAATACAACTGTAAAGACTATCACCCTTAACAAAGGCAGTAGCAGGCTTACGACATTCTGGAGTAAATTTACCATCTACCCATACCTCTGCATACTCATTTTTGATACCCTCAACAGCTCGTTTCATAGCTAGTAGGGTGGCGTGATGGATATTTAATTCATCAATTTCTTGCGGAGTTGCAATGCCAATCGCATAATCAATAGCAATGTCTTTAATGTACCGTGCGTTTTCCTCTCGCTTTTTCTCTGATAGAGTTTTTGAATCTGCTACTCTCTTTGCATCAAACTGTGCTGGCAAAATTACGGCTGCTGCTACAACATTACCAACTAACGCCCCTCTTCCTGCCTCATCTACGCCTACAATGTGAATTAATGATGTCATTTAAACAAGTCCTCTGCTCTGCATATCGGCATAAATCGCCTGTGCAGCATTATCAGCAGCATTAGTTTTGATAGTATTGCGAATGCTTTGCAAGCTAGCAACCATATCGCTACGATATGCTGTTGGCATAATCATTTTCAGTAAACATTCTGCCATTTTATCAGTATCAATATCATCTTGCATAAACTCTGGTACGACTTCTTTTTGTGCCAGCAAATTAGGCAGTGAGAAATACTGCACATTCAGTTTCTTTTTCGCTAATCGAGCTGTTAAGTTACTCACTTTATACGATACCAACATTGGTTTTTCTAACAACATAGCTTCTAATGTCGCAGTACCAGACGTAAGCAATACAGCATCAGCTGCCTGCATAACTGTATGCCCCTGCCGTAAGAAAATATGATAGTTTAATCTATCGTCATATTGGGATAATTGTTTTTGCAAGTGTGTTTGTAATGCTTGTGTTGCTGCAGGAATGATAAATTGTAAGTCTGGCAAATACTCTTGTAGCTTGAGCATTACTTCTACATATACTGCCATCATTTTATCTACTTCACTCTTACGACTTCCTGGCAACACGGCAAGATAGTTACCTTTTTTAGAAAGCAAGCCTAATGTTTCTCGAGCAATAGTAGTTTTATTAGTTTCAGAATTATCGCTAGCGTCAATACCAGTGTTACCAACACCACTCTCATTATTATTGAGAATATCAATTAAAGGGTGTCCACAATAAACTGCTGGCATTTGATGAGCATCATAAAACTTTTTCTCAAAATCAAACAATGTCAGCATCAAATCACACGACTCTTTAATATGATGAATACGTTCCTCACGCCACGCCCATACCGATGGACTAACATAATGAACAGTATAAATACCCTGTGCTTTTAAACGATTTTCTAAACTCAAATTAAATTCAGGATAGTCTATTCCGATAAAAACATTAGGTTTATTATTGGAGTAATGCTTAAATAGTTTTTTACGATAATACAACAATCTCGGCAGAGCTTTGAGAATTTCCGTAATACCCATTACAGAAAATTTTTCCATTGGCAATAGCGATTGAAAACCTTCAGCTTTCATCAACTCTCCACCAACACCATCGCACCTAATATCAGGATTAATTTTTTTAAGTGATTTAATCAGCTCTGCACCGAGCTGATCACCAGATGCCTCACCAGCAAAAAGGGCAATATGCATTAACGAATAAGCCCTCTTCGCATTGTTGGGAAGAAGTCTTAAATGCTTGACGAATAATTTTAATTTCATCATTAGTAAATTGATTGCGTTTCAAACCTTCTCTGTTAATAGAAACAGCTCTGGCAGGCATTCCATCTACCATAGAATACGGAGGAACATCTTGTTTTACACCTGATGAGAAACCACAAATAGCGTAATCCCCAATAGTAACAAACTGGTACACGAGGGCAAATCCCCCCATAACAACATTATTGCCGATATGCACGTGTCCTGCCAATGACACGCCATTAGCAAAAATATTGTTATTGCCTAAAATGCAGTCGTGAGCCAGATGTACATAAGCCATAATCCAGTTATTATCACCTATTTGCGTAACCCCACCATCTTGAATAGTTCCACGATTAAAGGTACAGAATTCACGGATAACATTATTGTCGCCCATTTTGAACCACACTTCATCGCCATCAATAAACTTTTTGTCTTGTGGAACTTCACCAATAGAATTAAATTGGAAAATTTTATTATTTTTACCAATAATTGAAGGTCCTTGGATTACCACATGCGGTCCTATCCACGTTCCATCGCCAATTTCAACATTTGCCCCAATAATTGAATAAGGACCAATACTTACATCTTTGCCAATTTTGGCACTTTCATCAATAATTGCTGTTGGGTGTATCATACATCACTCCTCAACAGGACGACGAGTACACATCATCTCTGCCGTACATACTAGTTTACCTTCTACAAATGCTTTTGTCGTAAAAGAATAAATACCACGTCTTGCTCGTAAAAATTCCACTTCAATATTTAGCGTATCACCAGGAGATACAATTTGTTTAAATCGGGCATTGTCAATCCCTACAAAATAGTAGAGTGAACTTCTATCATCAGGAGGAACGCCCTCTGTCTTAAATCCTAAAATTCCCGTTGCCTGTGCCATTGCTTCTAAAATCATCACGCCTGGCATTACTGGTTTTTGAGGAAAATGACCTTGGAAAAATGGCTCATTCATCGTTACATTCTTTACTGCACTTAAAGTTTTTCCTTCCTCAAAATCAGTAACTTTATCAATAAGTAAAAATGGATAGCGATGAGGAAGATAACGCATAATTTCTCGTATATCCATAACCTTTAATTCTTTGCTCATAATCTATCCTCTTTTAAATAATTGTTCTATTTTTTTAATATATACTGCTATTTTATTCCATTGTCTTACAGGCAGTGCATTAAATGAACCTGCATAAATACCACTTTCTTTTATTGGCTGTAATACTTTTGCTCCACCATTAACCTGCACGCCATCAGCAATAGAAATATGCCCAACAACGCCGACCTGCCCTGCTAATAAGCAATATTTACCAATATTTGTTGAGCCTGCAATACCAACACCAGCTGCCATTGCACTACCGCTACCGACAGTAACATTGTGAGCAATATGAACAAGATTATCAATAATAACATTATCAGCGATGATAGTATCATCAATCGCCCCACGATCAATGCAGGTGTTAGAGCCTATGTGAACATTGTTACCAATTACAACTCGTCCAACTTGGGGAATTGGCTCCCACTGCCCTGCTTCTAAACTAAAGCCAAAACCCTGTCCTGCAATTACTGCACCTGAACTAATAACACAGTTATCACCAATCTTGGTATTGTAGTGAATAGTTACGTTGTGATCTATACGAGTATTTTGCCCAATAACAGTATTATCTTCAATAACTACGTTATGTCCAATAATGGCGTTATCGCCTATTTCCACACCATCAGCGATGACTGAACTCTGACCTAAAATAACATTTTGCCCAATCTTTGCGTTTTTACTAATTATTGCCGTATCGGCAATTTTACCCTTATCTGCAACAGCAGACAATGCGGATAATGAATTTCTTTGGGTAAGTTCCGCAAGAATAAGACGAAATGCCTGCTGAGGATTTGTATGGCAAATACCTGAATCAAATTTTTCTGCCCACTCTGGCTTAACAATTGCAACAAGGGAAGAATCAGAAATTTTATTAAATATCAGTTGAGAAACAATAAAGCTAATTGAATGAGGTTTTGATTTTCCGATAGAACACACCGAATTTATAAGCAAGTCGCCGTTACCAAATACTGTTCCACCACACAATTGTGCTAATTCATTAAGAGAAAGAGAAAAGTTATTCAATATTATGCTCCGCTAAATATTTAAATACTTCTGGGGTTATGTCAATACGAGAATTTACATAAATAACACCTGTGTTATTTAATACCATTTCAAGACCTTTCGCTTTTGCTACCTTTGCAACCATATGAACAACCAATGTCTGCAATTTGGCTAGCTCTTCATTACGGCGAGTATTAAAGTCATCTTGCATTAACTGTTGTTTCTTTATCAAAGATAACTGTTTACTATCAATGAGCTTTTGTAACTGTTGCAACTCCTTTTTGGTATTTCCATCAGATTGACGTGCTACTAACTCATCATAATTATTATTCAATGTAGCAATTTCACTACGCAACGCAATAATAGACTGCCTCTCACCCTCAAACTCATTAGCTAATTTTTTTTGTATTTGCTCTATTTGAGGAGCTGTTGCAAGAATTTTTCTGATATTAACATAACCAGTATTATGTTGAGAAACTTGCTCCTCTGCATATACAAAGGAACAAGTTAATATTGCCTTACTAGAAAGGCACACCAAGTGTAAACTGGAAGTTTTCCTCTTGGTCTCCTGGTTTTTTATTCAGCGGAACACCATAACTCAAGTTCAGTGGCCCAATTGGAGAATTCCACAATAAGAACAGACCAGCTGAATATCTCAAATCGTCTGCATCAAAGTCTTTTGGAGAGCTATACACATTACCGAAATCAGCAAACGCACCGAGACGTACGGTTTCACCGCCTTGACCTAGATGCCATGGGAATATCAACTCAGCACCACCAGAAACACGCAAGCTACCACCTTTAACACTGCCTAACCTTCCATTTTTATCTACCCAACGAGGACCTAAACTACTTGTTCTAAAACCACGAACTGTTGTTAGTCCACCAGCATAGTAATTTCTAAAGAATGGCAAGCCATCTGTTTTACCAAAACTATCACCATAACTAACATCTCCTCGAACTGAAGCAATTAAATTATCGTGTAATTTAAAGTATGTACGGTTTCTCACACCTAGTTTATAATAGGTTTCTGTACTACCTGGCAATATAACATCAGCAGTCAAACGAGTCATAGACCCTTCTTGAGTAAAGATAGCTCTATCACGAGTATCGTGCATCCAACTGAAATCGAGAACAAATTCTCTGAACTTCTTAGCACTTTCTTTATCATCTAGCTTCAACCAATCTCGAACACCTGGTGCAACATTATTTCCTACTTTTACTGTAGTCTCTCTAACACCACCACCTACACTAAATGACTCGTACTCATCTATTGGGAAACCAAATCGTAGGAACGCTCCCCAGTTATCAGTCCTCCAATCACCAATAGTTTTTGGGTCATCACTAGTCTTATTATAATAAGCACTAACAGTACGACTGATACCATCTGCCGTAAAGTATGGATCAGTGAAATCAATAGAATAGTTCTCTGATGCATCTGATTTAGAAAAATCAAATGCAAAGCTGTTACCTGTACCAAAGAAGTTAGCAGTCTTGTACCCTGCATTATATAAGACACCAGATGATGAACCATAACCAACACCCGCTGTAATACTACGGTTTGGTACTTCTTTTACTTCATAGCGAACGTCAACTTGATCAGGTGCATTTGGAACTGGTACTTCAGCACGTTTTACTGATGTAATATAACCTAAACGCTGTAAACGCTGCCCTGAACGTTCAATTTTTGTATTGTTATAAACTGCTGACTCCATCTGACGCATCTCACGTCTTAACACTTCATCATTTGTTTTATAGTTTCCAGCAAATTCAATACGACGAACGTAGGTTAATCTACCTGGATTAATAATATACTTTAATACAATTTCACGAGTTTGAGGATTAACCCTTGGTTCCATATCAATTTTAGCAAAAGCATATCCTAAATCGCCCATTGCATTTTTAATTGCTACTTGAGTTTCTCCAACTTTTGCACGTGAATAGTAGTCATTATTTTGATACTTTAATAATTCGCTCAATTTCTCTTTACTTATCATTTCAAGCTCAGAAAAATCAGACGCCACTATCTTGTACGGCAAGCCTTCTTGAATGCTCACTGCAATAGAAATATCTTCTTTATTTTCGCTTAGATTTACCTGTGTACCAACTATTTTAAAGTCAATAAAGCCCCTATCCATATAGTAGCTTTCTAACGTTAGTAAATCACGTCTGAATTTTTCAGCAGAAAATCTATCTCTGCGAGTAAAGAGCGAATTCCATTGAGACGTTTGAAGATTTAAAAGCTCTAATAACTCTTTTTCAGAAAATGCCTTATTGCCAATAATATCAATCTTACTAATTTTTGCTGAAGCACCTTCTTCAATGTTTACCTTCAGTGCAACACGTCCATCTTCTAAATTAGTGGTAACGATATTAACAGCAACATCATATCGTGAACGTGAATTGTAGAGCTCTAACAATTGTTTTTCGGCATTCTTAATTTTAGCCTCATCAACAGTATCACCTTCGCCAAGCCCTAAAGAAACCAGACCTTGTAGTAAATCTTTTTTCTTAACAGCACTACTACCTTTGATAGTAACTTCGCCAATAATAGGATTTTCCCTAACATTTACGACAAGCGTATTTCCTTCTCGGAATAATTTAATATCTGAAAAGTAATGAGTTTGATAAAGCTGACGAACAATATCAGAAAATTTTGCATCATCAAGCTTATCTCCACGCTTAACTGGCAAATAGTTAAAGAAACTACCAGCAGTTATACGCTGTAAACCATCAACTCGCACATCCTTAACGACAAATTTTTCTGCATAAGCTGTAGTAAAACAAAATATTGCAGGTAATAATAACTTTGAAAATCTCATAAAAAACACCAAGAAAACCTAAATTAAATATGAATTAAGTAACCATTTTACCAAAAAAATGAAAATAACACTACTAACTAATTCAATAGTATTATTTATTTACTCTATCAACCTTATTTATTCGTATCATTTTTGTAAATATTTACGCCATTTTGTTCGTCTGAACTCGCACTTTCACATACCTTATCACAGTCGCAAGCTTTTTCAACACCAACATTAGCCAACCCCCCACAACTCCCTGCAATAGGTTTACGCTTAAACATTACACCAACTGCCATCAGTGCAAACATTGCAAAAAACATTCCTAAAATAATCAAAAAAGTCTTCATCTTTATACCCTAACCCATTTATTCATTATCATTTAATTGTCGTGCATTATAAACTAAAAAGCCTGCACAAGTGCAGGCTTTTTATTATTTTATTAAAAGTCAGTGATTAACCACCGAAATCATCTAATAAGATATTTTCATCTTCAACACCCAAATCGTGCAACATATCAATTACAGACTTGTTCATAATTGGAGGTCCACACATATAGAACTCACAATCCTCTGGGGCTGGGTGGTCTTTTAAGTGATTTTCATACACAACATTGTGAATAAATCCTGTGTAACCGTCCCAGTTATCTTCTGGTTGTGGATCAGATAACGCACAATGCCACGTAAAGTTAGGGAACTGTTCTTGGAGCATATTGAAATCGTCAACATAGAACATTTCTTTCTTCGAACGTGCACCATACCAGAATGTAATTTTACGCTTAGAACCAAGGCGTTTTAATTGGTCAAAGATATGCGAACGCATTGGTGCCATACCAGCACCACCACCGATAAATACCATTTCTGCATCAGTTTCTTTGGCAAAGAATTCACCAAATGGACCAGAGATGGTAACCTTATCACCTGGCTTCAAGTTAAAGATGTAGCTCGACATTTTACCTGCTGGGATACCAACACTTCCTGGAGGAGGCGAAGCAATACGCACATTGAGCATAATAATGCCTTCTTCGTCAGGATAATTCGCCATTGAGTACGCACGCACGACATCTTCGTCATTCACTGCGTGTATATCAAATAGTTTAAAGTGTTCCCAGTCGCCACGATACTGTTCTTCAATATCAAAATCTGAATACTTAATATCATACGGTGGACATTCAATCTGAATGTAACCGCCAGCTCGGAATGGAACTGATTCACCCTCAGGCAATTTCACAATAAACTCTTTGATAAAGGTGGCAACGTTATGGTTAGAAACAACCTCACATTCCCATTTCTTAACCCCGAAGACTTCCTCTGGGATCTCGATTTTCATATCTTGCTTAACAGCAACTTGACACGAAAGACGCTCACCTGCTTTTGCCTCACGTTTGGTAATGTGGCTTTCCTCAGTTGGCAGAATATCTCCACCACCTTCAAAAACTTTCACCTTACATTGCCCGCACGTACCACCGCCACCACAGGCAGATGGAATAAAGAGTCCTTGTTCAGCAAGTGAACCAAGTAATTTACCACCAGCTGGCATATGTAAATCTTTTTCGTTATTGACATTGACGGTAACATCACCAGTATTTACCAACTGTTTACGAGCGGCAATAATAATGACGGTTAACACCAAAATAACAGCGACAAATAAAATAAGTGCATAAATTATCGTTGTAATCATTTCTGCTCTCCTATCGTTAAATACCAGAGAATGACATAAATCCTAATGCCATTAATCCAGCGATAATAAATGTAATGCCAAGACCTTCGAGACCTTTTGGCACATCTGCATATTTCAATTTTTCACGTACACCAGCAATTGCAACAATTGCCAACGCCCAACCAACACCAGAACCAACGCCAAAGACGCACGACTCTGCAAAGTTGTAATCACGCTCAACCATAAAGAGCGTACCACCCAAGATGGCACAGTTTACGGTAATTAACGGTAAGAAAATACCCAATGCATTGTAAAGTGGTGGGAAAAACTTATCTAAAAGCATTTCAAGGATTTGAACCATCGCAGCGATTACGCCAATATAAACAACCAAACCAATGAATGACAAATCAACATCAACACCTAACAGTGTCCACAATGTCGCTCCTTCTTTTAAGAAGGTAGTGTAGAGTAAGTTATTAACAGGCAAGGTAATTGCTTGTACAACAACTACTGCCACACCTAAACCAATTGCTGTTTCTACTTTTTTAGAAACCGCTAAAAACGTACACATTCCCAAGAAAAAAGCAAGAGCCATATTTTCAATGAAAACCGAACGTATAAATAAAGTAATATAATATTCCATTATCTTTCTCCTTTAATGACCGTGTGGGTTATACAATGGCTTCGCAGCATCTGCTTCCACAAAATCTGGAGCTTCATTTTGAGACGGCTTCCACGTTCTCAATGCCCAAATTAACAATCCAATTACAAAGAATGCCGAAGGTGGTAGTAACATCAAACCATTTGGCTCATACCAACCTCCTTCTTTAACCGTTGGCATAATAGTCATTCCAAACCACTTACCAGCACCAAAGATTTCACGAATACTCGCAATTGCAAGTAACATTGCTGAGTAGCCTAAACCATTACCAATACCATCAAAGAATGATTCAGCAGGTGGCGTACTCATAGCAACTGCTTCTGCACGCCCCATAACGATACAGTTAGTTATGATCAAACCAACGAATACCGACAGTTCTTTCGCCACAGTAGGAGCAAATGCACGCAATACCTGGTCAACCATAATAACTAACGATGCGATAATTACCATCTGAGCGATAATACGGATACTGTTAGGAATATACTCTCGAACCAATGAGATAAATAAGTTTGAAAAACCTGTTACTGCAGTCAAACTTAAACTCATCAGCATAGCAGTTTTCATACTATTTGTTACTGCAAGTGCAGAACAAATACCCAATACCTGCAAGCCAATTGGGTTATTAGCAAATACGGGATCTAATAAAACCGACTTTATTTTTTGTTTATCTAATGCCATTTGTGCCCCCTTATTGAGCTAATTTTTTAAGGTATGGACCATAGCCTTGCTCGCCCAACCAAAAGTTCATTGTATATTGAACACCCTTACTAGTTAGCGTTGCACCTGCAAGAGAATCAACCTGATTATCTTTGCTAGCACCACTTTTTACTAACTGTACTTGTGGCTTGTCGCCATTACCATACGGTTTTTTACCGACCCACTTTTCTTGCCATTTAGGATTGGTAATTTCAGCACCGAGTCCTGGTGTTTCTTTTTGGTCATAGAA
>PDWI01007536.1_pt1 | contig 13150 bp, 9 predicted proteins | sample 1430891 | NCBI WGS metagenome assembly PDWI01 (sample SAMN01162508, study PRJNA174530) | Oral metagenome, whole genome shotgun sequencing project. | biome: Marine environment; feature: Marine mammal; material: Swab sample of the gingival sulcus; isolation source: swab sample of gingival sulcus... | reverse complement strand
TCTCTTTTAGTCATTTTTTCTAAGCCAAATGACGATGTCACGATATACTTATACATACTAACTCCTATTTTTTTAACTATATGTATTATAGCATAAGATTCCTAAAAAATTATTACAATTAACTTAAAGAATGTTTAAGTAATACATTAAGCGCATCAATGGTTTTTTCTTTTATGTCCTGTTCTAGTGGTATTAAGCTAAGTTCAGTACATGCCAGTATGCCAATGATGTCATCTTGTAAGTACTTATTTATTATATTTTCAAAGGCTAAGCTCTTGTAAGAACCGCGCTTTTTAATGTCATAAATAAGATTCATAATAAAATCTTTGTCTTCTTCCGTTATGTATAGAACCTCCAGTTCGTGTTTTTCAGCATACTTCTCATAAATTTTACTTTGATAGGTACCCTTGGTACAAAAAATATATGCCTTGTGATAGCCTTTTGCCTTTGCTTCTTTTACGCTTTCTTCTACCATGTTTATAACGGGAATACTAGTCATCTTAGTAAATTCGTCATAAAAGTGATGGGAGGTATTGCAGGGAATTGCAATTTTTTCCACTTGAAGCATATTCAGAATGTCAAAGTCACTCTTAATAGCTTGGATAAAATCTTTGCCCCTATTTTCTAGAATGCACCTTGTTCTATCTGGCAACGTGGCGTGGCTTAGAATCACTGTGTTTATGTGTTCTCTATCAGAACTTGCGGGTGTATTTCTAATAATTCTTCTGTACAATTCATTGCTTGCCTCTGGTCCCATGCCACCAATAATGCCGAGTTTATATATTTTTTTATCCACGTTTTCCTCCAAATAATTTTTTTATTACTTTTTTAAATAGGTTATGATTAAAGTAAAAGTAGGGTTTTAAATCTCGGATGTTAAAAATTGCCCCTGCCCATTTTTTACTGAAGCTAATCTTTAAGCTCGAAGTGATTGATTTTTGCCCTGTTTTTTTATAGCTTCTAATGGCTAAGATATCTTCAAAACCATAGATAAATGCATAGCCTGTGTTATGCTCAACATATTTATTTTTAGGCATGGTGCTATTTGTTAAGTCACAGTAGGCGATATAAGGCATATTGATACCTGTTTTATATATTAAATTATTAAAATTAGTTGTTCTTACATTGATTTCAATAAGGTAAATCTCCCCAGTTTTTTCATGGCGTTTAAATTCAATTTCGGAAAATCCCTTGTAGTCCAGTGCTTCCATAAAGGGTTTGCCAATTTCAATGACCTCTTTAATATATTCTTGTTTAGTAAAGACTGATGCCCCGTAGTTGATAGGCCACTGTCTCTGTTTTTGTGCTGTCATATAATGAGTGGTTTTGCCTGAACTATCAATATAGGAATCATAAGTTAGCATGTGATCATCAAAACCTGGAATAATCTCTTGTACAAAGGCTTGAATGCCAGCATCTTTACAGAGTTTGACATGCTGCGCTAAAGATTCCTTATCATCAATCATAAAGGTCTTTTTGCGGAAGGTCTTGGTAAATATTACCGTATCTACTGGTTTAATAATGCAAGGATAGTGGATATTTTTCTCTATGATAGCATCTAAATTCTCATCTTCGATATCCACGGAGTAGGGCACTTTAACACCATGCTTTAATGCAACATCATATAGTTTCCACTTGTCCATTAGAATAGAATTTAAGTCCTTTTTTTGGCTAATCAGAAAATATGCTGAGAGCTCATTATAATACTTATCAATAAATTCCACGTATTTATCGTGAGATGGGAATAAAACAGGCTTTTTATCTTGCTTTTTACCATAGTCTAAAAGCTGGTCTAAGGCATTCTCATCAATTTTATTTAAGCCGTCAATTAGTAAAAATTCGGAAATGTATTTAGACTTTGCCCCATAGGATGTTTTTAAGTCATAGTCGCAAGCTACTACGTGGACATCCTCTACACCTAGGCAGCGAATGATGCTCAAGCCAATATAATAATTTGTTCCTAAAACTACTGCTTTATTCTTTGCTGTCATATATTATTTTTCCGTCCTTATCTTTAATGATATAAAAATCTTTATACTCTGGTTCTGGATGTTTATTATCTAGTGTTGCCTTAAAACGTTCAAAGACCGATTCGTACACATAGCCTTCTTCTAGTTCAGCTACTAATTTGAATTCTAAATTTTTGTTTGTATCGACCTCAAATGATTGATTGATGTATTCAGTAAAAAAATCCTCATTTATTTTTCTTAAAGGAATCGTTTTTGCTATTTCACCATCATTTGTAATGATACAAGCTATCTTTTTTATCTTATAGTTGTTGGTTTCAACATCAACATTCAAATAGACATCAATATCACCGCTATACCTAATCGTTGTCTTCTCTTCATTAGAAAACCGTTCGGATTCACTAGAGTAGCCAAAGATTACATTTATTTGTGGAAATATCTGGTCTAATTTAATATTGTAAGACAAATTGGCATATTTCAGATCATCATTTTGGAATAAACCATTATTTTCTATGCTTACCTTTTTGACATCATAATACTCTCTAGCATCCGCATTTATTGTCTTCTTAAAAGTGCCTTGTTCATTTTTCAATTCTATTTCTTCACCATTTACATAGATAAACACTTTGGTATTTTCGGTGTATTCCTTGGGAATGACACAAAAAGTTAGTGGAAACTGAAGGGTCTTGATATCTATTTCACCAGACTCTGTGTAGGCATCTCGAATAATACTAGATGCTTTAGCGATTTCTTGTTTTATTTGGCGAATATCATTTTTTATTTCTACGCTTTGATTTTCGAGTTGAGTATGATGTGATAAAAGCTGTTTTTTTAGTCTCTCCACATCACTATCAAGCCAAATAACTTGAATGATAATAAAAATTTGCAAAGCAAATGCAAGTATTATCATCAACTTTATTTTATTGTCCTTCATTCTTATCCTCCTCGCGCTTTATATAAGAAAGGATAGTACAAAATATGTAAGTTTTTTCCAAACTTTATCATATAATAAAAATCAATTTTTTGCAATTTATATTTATTTTTTGTGAAAAAATCTTTGACAAAAAGCCACGTTTTGTAGTACCATTGTAAAGATAAAAAAATTTAGGAAAAGGTTTACGTAGATAATTTGCTTTAGAACGGTTATTTACGTAGGCTTTTTGAGGTGATAACAAGGCATCGAGGGAAAACTTGAAGGCGTGTAGAAAGACCTACATAACTGAAAGTTTTGCCCGAAGATAACGAAGTTAGCACTCAAAAAGACAAGTAAAGGGGGATGTTTGATGAATGAAAAACGAATCTATCAAGTAGAAGAGAAAGTGCCTTTTAGCTTATTATTACCTTTAAGCTTACAACATACTTTTGCTATGTTTGGTGCTTCTGTATTGGTTCCAATCGTAATGGGTATACACCCAGGGATAGTGTTATTGATGAATGGCGTGGGAACGCTTTTTTTTATATTCATAACCAGGGGGAAAGCGCCCGCTTATTTGGGTTCTAGTTTTGCCTTTTTAGCACCAGCTGGGGTTATCATTAGTACATGGGGCTTTGAGTATGCGCAAGGGGGCTTTATTATCACCGGTTTATGTGGTTGTATTTTAGCTTATGTGATAAGAAAGTTTGGGACAAAGTGGATTGATGTTGTGCTGCCGCCAGCGGCTATGGGCGCTGTGGTAGCCTTGATAGGACTAGAACTTACTAAAATCACTGTGACAGGCGGAAAAATCGGCGCTAACATTATGACAGAGACGGTGACAACAAATGACTGGATTGTATTCTTAGTGACATTGAGCGTAGCGGTTTTAGGATCGGTATTGTTTAAAAAATTCTTTGCTACTATCCCAATACTAATAGCGATGGTGGTGGGATATATCACTGCAGCAAGTCTTGGAATGATTGATTTTACACCAGTACAAGAAATTAGTTTCTTTACTCTTCCTCAGTTTCAATTTCCTAAATTCAGTGTGGATGCAATATTTACCATGCTTCCTGCTCTCTTAGTTATTGTAGCAGAACATATCAGTCATCAAAGTGTTACAAGTACAATAGTAGGTAGAGATTTAATAAAAGACCCAGGCCTAGATAAGACGATTTTTGCGGATAACTTTTCGACTATGGTTTCAGGATTTGTAGGCGGAGTTCCTACTACCACTTATGGTGAAAACATTGGCGTTATGGCTGTTACTGGTGTATACAGTGTGCAAGTAATAGCAGGAGCGGCAATAATTTCTATCTTGATGGCGTTTATTGGGCCATTATCAGCCTTTATCTTAACCATCCCAGGAGATGTTATTGGTGGGGTTACCTTCTTGTTATATGGGATGATTGGTGCTTCTGGTATTAGATTACTTGTTGATAAAAAAGTGGACTTTGGTAAATCAAAAAATTTAGTATTAACTTCTGTAATATTAACCACAGGTTTGAGCGGAATCAGTGTTAGCTTTGCTGGAATTACCCTGAGTGGCATGGTATTATCAAGTGTTGTAGCAGTGATTTTAAGTTTATTCTTCTATATTGTGGATAAGATTGAAAAGTAACTTTTCATTAATATATTATAAAATTGTATTTAAATCTTGTTGAAATTCTTTTACTAAGAAGGTAAAATAGATACATTGGGTGTATCATTAAATATTTCTTAATGATACACCCGTTTATAAAAAAGTAAGAGCTTAAGCAAAGAATAAATATTTAAATAAATTAGATTAAAGGAAAGTTTATAATGAGGCAGGGTAGAAGATATTCAGCGAGATTAAAAGTAACAATTATAACTTTTATCATATTGGTGGTACAGGTTTTTATTTTCTATTTAGTATTTTCTAAAATAGACGTGCTTGGCATGCTTGAAGGTTCTACTTATCGATACAATTCCAGAAGGCTTGAACAGAGCGCAGAAAAGCTCGAAAATCAGATGTTAAATTCTTATTCCTCTAAGAAAAGTATGTCTGCACTCCTAGAAGAATTAGAATATTTCTATTTAATCAATAAGGATAAAGAAAAGCAATTTAAAGTCAATCATAAAATTTCAAAACTGCTACTACAAACTTTATCAAATACTAAGGCGTCAGGTATTTTTGTTCTTTTGAATAAGGATATGTCAAAAAATAATAAAAGTGAAGATGTTTTCTTTATAAGAGATAGTAATTTAGACTTTGATGTAAGGGATAATAGTGATATTCGTGTGGAGATGGGGAGCAAAAAACTGGCTGAAATGATGAATCTTAAGCTAGCTCATTCATGGAAAGCGAAAACCAAAACTATGAATTATAAGGCAGTTAATATTATTCGATTGCAAGATAAGTTGAAAACTAGTTTAGAAAATAATGCTGAAGCCAACCCAGAAAATCTAGCTTTTTGGGAGGGAAATGTGGATTTAATGGAAGATAAACAGGGTAATTTAGTCTATGTTTATCCTCTTATTGATAAATATTCTAAAACATTATACGGTATGATTGGCATTGAAGTTGATAGTAGACTAGTGGCAGAGACTTTGGATGTGGATTCCTTATCTTCAGAATTTTCTAAAGGTTTTGCTTTAGCAAGTAATTTTGCTTATTCTGAACCAGTAGGCAGCAAACAAAGCACTTATGTTATAGATTATTTTGGCGATTTTATTGATGGTGTTAAAAAGCAGACGAAAGTATATTATTCGATTTTAGAAAATAAGTACTATGAAAAATCTGGTGATAGAAAAAAAATGTATCATTTACAAAATAAGGCTAGGTCTTCAGCAAAGATTTTCATATTGCCTAGAAAACTAAATCTCTATCCAGTTTCATCCATACATAAAAATGATGAGTTTAATTTATTGCTTATTTTAAATGAAGAAAATTTATTTTATCATCAGTCAAGTTATACTAATGGTATTATCATTTCAGTTATTGTTAGTATTATATTTGCTCTTTTACTCTCTATTTTATTATCAAATTATCTAACAAAACCTATCAGGGTTTTAGTGAAGGAAATCGAAGAGATTGATGTTAGAAAAAAAATTCAATTTGAAGAGACAAATACCACGGAAATGAATTTGTTGAAGAATAGAATCGAACAGCTATCTTATGATGTTGGTAGTTTTTATTTCAAGATGCAAAACCTACTAGAAGTAATTGGTAGAACCATTGTTATTTTAGAAGAGGATATTCATTCAGATACTATCTATAGAACTGGGAGAATATCAGCTCTTTTAGGGACGGTAAATTTAAAAGAAGAACTTGTGGAAGAAATGACAAAGTATAAATTCAAAAACAGGTTGAAAGCTGCTTTAAAAGGGATGAAAAGAGAAGATGTCTATGTAAATGAGCATAACAATTCAAGGGTTATAGGAATTACAAAGCCTAATGAAAAAAAATATATAAAGTATGAGAAAAAAATGCTCGAAGATAAGGTCTTTCATATTTATATGGATTATACGGAAGAATATAATAATATTGTAAAATTAGAAAAAGAAAAGAACTATGATTTCTTAACTTTACTTCCGAACAGAAGTTATTTTAAGGAATTGGTTAGTGCTTGTATAAAAAAATATCCCAAAAAGAAGTATGCCATGGTTATGTGGGATTTAGACAATTTAAAGTATATTAACGATATTTTTGGGCATGACTGGGGAGATACTTACTTGAAGCAAACTGCCAAAGTTCTAAAGACTTTAGAGGGAGATATTGTTTTTGTTTCAAGATTCTCTGGGGATGAATTTTTTGCCTTTATCAATTATGAGGGGGATAAAGAGGAAGTAAGAAGGAAGGTTCAAAATCTACAGAACAAGCTTTTAAGTAGCAGGCTAGAAGTTGGTGATTACGAAGAAATTAAAATCAGAGCTTCTGTTGGTATGTGTTGGTATCCAGATGATGCAGAAACTTATGATGATTTATACAAATACTCTGATTTTGCAATGTATCAAGCAAAACACTCGAATAAGGGGACGATTGTAGAATTTGATAAGAGATTATACGAACGAGATAATATTGTCATTCTTGGAAAAGAAGAATTTAATAGACTTATTGAGCAAAAGCTGGTGGAATTTGCTTTTCAGCCTATTGTTTGTAGTAAAACAGCTGAAATTTTTGGTTATGAGGCACTGATGCGTAGTAAGTCTGAAAGCATAAACTCTGTAGAAAAAGTTATGAAATTAGCGAGAGTACAGTTTAAATTGCCGCAGATAGAAGAGCTTACTTTTGAAGGGGTTTTTGAGGCATTAGAGGAAAATGAAGAGTTTATTAAGGATAAGAGAATCTTTATTAACTCTATAGCGAGTGTTGTCTTACCTGATGATAAAAATGAAATTATACAGGAAAAGCTGGCTAAGTATGGTGATATGATTGTTGTGGAAATCACAGAAAGTGAAGAGATAAATAACGATGCCCTTAAGATTAAAAAACAGTACAGGCATCAATTTGGTTCGCAAATAGCAATTGATGACTTTGGTTCTGGTTATTCAACGGAAACCACACTCTTAAAGATAAATCCTGATTTCTTAAAAATTGATATGGATATTATACGAAATATACACAGTGATAAAAATAAGTATCAACTAGTTGGAAATATAATAGAGTACAGCAAGGTTAGAGGGATAAAGACCATTGCTGAAGGAGTTGAAACAGAAGAAGAATTATATGCTGTTATGGAACTTGGTGCTGATTATATTCAAGGTTTTTATTTAGCGAGACCTTCTTTGGATATTGGCGATCTTTTAGAAGAAAAAAGAGAGAAAGTGTTGGATATAAGAAAACAAATAGATATTGGTATGTTGAAATTTTTATAAAAAATTAAAGGAGCATAATGGATAAGAAAAATGTAATACGAATTCGAGGAGCAAAAGCTCACAATTTGAAAAATATAGATGTAGATATACCGCGTGATAAGTTCGTGGTAGTAACAGGTATTTCAGGATCGGGCAAGAGTTCTCTTGCCTTTGATACTTTATATGCAGAGGGCCAAAGACGCTATGTTGAAAGTCTATCAGCTTATGCTAGGCAGTTTTTAGGACAAATGGATAAACCGGATGTAGAATCAATTGAGGGATTAAGCCCCTCAATTTCCATAGACCAAAAAACAACGAATAGAAACCCGCGTTCTACGGTAGGTACAGTCACTGAAATCTATGATTATTTAAGATTGTTATATGCGCGGGTAGGAACGGCTCATTGCCCAATATGTGATAAAAAGATTGAAAAGCAGTCTATAGACCAAATAGTGGATAAGGTCTTGCAATTGGAGAATGGTACTAAGCTTCAAATTTTAGCGCCCTCTCAGCGAGGGGTGAAGGGAACACATAAAAAGGTGCTAGAAAACTTTAGAAAAGAGGGCTTTGTCAGGGTCATGATAGATGGTGAGCTCTACGAACTAAGTGATGAAATTGAACTGGATAAAAACAAAAAGCACGATATTGATTTATTGGTCGATCGAATCGTCATAAAAGATGGTATTAGAAATCGATTGACCGATTCTATAGAAATTGCCTTAGATTATGGTAATGGACTTGTAAAAACGAGTATTATCAATGGAGAGGAAACTTTGTATAGTACTAATTTTTCATGTTCAGAACATGGTAATGTCATCAGTGAAATGGAACCTAGGATGTTTTCTTTTAACGCGCCCTATGGTGCCTGTGATGCTTGTAAGGGACTGGGGGAGGATTTAAGAGCGGATGTTAATTTAATTATTCCTGATGATAGCTTATCTTATAGAGAAGGGGCTATTGCCTCTTATTCTAAGTCGATGGATGGGACCTATTATTCAGCATTAATGGAGTCTATGTTAGCGGATTATGAGGTGTCCATTGATACTCCTTTTAAAGATTATCCTGAGGAATTAAAAAATGAAATTCTCTATGGCACTGGCTTGAAAAAACTCGATTTTGCTTATAAAAGCAGGTTTGGCAATAGAAAAAGAAAATATAGAAAACCTTTTGAAGGGATCGTGAATAATTTAGAGCGCCGAAGGATGGAGACGAGTTCTGATTTTATGAGGGGGCATCTAGAAAAATTCATGTCCGTTACACCATGTAAAAAATGTGCTGGAGCGAGGTTGAAGCCAGAAGTTTTAGCGGTAAAAGTTGGTGGTGTTAGCATCATTGATTTAACCAAGCTTGCTGTAAAAGACTGTGCTGTCTTTTTAGAAGATGTTGACTTTGATGATGGGAAGGCTAAAATAGCAGAGCAAATTTTAAAAGAAATCAAGGCAAGATTGCGATTTTTAAATGATGTTGGTTTAGGCTATTTATCTTTAGCACGTTCTGCAGGAACCTTGTCTGGTGGAGAAAGTCAGCGGATTCGTCTTGCCACTCAGATAGGTAGCGCCTTATGTGGAGTACTTTATATTCTAGATGAACCATCCATAGGTCTTCATCAAAAGGATAATGATAAATTACTAAAAACTCTACGTGAGCTCTGTGATATTGGTAATTCCTTGATTGTTGTGGAACACGATGAAGACACCATTCGTTTTTGTGACCATATTATTGATATGGGGATTGGTGCAGGTGAATTCGGCGGTAGCATTGTAGCAGAGGGTAGTTTAAAGGATATTCTAAAGACAAAAGACTCTGTAACGGGACAGTATTTATCCGGTAAAAAACAGATTGAGGTGCCGACTGCAAGGCGTCAGCCTAGTGATAAGTATATTAGCGTCAGAGGCGCTAGGGCAAACAATTTAAAAAACATAGATGTAGATTTTCCCATTGGCTTATTTACTGTGGTGACGGGGGTGTCAGGTTCGGGCAAGTCCTCTTTAGTAAATGAGGTCTTATACAAGGGTTTAACCACTGAAATCAAGCAGTATAAGAGCCAAAAAGCAGGGGAACATGATGAAATTTTAGGCGCAGAGCATATTGATAAAATTATTGAAATAGACCAAAGTCCTATTGGTAGAACGCCTAGGAGTAATCCTGCTACATACACAAAAGTATTTGATAAGATTAGGGATTTATTTGCTGCCTTACCCGCTGCCAAACAACGTGGCTATAAAAAGGGTAGGTTTAGTTTTAATGTCAAAGGCGGTAGGTGTGAATCGTGTAGCGGTGATGGTTTATTAAAGGTAGAAATGCACTTTTTGCCTGATGTGTATGTTCCTTGTGAAGTTTGCCAAGGCAAACGTTATAATAAGGAAACGTTAGAGGTGAAATACAAGGGTAAAAACATTGCAGAAGTTTTAGATATGACCGTAAGTGAGGCATATGACTTTTTTGAACCTGTACCACTGATTAAAAACAAAATGCAAACGCTTTTAGATGTAGGTTTGTCTTATATCAAGCTTGGTCAGCCCTCTACTGAACTATCTGGTGGGGAGGCTCAGCGTATTAAGCTGGCATCAGAATTATCCAAGCGTAGTACTGGAAAAACCCTTTATATTTTGGATGAGCCAACCACAGGTTTGCACATAGCTGATGTGCATAAATTGGTTCATGTTTTAGATAGACTAACAGAGCAGGGGAACACCGTGATTGTCATTGAGCATAACCTTGATTTAATAAAATGTGCTGATTATATTGTGGATTTAGGAAAAGATGGCGGTGATATGGGTGGTGACTTAATTGCTAGTGGAAGTCCAGAAGAACTCGTGGAAAAACATCTTGAAGAGTCCTATACTGCACAGTACTTGGAAAGAAGCTTGAATTTTAATTAAACATTATGTATAATATTAATACTGTATCGATAAAAGAACGGAGGCTAATATGCTAGCATTACAAAGAATAAGGGAAAATGCAGACGAGGTAAAAAAGGGCTTAGCGCTTAGAGGTGGTAATTTTCCTATTGATCAAATCTTACAAGTTGATGAAAAAAGAAGGGCTTTAGTAACGGAAACTGAGAGTATAAAGGCAGAGCAAAATAAAGCGTCCAAACAAATACCAGTATTAAAGAAACAGGGTGAAGATGTAACGGAACTCTTAGCAAGTTTAAAGAAGACCTCAGAAGAGATAAAAGAAAAAGAAGTAGAGATACAAGGGATAGATGAAGAACTAAGACGATTGATGCTTGAAATTCCGAATGTGCCGCATAAAGATACACCAGAGGGTGCAAGTGATGAAGATAATCTTGAGATTAGAAAAGTGGGCGAGCCAACAAAGTTTGACTTTGAACCGAAGGCACACTGGGATTTAGGAGAAATTACTGGAACTCTTGATTTTGAGAGAGCGGGTAAAATCACCGGTTCAAGATTCGTTATTAATAAGGGCTTAGGTGCTAGATTAGAGCGTGCTATTGCCAACTTCATGCTTAATTTACACACTGGCGAGCACGGATATTTAGAAATCCTACCACCTTTTATGGTTAATAGAGATTCAATGATAGGAACAGGACAGCTTCCGAAGTTTGAGGAAGATATGTTTGAAATTCCTGCTAAGGATTACTTCTTAGTACCAACAGCAGAGGTTCCTGTTACTAATATTTTACGAGATGAGATTTTACAAGAAGATGATTTGCCAATTTATTATACAGCGCATACGCCTTGCTTCAGAAAGGAAGCGGGTTCAGCTGGTAGAGATACAAGAGGTATTATCAGACAACACCAATTTAATAAGGTAGAACTCGTGAAATTCGCTCATCCAAATAATAGTTATGAAGAGTTAGAAAGTTTGTTGCTGGCTGCTGAAGAAGTCTTAAAGCGTTTAGAACTTCCTTATAGGGTTGTTAGATTATGTAGTGGAGACTTAGGCTTTTCAAGTGCTACAACTTATGATATTGAAGTGTTTATGCCAAGTTACGATAGATATTTAGAGATTTCTTCTTGCTCAAACTTTGAAGCATTCCAAGCAAGACGTGCTAATATAAGATATCGTGATAAAGAAACGGGCAAGGTGAACTTTGTTCATACCTTAAACGGTTCTGGTTTAGCGGTAGGTAGAACCTTAGCTGCCATTATGGAAAATTATCAAAACGAAGATGGTTCAATTAGAATACCAAAGGCACTGGTGCCGTATATGGGTGGCGTAGAAGTCATACCAGCCATTTCACGCTAATTTGAGCGTCATCAGTCTGGGGCGATGTAAAATCGTCCTTTTTTTTATCACAAAACACAATGCTCAATTGGATATATAGTAAAGGGAAAAAAATATCTTGTAAAAATGTCCCGAAATCAGTGTCTTAATTGTTATATAAGTGAGAGGCAAAAGTGAATGATGTTAAATCAATAGGAGAAGTACAATGGGAAAAAATATCTTAACAGTAATTCTTGTCATCATCATATCCTTTTTTGGTGATTATGGGTCTGATGTTAATAAACAGGATGCTCCAGATAAATTTTTTGGACAATTTTCAAGCACAAGGGAAAAAGGGGTAATTTATTTAGATATGGCAGAAACACATGATATAATGATTGAAATGTTTAATGCAATTGAAGTTCTTCCTTTAAGCGATTATGAAGGGGAACTTGATAATTATGTATTAAGTTTTGAACTATATGATTATCAAAATAAGGAAGGTATTGATTATCTCCAATATGAACTTTATGAAGATAAAGAACACTACTACATTATCAATAGGGATAAAAACAGTATGTATATTCTACATAAATACTACTCGCCAAACATAAAAAAAATGACGTATAGGTAGACTATATTAGAAATGAACATTCAGAAACGATAAATATATTCTATCAGAATGTGTAAGGGGATTTTTATGCTATATCAATTTTTTCTTATGCCAATAGTGTATTATTTAGCTATTTTAATACTCTTTTTACTATATTTTATTGTGAAAGGGAAAAAAAGAACAATAAAACAAAATATATTGTTTATCCTATTGTGCATGATGCTATTACTTGTTATACATTTTGAGATTCCAAAATGGGAGTTACATTATTTTCTAAATGCTTTCCATTCTGATAGCGTAGTGATTGAAAGTGAGGGTAAGAATCTATCTGTGCCATTAGATCATTTATTTGCAGGAGAACGCGGAGCCTTTTTTAAAGAACAAGACTTAGGTGATATATTAAATAACCTGCATCAAAAGCCATACGCAAGATTATATTTTTATCAAGATGGGAAACAACGATTAGCGCTAAGTATTTATTCCGCTAAGCAAAAAAATAGCTATGTTCATAATGTAAATGGAAAATCTATTGTCATTCTGTACAACAATAAATTAATTGATTTACCTCCTTGTATTATATTCTTATAGCCATTCTTTACCTTTTCCATAGGTTAGGCTATTATAGTTTTAGATACTGTGGATTAGTTTTTTCCTCCTACCACT
>PDWI01018805.1_pt1 | contig 13151 bp, 9 predicted proteins | sample 1430891 | NCBI WGS metagenome assembly PDWI01 (sample SAMN01162508, study PRJNA174530) | Oral metagenome, whole genome shotgun sequencing project. | biome: Marine environment; feature: Marine mammal; material: Swab sample of the gingival sulcus; isolation source: swab sample of gingival sulcus... | reverse complement strand
GTTCCTTTTATGCAATATGCCGATAACCGAGCATTGCGTGAACAAATGTTTAGAGCCTATACATCACGCTGTTTTAACGACAAATTCGATAACCAAGAAATTATTAATAAAATTGTTGCTTTGCGTTTAGAAAAAGCCAATATTTTGGGCTATAATACCTATGCCGATTATGTTTTAGAAGAACGAATGGCAGAATCGAGCAACAATGTAGAACAGTTTTTAAACGAATTATTAGAAGTGGCAATGCCTAAAGCGAAACAAGAGTTTAAAGAACTGCAAGAATTTGCTAAAGATTTAGGTGCCGATTTTGAATTACAACGTTGGGATTGGGCGTATTATGCCGAGAAATTAAAAACCCAAAAATTTGATGTAAACGATGAAATTACCCGTCCTTATTTTGAGTTGGAAAGCGTAAAAAAAGGAATTTTCGATTTGGCAACTCAACTATACGGTATCACTTTTAAAGCGAACACCAATTTGCCGAAATATCATAAAGAAGTAGATGTTTACGAGGTGTTCGATGTCAAAGGCGAATTTTTGGCTTTGTTCTATACCGATTTTTATCCTCGTAGCAGTAAGCAAGGCGGTGCTTGGATGACCGGATTTACCGAGCAGTATGTTCAAAACGGAAAAGATTATCGTCCGCATGTATCTATTGTTTGTAATTTTACTCGCCCAACAGCCACAAAGCCGTCGTTACTTACGTTTAACGAGGTTACCACTTTTTTGCACGAATTTGGTCATGCCCTACATGGAATGCTTACGCAATGTAATTATGCAAGCCTTTCGGGCACCAATGTTTATCGCGATTTTGTAGAGTTGCCGTCTCAGTTTATGGAAAATTTTGCGACTCAAAAAGAGTGGTTAAACAGTGTGGCAAAACATTATAAAACAGGAGAAGTAATTCCTGCCGATTTGGTACAAAAAATAATTGATAGTGAAAACTTTTTAAGCGGATATGCTTTTGTACGTCAAATTAGTTTTGGTTTGAACGATATGGCATGGCATACCATTGCTGAAAAGCAAGATTTTAAGGTTGCCAATTTTGAAAAGGAGGCTATGGCAAATACCGAGTTATTTAATCCTGTTGCCGGAAGTTGTATGAGTACCTCTTTTTCGCATATTTTTGCCGGAGGATATGCTGCCGGATATTATGGCTACAAATGGGCAGAAGTGCTTGATGCCGATGCTTTTGAGGCTTTTAAAGAGTGCGGTATTTTTAATAAAACCATTGGCGATGCTTTCCGCAAAAACATATTAGAAAAGGGAGGAACTCAACATCCTATGGAGCTATATTTTAATTTTAGAAATAAAAAACCATCAGTTGATGCACTGTTAAAACGAAGCGGATTAAAATAAATTTGATAGAATAGCTATAACGAAGCGGCTTATTGGATAATTACCGATAAGCCGCTTTTGGTAACTGCCGAAAAAATGTTTGTTTCTCTTACTTTTCTACCAAATTCAAAACAAATTGAACCACAGCTTCTATGGTTTTTTCGCTAAAAAGAATTGTCTTGTTTTGCATTACCTTAAATATTGGCTCTGCTTTATCTTCAATATGTATGGCAATACCGTTAGAAGTTTGTTCAGGGGTTAATTTAAAGCCCTTTCGTGCAAAGGCTCGGCGTAGCAGTACAGCACCAAAACCATCTCCTTTTACGGTAATTTTGCGGTTATGATTGTATTTTACCTTAAACAGTCCCACTTTATGGTCAAATTCAATGCCTTTGGTATTAAACAGCGATTGAAAAGCGTTGTTTAGGAGTAAATCTTCGGGGCTTCCCGATTTTAGATTGCCGTCGGTTGAAATCAGCCATAGTTTATCAGCCATTTGTATTGCCAAATCTAAATCGTGCGTTGACATCAGAATAGCGGTGTTCGATGTGTTGGCAATGCTTCTAAGCAGTTGAATAATTTCTACACGAGCCGGCAAATCGAGAAATGCGGTTGGTTCATCTAAAATAATTAAAGGCGTATCTTGTGCCAATGCTTTGGCAATAAATGCTTTTTGACGTTCGCCGTCGCTTAAATTGGCGAGTAAACTGTGCTTTTTATGGGCAATACCGCATTGTTCAATGGCTTCATTAACTACTTTTTTATCCGCAGGGCTTAATCGTCCCATCATTCCGGTAAACGGACTGCGTCCCAGTCCAACCAATTCTTCAACGGTGGCATTGGGCACAATAATCCTATCGGTAAGCACCACAGCGGTAAGTGTTGCCAACGTACGTTCGGTTAATGTATTCAAATGGCGATTACAAATTACAATATCGCCCGAAATGGCAGGCTGAAATCGGCATATGGTGCGGATTAATGTACTTTTTCCTGTTCCGTTTTCCCCCAATAGACACACCAACTCTCCCGGTTTGATATGGGCATTTAAATTTTTACAGATAATTTTCTGCTGTCTGCCTCTGCCGTAACCGATACATAAATTACAGATATTTAATGTTGTTTTTTCCATTTTTTTAGGTGTTAGGTTTTGGCTTTTAGCCCTTAGCCTTTAGGTTAATTAGCAATTATCAATTAGTAATTTCTTTCATCTTCCTTCTTCCAACTTTCGTCGCATTGTCTCATTATCTAATTGCCACATTATCTCATTGTCAAATTAATTAAACGATTTTTTCCTCCATATTACCCAAATCACCACTGGAGCACCAATAAAAGCGGTTACCGAGTTAATGGGCAGTTCGTTTTCTATTCCCGGTAGGCGAGCCATTAAATTACAAAGCAATGCTGTTGCCGCACCGATAATACAGGTGTTTAATATCAGATAAAAATGATTTGATGTCCGTGATAATAATTTTGCTAAATGGGGAACAGCCACACCAATAAAAATAATAGGTCCGCAAAACGATGTTACCACAGCGGTAAGCAATCCCGCCCAAGCGATAATCAAAAATCGCGAGCGTTTAATGCGTAGTCCCAAATTGGCGGCATAACGGTCGCCCAATGCCAGAAGATTTAACGGTTTGCTTAATAGTATGGCTGCCAAAGAGAGCAGGGCAGCAGTTGTGCCAAAAATCCACGCTTGTTCGGCTGCCATTCGATTAAAACTGCCCAATCCCCAAATTACATAATTGTGTACATCTTCTTCGGGACTGTAATATTTCAGCAAACTAACCAGCGATGTGGATAAATACCCAATCATTACCCCTATGATAAGTACCCCCAATGTACCGCCTATTCTGTTAGAGATAATCAGGATAATGGTAAGTACGCCGACTGCCCCCATCAGCGATGCTGTTACAGCAGCAAAATCGCCTAAAAAACCGATACTGGTAAACGAAAAACCAAGAATATTTCCTGTGAAAAGCATTACAAAAGCAACACCCAGACTGGCTCCCGAAGATATTCCCAATACCGAAGGTCCTGCCAAAGGATTGCGAAAAAGCGTCTGCATTAATAAACCCGAAACGCCCAATGCCATTCCGGCACCCAAAGCCACAATGGTTTGGGGCAGGCGGGTTTTTAAAATAATATTCTGAAAAATAATATTATTGGAACTGCCGCTAAAAAGTATCTCTTTTATCTCTTTAACAGGAATATGTATGGAACCTAACATTAAATTAAGCACAAACAGCAGTGTCAGAAAAAAAACTGCAGCAGTGAAAGTGATAATTATTCTTGTAAATGGTTTCTGCATATTGCTTTTTTGTTTATTTCATTAAATTGTAAAACACCGGTTTATGATTTGGTACCAAATCGGGATGAAAATAGTAAACATAGTCTGCCAGCAGCACATCGGGTTTTGCCGCTGCTTGTTCCCGGTAGGGTTTTTCTTTTAAATTACAAAATAGAATGTTTCCTGTACCAAAAGCCTTAAAATCTTTGTAACGGATATCCTGTTCTGCCAGCTCTTTTCGGGTAATACCTATTTTTTCGGGGTGAACAATTCGCCAATAATCGCAGTTTGCCGCTTTTCGGTAAATGGTTTCAAAATCGACAGGATAAGCACCTTGTATGCTGTCTTTTATAATATAATCGGCTCCGGCATCGCGGAAATAGTGAGCGTAAAAACTTTGTCCTCCCGGAACATACCACGTTCCCGAACGCATTTTTCCCGAAAATACCGTGGGGCGTTTTTTTACTTTTTTACAAAGAACTTTTAAATGGTTGTATCTGCTTTTTATCCCATTGAAAAGGGTATCGGCTTTTGCCGAATCGTCCACAAAAAGAGCCATCATTTTTAGCCATTCGGCTCTGCCCAGAGGCGTGTTTTCGTTGTAGGCAGCCACCGGAACCAATGGTATTCCCATATTTCTAAGTGCATCGAAACCGCCAACTTTGTAGGGAGAAACAAATATCACATCGGGATTCAGGGCGGCAATCAATTCCAATTGAAAATTACCCTCTTTGCCAATTCGTTTGGTTTTCCCCTGTTTTATGCGTTCTTTCATCCCTTTATGGTAAAGATATCTGCTGCTATTGATGGCAATAACATTATCAATATTATCCAATTCGAAAAGATAAGCCAACTGCGTTGAAGAGAGACAGATAATGCGTTTGCAGGGCACTTGTATGGTATGGGTGTCGCTGTCTTTTTTTCTGCTTTTTACCAATGTAAACTGCTCGGTTAGCGATTTATCCTTACCGCTCATTTTTATGGTAAGCAACGTGGTGTCTTTTTTCTGCTGAACAGTAAACTTTTCGGCATAATCTAACTGCCACGTTTTATAGTCGGCGTGTTTGATTTTCTTTTTGGTTTGCGGTTTACATGCTGTAAACAACAAGAGCATAAAAATAACAACTAATTTAGTGTTTTGGAAGTTCATCTACGGCAATTTTTAAATGTTCAATCCAAATGGTAACAATGTTATCATATTCGCCAAGCCCTCTTAAAATGGGTTTCACCTCTATATTTTTCTTTTGCAGAATAATTTTCCAACTATCGTCTTCGTCGCCAGCCATATCGTTACGGGCATGGTCGCCTGCAACACTCATAAACGGAGCCAACCAAATCGATTTTATTTTTTTGTTTTCTATCTCATTTAATACATCTTGCAGGGTGGGAGAGCCTTCTACCGTTCCCATTATAAATTTGGGCGATTGTTGTTTTAAATGATATTGAAAACCGGCATAATAGATGTTTGAAGCGTGTTCGGTACCATGTCCCATAAATACAAAAGCATCGGCTTTAGGCAGTTTGTCGGCACAGACTTCTTTTATGGCATTTGCCAATTTTTCGTTGTCTTCATGCGAAAAAAGGAGGGGAGTTCCCAAGGTAATTCGCTTTAACATTTTTGGCATATGGTTAAAAGCACTTACGGTTTGTTTTAGGGCGTTGTATTCAAATCCCGGGATAATGTGCAGCGACTGCACAGCAACGTGGGTGAATCCCTCTTCTGCCATTTCTGCCAATGCCATAGCAGGAGAGTTAATTTTTTCGCCTCTGCGTTCTAATTTTTTACGTATTTTTTTTGCGGTGTATGCCCAACGAATAGGAATATTAGGAAATGCTTTTTTTACTTCCTGTTCAATATTTTTAAAGGAAACTCTGGTTTCGGTATAGCTACTTCCGAAAGTTACCAATAATATTCCTTTTTTATAAGGTTGTTTGGCAAATGCACTACTGCTGATTAATACTGTTAGTAGTATCGCCATTGCCGATTTTAAAAATGTTTTTTTCATATTTTTTAGGTTTTGGCTATTGGCTGTTAGCCTTTAGCTTTTTTTCAATTGTACATTGTCAAATTATCATATAAAATATTGCTAATTATTAATTGTTAATTACTAATTGTATAGACTTATTTTTACCCAAACCGGATTATCGTCATCTTTTAAGTTTTCGGCAATGGTTTTAAGTTTTCCTGTTAATTTATCTTCTTCTAACCACTCTTTTAATTTATCAACGCTTAATAGGAAATTATTGTTCAACAACCATCTGGCTTTTAATTTATCGACTTTAATATTGTTGTTTTTAATATTGCATATAAAAACTTCGTTGGTAGTTCGGTTAATGGTAATATTTCTTTCTGGAAATACTTCTTTTTCTTTAGGGCGTTTATCGATAATTTTTCCAAAAAGATATTTGGATGTAATTTGTTGAATTTGAAGAAACGAGGGTTTTTCCATTGTTGCCACTTGGGGCGTTCTAATTACCAATGGTTTTAATTGGTCATTTGCATAGGTAAAAATGGTATCTTGTGAAGCATCGTTGCAAATAATCTCATTACCGTTTTTTACAATAGAGTTGATACTTGCCATTTGAATAGATATATTTCCCTCACTCGATTTGAAAATAGATGTTTCTACTCTTTTGGCAATTTTTACGGGTAAACGACCTATTTCTTTACCGTCTTTTTTTGATAATAAAAGAAAGGGTTGTATTGGCTTATTTTTAGTGCTGTCTTTTGAGTTTACGCCACTAAAATTAAAAGATGTTCCTTTTTTATGGCATAAAAATGCGTTATCGTTATAGTTTACAATATCGCGTGTCATAAAAGAGTATCCTTTTGGAAAGGGTAATGTTCTTTTGTATTTGCCATTGATATCGAAAACCAATAGTTGATTTTTCATTAAATAATCAAGTACCGTAATTTCTTTGTTTTTTTTATCGTAAAACAGTCCGAAAACATTTTGATATTCTTTACCGCTTGCACCTTTATGCTTGAACTTGTTAATGAGTTTACCTTTGCCATTGAAAAGAAAAATAGTACCCTCTTTGTAGTTTCCCACCAAAAGGCTATCGGGCGAAATGGCACATTTTAAAGTGAATTCGTCAAGCAGTACATCGTCGCGGGTTTCTAATGGTACATATTCCACGTCGTTCCTTTGTGGGATAGTTTTTTGTTACATCAACAACGGGTATTCCGTTTTGTTTTTTCTCGTTACCACAGCTGTTTAAAAGCAGTAGTATTAATGGTAAATAAAGTAGTTTTTTCATTGTTTATTATTTTAGGTTTTGGCTATTGGCTGTTAGCCTTTAGCCATTGAGATTTCCGTCTTTTGACTTCGGTCTTCCGTCTAATTAACTAATTGCCGAATTATTTTAGGCTTATTTTTACCCAAACGGGGTTATCGTCATCTTTTAAATTTTCGACAATGGTTTTTAGTTTGTCTTTTAGTTTATCTTTTTCCAACAGTTCTTTTAGGAAATCAGCACCATACAATATACTATTGTTTGTTAGCCATCTTGAGTCTAAATTGAGATTAAGATTGTTGTTTTTAACATTACACTCAAAAATTTTATTGGTTGCTCTGTCGATACCGATAGTTCTTTTAGGGAATGAATCTTTTTCGTCTGGTCTTTTAGCTACTATTTCGCCAAAAATATATTTTGGGGTTATTTGTATAACCTGTAAAAAAGAAAGTCTATTTTCGTTCATTTTAGCAACTTCGGGTGTTCTTATAACCAACGGTTTTAATTGCTTATTTGGGGTATAAAGAAATATGGTGTCTTTTGAAATATCACTACAAATAATACCTTCTCTTTTTTTTACAATTGATGTTAAATTTGTTGTTCTAACAGACATACCGCCTCCTTCGAATCTTTTTATAATAGCAGAACTTACTCTTTTAGGATATTTTATTGGTAAGCGTCCCAACTCTTTTCCGTCTTTTTTCGATAATAATAAAAATGGCTGATGTATTTTATTTTTAGAGGTATCGCTTTTAGCCTTAAAATGGTTAATTCCATTATGGCACAATAGGGCTTTATTGTTAAAATTGATTATTTCGCTTGACTTTAACGAATATTTTTTAGCAATGGGTAATGTCCGCTTGTATTTGCCATTTATATCGTAAATTTGAAACTGGTATTTAAAAGGATAATCAAAAATAATTATCTCTTTGGCTTTGTTGTCGTAATAAATACCCCAAATTTCTTGGTATTCTTTATCGCTTGCTCCTTTATGATTGAATTTACTTAAAATTTTGCCATTGCCATCAAAAAGAAAAACAGAACCCTCTTGGTAATTTCCCACCAAAAGACTATCGGGCGAAATCGTACATTCGCGATGATTTTCTGCAATTAATACATCATCGCGAGTTTCTAACGGTACATATTTCACATCGGCAATATCTTGTATCACAATTTCCTTTGTGGGATAGCTTTTGGTTACATCAACAATGGGTGTGCCACTTTGTTTTTTGTTGTTACTGCAACTGTTTAAAATCAATAGGATTAATGGTAAGTAAAGTAGTTTTTTCATTGTTATATTATTTAGTTTTTCGAATTTCCGTTTTCGGGATTACAATTTATTATCACATTATTTTAATGTTACTTTCATCAAAATAGGATTGGCATCTTCTTCTAATTTTTCTGTAATTTTATTTAGTTTTCCTTTTAGTTTTCCTTCTTCCAGTAAGTCTTTTAAATCATCTACCCATATAAGTTTGTATGCTTTTAAATCGGCAAATTTTTTATCATCTTCAATATCTGCATTTTTTAATGTATATTCAATTATTTGGTGGTCTGATTTTCTTACCTTATAAGTGGTTGTTGGCATTCCGTGTTTTCTTAATACCACTTTTACGTATAAATTATCTTTGGATATACCATCAATAGCCAGCATTTTTAAAGGCTCATCTTTAGGCGAAACTTTTGGGGTGCGTTGTATTAAAGGAAGTAAATGTAACTGATTATCTACCATGAATATGGTGTCACAAGTTATATCGTTGATAATAATACCTTGTGGTGTTTTTAAATATATTTCGGGAGCATAATATTTAGCACTCATTCCGTCAACATAACAAAGAGCAGTTACTCCCATTTTGCTTGGAAGTGGAATAATACTATCTATTCTATTTTCTTTTTTATTTAATAAAGCAATGTAATTGGGTTTATAACGAGTTTCATCTTTTAGTCCGTAGTATTTTAAACTTAAATCTTTATGAAAAAGAAAACTCTTCTCATTAAAATTAATTAGTTTATCTACATTAAACTTCGTTATATCAGATGCTCGTTTATATTTTCCTTTTAAAGTATATATTTTGATACTATTTTTTCTATAGGAATTATCAATAACAAAAATTTCGTTATTGGTTTCATCTACAATAATATTACTAATATAGATATATTCTCTTGCTCCTTGTCCTTTATGATTAAATTGATGTGAAAATTTTCCTTGTTTATTGAAAAACAATATTGTTCCCAGTTTGGAATCATAAACAACTATTGTATTTTTTTCTCCTAATGCAATACGAGCGTTACCATTAATTAAAGAAGCCTCATTGGTTTCTAAAGGAATGTACTCCACATCGGCAATATCTTGTAAAATAAGTTCTTTTTTGGGGTAAGTTTTATTTACATCTATAACAGGAATATTTTCTTTTTGGGGTGTTAGCTGAGATTGTGCTTTTAAATCTTTTTTATTACTGTATGTAAGAAAAGATAATAATAGACTTAGTGTTATAAATGTTGTTTTTGTCATCTTAATTTGTTGTAATTGTTTTTTTGAAAAATTAATAGTTGATAATTAAATGTTAGCGTTTTCTTCTTTTAAAAAATCGTTTCGATAGTACCAAACCCGATACGCTAATTATCAGTCCAAATATAGATATTTTTTTATTAGTTATAGATTGAGCTTTTTTTTAGATATTTGTTTGATCGTTTTAGTGATGTTAAAATTATAATATTTTACCAAAATTAAAATACAAAAGTAGTAAAAGTTCTCATTTGTTAAGATATAAGAAATTTTTTCAGATAGGGATATTTAATTGATTTATAGTGCAGATTAAAAGAGAATAAGTTTTGTTTTTTTTATGTTGCTTGAATATATAATTAATAAATCAAAAACATTTTTAACTTTGCGGACTATATATTTTATATATAATGAAATTATAACTATGAATACATCTTCAAAATTAAATAAATATAATCGTCTATATGTTCAATTGGAAGAGTTATTGACTGCGACGGATAATGTACATGCTCAATTGGCAACTGTTGAAGCGATATTGCATCATAAAATACAGTATTATTTTTGGACAGGAGTCTATTTTTTAGTTGATGGAGAGCTTCTAGTACAGTCGTATCAAGGAGCTGTGGCTTGCCAGAAATTAAAAAAAAATGTGGGAGTTTGTTGGGCTGCTATTAACCGAAATGAAACACTTGTGGTAGAGGATGTGGAACAATTTCCCGGACATATTGCGTGTAATTCTGCCACAAAGTCGGAAATTGTAGTTCCCTTGCGTAATGCAAAAGGCGAAGTGATTGGTTGTTTCGATGTAGATTCTAAAGAGCTTAATGCTTTCGATGAAGAAGATGCTCGTGGTTTGGAGAAAATTTTAAGTTTGGTTACAATCAATTAGGAATAGGCTGTTGTAGTATGATGTTGAGAAAATCAAAATATCTGGTTCTATTTTTTGTGTTGCTAACCAATACAATATTTGCTCAGCATACCGTAAACTACCAAGTAGAACTATCGGAACAATATGCCTCAAAAAATATGCTTCCTTTTTGGTTAACTGCCAACCAATACGGAACAATTCCCAACCAAAACAGTGGAGTAGCAAAATTGAAATTATTTGCGAATGATTTGCCTCTGATGAAAAATATAACTTTCGATTATGGTGCGTCATTATTGGGTAGTAGAGGTGCTAAAAGTGATTTTTTCTTTTTTGATGAAATTTATGTCAATGCTCATTGGCGAAAATGGAAGCTTAGTCTTGGAATGCAACATCGAGATATTGTTTATAGTGGTTTGTCGGTAACCAATAATGATATGTTGTATTCTGGGAATGCCCGTATGTATCCCGAATTGAAATTGGCTTTAAAAGAATACCTTGCTATTCCTTATACTGATAAGTGGGCGTGGATAAAGGGAACTTTTTCCAATGGAATAATGTTGGATAACAGATATGTAGATAAACCCAATGTGCATCATCTACACCTCGATTTAAGAATTGGGAAAGCTAAAGGTTTGGCTTTAACTTGCGGATTCGACCATTATGTGCAGTGGGGAGGAACATCGCCTCGTTGGGGCAAAATGGGAGGACTCAAAAATTTTCTTGCTGCTGTTTTTATACAAAATGGTTCTGTTCTAAAAGATAAAAACGGGAATACTTCAATTAACGATAGCCGTAATAAAGCGGGAAACCATATAGGACAGAATACTTTCGATATATCCTATATCAACGGGAGTGTAAGAGCAGTATTGGGGTTTAAGAATATTTATGAAGACAAATCGGGCGATTATCTGTTTTTGGGAAGTGTTCGCGATTGGAATATTAATTTGTATATAGAATTGAAGCAACAAAAATGGCTGACTGCATTTTTGTATGAATTTTTTCAAAGCAAAGATCAAGGAGGTTATTTTATTCAACCTGAAGTAAAAGAAGAACCTGTTATCGGGTTTGATAATTATTTTTCAAATGGTGTTTATCGTTCGGGGTGGAGCAGTTATGGTCGAATTATTGGTATTCCTTTGTTTACGCCCGTTTACGATAAAAATGGAGTTGTTAATGGAATGTTTAACAATGCCCTTAATGCACATCATTTCGGCATTACTGGATTTTTAGGAAAAGTAAAATATAAGGCAATGTTTACTTTTTCTGAGAATTATGGAAGACCTTATTTAATTAACGACGGAAAAGGAAAACAGGAAGAAAATTACAGAAAAGCCTATACTTTTGACAAACCTTTGTATCAGCAGTCGTATTTGTTGGAGTTGCAATTGCCTAAATGGAAAAATTTTCCCTTTGTGGTAGCTACAACTTTGGCTTTAGACAATGGCGATCATTTAAAAGATAATTTAGGGTTTCAGCTAAAATTAACGAGTACAGGTTTTTTAAGAAGTAAAAAATAGAACAATGGTTTTAAGCTATTATGTGGTAAAATATCCATATCGTTTTGTGTGGAACGTATTAAATTTATTTTGTAAGAGGCGTAAAGTCGTATTTTATTGTGCCAACGAATTGGATATAGAGATATTTAAAAATGTACAGCGACATTTAAATCCTATTCCAATGGTTACTAAAAACAGACAAATACAAAAAAAATTGCGAGAGAGAGGAATAGATGCCAGTTTATTGCCTGTTTTCCCCAAAGGGGTTATTATGTGTCGGCAGGCGTGTTATCTTTTTCCCGGTTCTAAAATTATTCGCATAGGAATTAATCATGGAGCCTATCATTTTAAGCCTTTTGCCAATGTAAAGGGGCATAATATGTTTAATCAATTTCATTTTTCCAGTTCCTATGAGGTAGAAGAAGCCCGCCAAATAGGAATAACTTCGGGAGTTGGATTGGGTTTTCCTAAAATGGACGATGCTTTTAATGGTACTTATTCCGAGGAATATTTAGAGCAATTAAGCAACGAACTGCAATTAGATAAAACCAAGAAAACTGTGCTGTTTTCTGCCACGTGGGACGAATCGAAAATGTCGGCAGTACATCTGTGGTATCAGCATATCGGTCAATTTACGCAAGAATATAATGTGTTGGTAACGCTGCATGTTGGAACATCGGAAAAATATAAAAATGTACTTCGAAACACTCCCGGTGTTCGTTATATCGAAACTCAAACGGTAACACCCTATATTATGTTAGCCGATATTTGCGTGGGCGATACCAGTTCTATTCTTTCAGAAATGTGTGCTTTGCAAAAACCCATTGTTACTTTTTGGGTGCCAAAAGTAAAAATGACTGTCCCCGAAGTTCGCGATATGATAAAGCGTTTCAGTTTTCAGATAAAAGGAGTGGAAGAACTGCCCGAAATGTTGAAGTATGCCTACGAACATTCACACGAAAAACAAGCTGAGCGAGACAGAGCAAATAAAATAATGTTCGAAAAATTCGATGGCAAAGCGGGAGAGAGGGTAGCCAATAGAATTTTAGAGGAACTACCTGAATTAGAAATTGGCAATCCTCCTTTGCATAACTTATGTAATATAAGAGTAAAAATAAATCCCCGATACGAACATTTGCGAACATTTATTGAGCAGTTACCTTTTATTTTCGATACCGCCGGCGAGCAAATCTATTCCGGAAGAAACAACATTAAAATTTTTCAGTATAAAGGCATTCGCTTAAATGTGAAATCGTTTAAAATTCCGCATTTCATTAATAAAGTGGCTTATGCTTGGTTGCGAGGTTCTAAAGCAAAACATTCGTTCGATTATGGTATGGAAATATTAAAACGAAATGCCAATACTCCCGAACCTATTGCTTATGTTGAAACCTTAAAATATGGCGTTTTTAGCAGAAG
>PDWI01008327.1_pt1 | contig 13152 bp, 9 predicted proteins | sample 1430891 | NCBI WGS metagenome assembly PDWI01 (sample SAMN01162508, study PRJNA174530) | Oral metagenome, whole genome shotgun sequencing project. | biome: Marine environment; feature: Marine mammal; material: Swab sample of the gingival sulcus; isolation source: swab sample of gingival sulcus... | reverse complement strand
GAATTATGGCCGGACTGGTTCTATCTTGCCAAGGTCTTTTGTTTTTCTTTAGTCGTATTATTTTTTGGGTGTTGGCTCATACACAAGAACGAGCACAATCATCCTATGACCTGCAACAGATAGTTGATTTAATTGCATATCTATTTTATTAAGGGGCTGTACCAGATAACTCCTCTGGGTTAAAGGAAAAGCAACTGCGTTTAATCGAGCATTTGTGGCTGGAACAACAGCTCGTTGTGCTGCTGATCTGGTTGATGTGAACATCAAAACAGCCACTTATTATTTTCATCGGCTCCGGGAAATCATTGCGGAAGAAGAGTCCAATGAAGGAATGAATTTGGCGAATTTGAGGTCGATGAAAGCTACTTCGGTGGTAGGCGCAAGAGTAGAAGAGGACGTGGTGTTGCTGGTAAAGTTCCTGTTTTTGGGATCCTTAAACGGGGCGGAAAGGTATATACACAGGAGATTCCCGACGTAAAAGGGAAAACATTGCTTCCCATTATCGAGGAGAGGATTCAGCCAGACAGTGTGGTTTACTCGGACTGCTGGTACGGCTACAATGTCCTTGATGTGTCAGAGTTCAAACATTTTCGAATCAACCATTCGAAGCTGTTTGCGGAGAGCCACAATCACATCAATGGAATTGAGAATTTTTGGAACCAGGCCAAACGTCATGTGAGGAAATTCAATGGTATTCCCACCAAGCATTTCCCGCTCTTTTTAAAGGAATGTGAGTGGCGTTTTAACAACAGTAATCCGCGAAGCCAGTTTAAACAATTGAAACAGTGGGTTAAGAAACATATGGGCTAGTTATCTGGTACAGCCCCTTTCAAAAAACGCATGAAGCTCGGACCAGCTTCCGTGCTCTATGCAACGAGCTCGTTGCAACCAAGGCATCGTAAACACAAAGGGCGTGTCTGTAGAGACGATAGGCAAAAAGCCAACGGACATAAATCCCCTGTGTTCTGGTTTACGGGCCTGTCCGGTTCGGGCAAATCAACTATTGCACACGCTATTGAGAAGATTCTTTTCGATCAAGGTCTACAGATAACCGTTTTTGACGGAGATAATGTACGACATGGATTGTGCGGCGACTTGAGCTTTTCTGTTGAAGGCCGCAGAGAAAATATTCGACGGATTGCTGAAGTCGCAAAGTTATTCGCCGAAAACGGGACAATTTGTCTTTGTGCATTCATCACCCCTCTTGAAGAGTATCGGCAGAGCATTAAACACATTCTTGGGGACGATTATTACGAAATTTTTATTAAGTGCTCTGTGGAAGAATGTGAAAAAAGGGATGTAAAAGGGTACTATAAACTTGCTCGTGAAGGTAAGATTAAAAATTATACAGGTATTTCAGCTCCCTTTGAGACTCCCAAAAATCCTGATTTTATGATCGACACGGAAAATTGTACGCTTGACGAGTGTGTACAAAGCGTCCTGTCTTTTTTGAAAGGCAAGATTTCTTTTTGATTGGAATAGCAAATGATTTAAAGTAAAAATCAGATGCTTTGTGTGTTTGATGAATAATGTTTTTCTGTTGATGGCTTGGACCAATCAAATGTTCTTTTTGAAAATTTGTTAGAAGTGCAAACGCTGCGCTTTCCCCTGAAATTCTGTGGCCCCCCAAAGCCCCCACTGCCATGTCGTTCTTGACGCTGCACGGCAATGTAAGGGATGGCTCAGTTAAACAACATGTGAAAATTCGCCAACGGGTTCAACGTGGAGAGACCATGACTGCTCACGGTACCGGACTGATACGGGATTTTTGGCAAGCATTGCCGGAAGAATTAAAAAGGAAGCTCCGGCTTGGATTTACCGGTAAGCGGCATTTGCTGGATATTGCCGGATGGTGCCTGCGTTCCGGTGCAAAGGCGTTGCAGCCCGTTGCCGTTGATGCCGTGCTTGCTGCTTTCGGGGAAAATCCTCTGGACGGGGAAATGGCTTCGGAACTGGTTTCCAATAAGGCTATTCGAGACTTGCTACCGGCAACCAGCTTGCGGGCAATGCATGCCTTGGTCGAACGATGGCACCGACCTGAACATTTGGGATATTTTGAACGATTGCTAAAACTGCGTGATTTCCCCAAACTCAAAAAATTCATTGGGCAATCCGTTGAGCGCGAACCGGACAATCTCTTTTGGCGCGAGCAGGCCGTCACTTTCGGGCTGATCGACAATGATGTTGATTGGGTGCGGTCGATGATTGATATGCCTTTGCCAACAGGGATGCCGCCGGGGCTGGATGCCATTGGCGTGCGACTGAACTGCTTGGACAAAGCATATAACGAAGCGGCATCCCTTGCCGAAAAAGCAGGCGATGTTTTCGGCAGAAGCTACAAGGGGCGGATATCGGGCCTGTTCCCGTTGCGTGACGACGGTGCAGCCAAAGCTGACTTGATGGAAAGTGTCGAGCATAGTCCATGGGATGTCGGGTTGATTTTGCGTGCCCATGATATCTTGACGGGCCGGGACAAAGAAACGAAACGTCTGGATGGGTCCGTCGCCATCCTGCTCTATTCGTGGAATAAGGCAGAAGAATTGGATAGTACCCTGCACTCGCTTTTCCACTCTCACCTGACCGATGCGTCGATTGTTGTCCTCGACAACGGGTCAACGGACACGACACACAACGTGCTTGCCGCATGGCAAGGCCGATTTACTGATCTGCTGGGTGAAAACCGGTTTGAGCTCATATCCTTGCCCGTAAATATCGGGGCACCTCCTGCACGGAATTGGCTCATGCACCATCCTTTGGTCAGTGATTATGATTACATGTGCTATATTGATGACGATGTTGAACTGCCTCCCGACTGGCTGGAGAAACTCGCAGTAGCCGTCGATCACTACCCCGATGCCGGAGTCTGGGGGTGTAAGGTCGTGGACCACGCCAATCCTGCCTTGATTCAGAGCGCGGACAGTCATTTGCTGGTGGAATCCGAAGTGCCGCCGCTGAATCTGTCCAGCCCGACCCCGAATCCATTCAGACTTTCCAATTTGCCTATCCAGTCGATGGATACAGGATATTTCAACTTCCTGCGCCCCTGCGCTTCGGTGACCGGGTGTTGCCATCTTTTTCGCACCCAAAGGCTCAAAGAATCCGGGGATTTTGCCATTCAACTATCTCCCACACAATACGATGACATGGAGCACGATCTCCGTCTGTGCATATCCGGCCATTTTGCCGTCTATCAAGGACATCTTTCTGTTCGGCATAAAAAAAACACCGGCTCGGCTTCCCACACCTCGGCACAGGAAGAAGGCAATGCCCTTGGCAACAAATACAAGATGCAGACAATGCATACCCATGAAGCACTCATGACTGCCATGCAGACGGAACAGACTCTCCTCGATAACGACATTTTGAAAAAGATCAAACGGGTGGAGAACGTTCTGTTGTCGTCTAAAAAAAATCGCAAAATACGGACGACGGATTGGGCAACTTGATAAAAAAGTCAAGGGTCAGACGCCAGGAACGATATTACCATTTTTTAGAGACTCTTGGGTGACATGCCGGAGAGATTTGTTTTCATCCCCCCTGTCAAAAGGAGCTCGCAGCGACGAATACACAGTCCTGTTGCGGGCGAATTACTCTGATTGATTTGAAGAGAACCGTTGCAAGACCGAACGCGGGCTCAACCCGGCCGAACAGCGTAGCCAGTAGAGGAGCAGACAGGCTACGAGCATAAGCAGGTCTCGAACCAGTGCTCCCCACAACCCACCGGATTCCCCTGTGCCGCCACTCGGGCCAAAGCATCCGCAATCCATGTCCAGCCCCATGGAGATGCCGTATGCCAGCACACAAACAAATCCCAACAACTGTACAACAATCATCCCCAATGCGCCGCGCATATCCAGAATCAAACCGATGCCAGCAATGATCTCAATTGGCGGCAGTACTTGCGCGATCAATTGCGCCATGCGCCACGAGACCATTCCATAACCGTCAATTGACATGGCAAAACCGCTTACGTCACCGAGTTTCGTTATCCCGGCATAGATAAAAACCGTGGCGGGAATGACTCGGAGAACGAGATACACGATAGAAACAATCTTGTTTTTCATACATTGCTGGGCCGTTCAAAGAGGTTTGGAACGGGCTTGGATTTATGTCAGAGGGCACAGCTATTAAATACATAGACAGATGCCGCCAAACAAAGACAATATCTTGTCCTTCCAAAGCTATATTTCATGCCCGAAAAAGTCTAGAAAAAGTTAAGAATTTCAGCCTCATCTGATATTTTTACCACAAATACCATGTTAAAACAGATGGATACTATCTTTTTTTGTTGAGATAGTATCATTTTTCCTGTACTCCAATGAAAAACAACAAAGTAAAACAACTTTTCAAGCGGGGGAATGATTTATGGCAGGCAAAAAAGTGCTTTCCGTGGCCGAAATTGCTCGTGAATTGGAGTTACCCGAATCCACGGTTCATTACTGGAAAAATCGATTTGCCCAGCATCTCCCCAGTGTGGGACGTGGCCGGCAAAAACGTTTTAAACCCGAAGCCGTTGAGATTTTTGCCACCATTTCCCGGCTTTTGAAGGACGGGCATACCACCCGCGATGTTATGGAGCAACTTTCCCAGAGTTTCCCCCTACAGGCAGATGCCGTACCGCAAGAAGGCGCAGTCGCTCCCATGGCATCAACGGGGGCGGGCATGGAGCCGGTCATGAAAATGGCGGCGGCAATCGGAATGGAGATCGCCCGCTCCGTCAGTGCGGGGATTCGTTCGGTCATGACCGGGAACGATGAAGAGGGAACGAGCGTAAGCGAAGTCCGGCTCGGGCTTGAAGATGCGGCCAAACGCATTTCATGTACCATGGAAGAGACCGAACAACTAAAAACCGAGAATACAGAACTCAAGGAAAAGCTCAAAATTATGGAGCAGGAGATGGTCCGTCTGCGAAAGGACCGCCGAGAAATGGAAAAATACCTTCTTGACAAGATCAAAGCCGTAACTACTTAACCCCGGATCAGGGGTAAATTTCCCTTATACTCTCATTGTCCAAAGCCCCGTCGGTCAGGTGTATGCAGAAGCCTGACCGACGGGCTTGGTTGAGGAATCGACAAATACGAATTGTTTGAGGTCATATGCGGATCGACGAGTCGAGGGTGCAGCCCTCATCGAATCGTTTATCACCATCACTGCCATGGAGGTTGTTTAATGGGTAGAAAAAGTACACACAAATTCAAGGCTGAAGTCAGTCAACTGCTCGATATTTTGGTCCATTCCCTTTATACCAATAAGGAAATATTCCTGCGTGAATTGATTTCCAACGCTTCGGACGCCCTGGAAAAGGCGCGGTTCAAGGCCACCAGTGACGGCATAGAGGACGACATCTCCCCTGAAATTCGTATTGAATGTGATACGGATGCCGGGGTCGTGACCGTGACTGACACCGGTATCGGCATGACACGTGACGAGTTGATGAAAAATATCGGCACTATCGCTCACTCGGGTACTGCTGAACTGACCCGCATGGCGGCTGAGGGTAAAGAGTCTCTTGATTCCCTCATCGGTCGTTTTGGCGTGGGGTTCTATTCCGTGTACATGGTCGCAAAAGAAGTCACTGTCACCACCCGCTCCATGGAAGCCGGAGCCAAGCCGATTGTTTGGACATCGGACGGCAAGACCGACTACAAGTTGCAGGAGCTGGATAAAGACGTACCACGGGGAACCAAAATCGAAGTCAAATTGCTGGAAGACGAAACGTCCCGTTTTGCCAACGATGCTGCCATCAAAACCATCATCAAAAAACATTCCAATTTCATCAGTTTCCCGATTTACGTGGGTGAGGAAAAAGTCAACACGGTCCCTGCCTTGTGGCGTGAGCCCAAATTTCAGATCAAGGCAGAACAGTACGCCGAGTTCTACAAATTCCTCACCTATGACGCCGAAGAACCGTTCGACACGTTGCATACCTCTGTCGACGCACCCGTTCAATTCAATGCGCTGATGTTTTTCCCCAAGACCGGCGATGATCCGTTCGGTCTGTCTCGTGAAAACCGCGGACTGGACCTGTATGTCCGTCGCGTACTCATTGAGAAGCAAAACAAGGATTTGCTCCCGGAATATCTCGGATTCGTCAAGGGTGTCGTGGACACTGAAGACCTTCCGCTGAACATTTCCCGCGAGACCTTGCAGGACAATATCCTCATGCGCAAGATCAGTTCCACCCTGGTCAAGCAGGTTCTCAACCATCTTGAGAAGATGGCCAAGGACAATGCGGAACGCTACAATGAATTCTGGCAGGCCCACGGCAATCTGTTCAAGGCCGGTTACATGGACTTCCTCAACAAGGAAAAGTTCGCCAACCTCGTCCGATTCAATTCCTCGGAATCTGAGGATGCCAAGGGGCTGACTTCCTTTGCCGAGTACGTTGCCCGTGCCAAGGAGGAGCAAAAGGAAATCTACTATGCCTTTGGTCCAAGCCGTGAGGCTCTTGGCCTGTCCCCTTATCTTGAAGTCTTCCGCAGAAAAGGCATTGAGGTCTTGTTCCTGTATGAACCTATTGATGAATTTGTCATGGATGCCGTCCATGACTACGACGGCTACACCATTGTCTCCGCCGAACATGCGGACATGGAAAAGCTCAACAAGTTCGAGTCATTGGAAGAAGAGGAAAAAGCCGAAGAATTGTCCGCTGAGCAGAAGACAACCCTCGACAAACTGCTGGAACGCATTAAGGAAGTCCTTGGAGATGCCGTGACTGAGGTCAAGACATCCCAACGGCTGTCCAATTCCCCGGTCTGCCTTGCCAACCCAGACGGCAACGTAACGTCATCCATGGACAAGATCATGCGGGTGGTATCCAAGGATACCTCTATTCCAAAGAAGGTGTTGGAGATCAATCCCGACCACCCTCTGCTCCGCAACATGATCACCATCTATGAAAAAGATGAAAACGACCCGTTTATTGATCAGGCCGCCAACCAGCTTTTTGAATCCGCATTGTTGTTGGAAGGATACCTGTCAGACCCACATGCACTAGTTGGCCGTGTGCAAGACTTGTTGACAAAATCAAGTGGCTGGTACGTGGATACCCGCAAATAACACTACACAGAAATACCACAAAAAAACCGTCAGCCTTGCTGACGGTTTTTTTGTTTCGTCCGTTGTTGTTCGTCTAATTAAGCAGATCCGGTCGGGCAATCTCAATAGTTGCCTTTTGGCGCAGTCCCTCCATGAACGCTACGAGAACTTCGTCCTCGTAATGTTGGGAAGCCTGTTGAATCCAGGCGTTCTTTTGTTTCTCCCACAACTCGTCGGAAGCGGGAATACGTTTGTTGGGACGAACGACGATCACGCCGTCAGCCATGGAAAAGGCCTGTGGTAGCCATCCATGCCCCCTGGACGCAAAGACAGCAGTGGCTAAGTTCCGATTTTGACCGAGATTCGGCACTATTCCCTGACGCGAGAAAGGTTGTGATGTGGTCATCTTCTCTTTGTAAAGAGCAACCGCTTCTGGATTCGATGTGACGGTGGCGAGAATTTCATCGGCAGCCTTCTGGGCCATTTCGGATGCTTTTTCCTGTTTGATCTTCTGAACAATCATGTCCTTGACCTCTGAGAGGTCCATGGGGGTAGCGGGGATATCTTCGACCTTTTCAAGAAGCATATACCCGTTGTTGATGGCCAAAGGAGTGGGGTGCGATTCTCCTTGGGGAATCTGCATGACGACCTTGGAGGCTTCGGGGGTCATACCAAAAGATTGCGGCAAAAGACGTTCGGGAAGAGGCTGTGAAGTCACGGCGAGCAGGCCGAGTTCGTCCGCGACCTCCTCAAGATTCATGCCGGACACGAGTCGGTCCATGCCTTGATCAAGAAGATCGGACACCTTCTCGGCTGCCTTTTCTTCGGCAAGGATAGTTGTAATTTCCTCTTTCGTCTCTTCAAGAGGCTTGGCTTGAGCCTCCTTCTTGTCTTCCACTTTGATGATGTGCCAGCCGAACTGGGTTTTGACCGGTTCGGAAATCCCACCTTTGGGGATGGAGAAAGCCACTTCCTCAAATTCCGGAACCATGGCACCGCGCCCGAACCAGCCGAGATCGCCGCCGCTTGTCTTGCTGGGGCCTTCGGAATGAGCCTTGGCAAGTTCAGCGAAATCTTCGCCAGCCTTGGCTTTTTTGAGGATACGGTCAATCTTGTCTTTGGCTTTTTTCTGCGCATTTTCATCGTCGGAGGCATTGGCCCTGACGAGAATGTGCCGCGCCTTGACCTCTTCCTTCTGCATCATGGAATCAGAATGAGCGTCATAGTACTTCTTGATTTCCTCGTCCGTGACCTTCTGGTAGCTGGCAAGGTCTTCAGGGGTGAAACGAATATAGCGAATACGAACCTGTTCAGGCACCATAAACGTTTTTTCATTCTTGGTATAATATTCCTGAACCTGTCCATCAGTCACTTCAACGGAATCCATGAACTCGGCCGGGGAGGACTGAATATAGTCAATAGTAACCGTTTCATTGACCCAGTCAAAAATAGATCGGGCCTGATCAGAAGTGGCTTCGCCCGCTTTCCGCACCATATTCTTGACTTTGTCGGCAATAAACTCATTCCTGAAATTGGCTTCAAATTGCGCAGGAGTCATGTGAATGGAACGCAAAGCCATCTGATAGATGTTGCGATCAAATTGACCTTCCTGGTTCCAAAAAACCGATTGGCGAGTGATGGCCGCAAAAACTTCCTCATCAGAGGCAGCAATGCCAAGACGGGTAGCTTCGGTCAGCAACAACCGGGAATTTACCAATTGGTTGAAGATCAATTGCTTGAATTGCGGGGACTGCAATTGCGCAGAGGTGACCTGCGGATTGGCCCGGCGCATGGATTCAGCAGCGCGTTGGAAGGCTTCTTCAAACTCGGCACGGGTGATAACCTGATCATTGACTGTCGCCAAAACAGGATCGTTGCCGGTATCGAGCCCACTCATGCCAAAAGCAAAGACAAAGACGATGATGATGATTGCGAAAAGGATCTTGACAATCCAACCCGAAGCGTTTTCACGCATTATTTCAAGCATTAACAACTCCAAACTATTCGTTTTCCGACTGCTCGACACCATGCCGGGTAGCCAGTGACGTTACGTTATTGAGACTGATTCTTTCGGACTGCGTTAAGCAAACCACCTGATTGGATAATCTCCAGTTCCTTTTTGGTCAAATCATTTGTTACGGTAACGGGCTGACCGGAAGCGGGAATAATGTCAATGGAACTACCGGGAGCCATCTTTCCGGCAGGGATACTCAGGTCATCCCCTTCTTTCAACCTGTCATAGTCTGCCGGGTCAACCAATAACAGGGGCAAAATGCCAAAATTGATCAGATTGGCGCGGTGAATACGGGCCAAGGATTTGACAATAACGGCCTTGACGCCCAGGTGACGCGGTCCAAGGGCGGCATGTTCGCGGCTAGACCCTTGTCCATAGTTTTCGCCGCCAAGGATGACACCTTTGCCATATTTTTTCATACGACCGACAAACCCGGCATCCACCCTGCTGAAAATATACTGGCTAATGGCCGGAATATTGGAACGGAGGGCCGTAATCTCGGCTCCGGCGGGCAGGATGTGGTCGGTTGTGATATTGTCACCGACCTTGAGAAGCACTTTGGCGTCAATGGTTTCAGGCATTTCATCAAAATCTTCCAATGCCACGATATTGGGGCCGCGCAGGATTTCCACCGCTTCTTTATCTTCCGGCGGAAAGACAAACAAGTCACGGATAGACGGGACACTGTCCGGCAACTCGATGCGGTGAGGGGCTGGCCCCCACGTTGCGGGGTCGGAAAATTCACCGTCAAGAGCAAGGCGTGCAGCGGTCTGTGCCGACGCAAGGTAGACCTGTCCGTCCAATGTGCCGGAACGACCTTCAAAGTTCCGATTGAAAGTGCGAACGGACACGCCTGTGGAGGTCGGTGAGCCGCCCATGCCTATGCACGGCCCGCACGAACATTCCAGGAGGCGTGCGCCGGAATCCAATAGCGGTTCAATCAGTCCTTCCCGTGCCAGCATTTTCAAAACCTGTTTTGAGCCGGGAGAAATGAGCAGATCCAGTTCGGGTGGCGTTTGCTTGCCGGAAAGAATCTGCGCCGTGTTTTTGAGGTCCGAATACGAAGAGTTCGTACACGAACCGATGGCACATTGATCGATTTTCTTGCCAGCCAGCTCCTTTACCTTGCACACCTGATCAGGCATGTGCGGTTGGGCAACCAACGGTTCCAGTTCTGACAGATTGATCTCAACGACATCGTCATATTCGGCATCGGCATCGGCACTCAACTCAATCCAATCCTTGCCGCGACCCATCTTTTCAAGAAAGTCCCTTGTCTTCTCGTCTGACGGAAAGATGGACGTTGTCGCTCCGAGTTCCGCGCCCATATTGGTAATGGTCGCCCTATCCGGTACGGAAAGATTTTTGACACCGGGGCCAGCGTATTCAAACACGTTGCCGACTCCGCCCTTCACGGTCAGCCTGCGAAGCAGTTCGAGAATAACGTCTTTGCCTGCCGCCCATCCGGTCAATTCGCCCGTCAGATGGACTCTGACAACTTTGGGCATGGGGATAAAGTATGCCTCGCCAGCCATTGCCAGAGCCACGGACAAGCCGCCTGCCCCCATGGACATGGAGCCAACGCCGCCTGCTGTCGGTGTATGCGAGTCGGACCCGATCAACGTTGCACCCGGTTTGGCGAAATTTTCCAGATGCAACTGGTGACAGATACCCGTCCCAGGCGGGGAGAAAACAGCTCCCGATTTTGCCGCCACGGTTCTCAAATAACGATGGTCGTCCGGGTTACGAAAGCCCATCTGTAAGGTGTTGTGGTCCACATAGGACACCGACAAGTCCGTTCGCACTTCTCCGAGCCCGATGGCTTCAAATTGTAGCCATGCCATGGTTCCGGTGGCGTCCTGAGTCAGGGTCTGATCAATACGCAGACCAATCTCCTGCCCAGGAATCATCTCACCGCTGATCAGGTGCTTCTCAATGATCTTGTGAGTAATCGATTTTCCCATCATTTCTCCTGCCGTAAAGGTTGTCGGAAAATCTTGTTTGCCGCAACGCCGCAACCCCCACAGAAAGCACAGAAGGGAAGAGGCTTAATCCACCCTTGTGCCGTGACTATCATGGGGGGCAAAACATGGTTAGAACAGAAAGCCGTTCCGTACACCCTGACTGACTTGCCGGCCTTCCATTCCGAGATTAATCCGGTTGATTTTGTTGGTTCTGAACCGGATATCCACATCAAGGCGAAGTTTTTCCTGTTGGGCCTTAAATATTTCCTCGTGATGACTGATGCGTTTTTGGGGGTCTTCGGCCTCCATCAACTCACGAATGGCCTTTTGAAGTTTTTCACGTTCAAGCGTCATCTGGGCAACCTCGGCTTCAAGGACGTGAACGTCATCACTGAGCCTTTTTTCACCGGACTCAACCGGGTCAACGGATTTTAATTCGTCTGCGTTTGTCATCTTTCTTTTCCTTGATCGGTTTGGGCTTCATCTTGCCCGTAGGCAGAGAGTTGTAGAAATTCCAGAATTCAGGCCATGTCGCGGTCACTTCGCCGTGATTTTCCAACTTGATGCCAGGCACAGCATATCCGGCCAACGCACAGCCCATGGACCAAAACGGATCGGGACTGAACCACGTACCAGACCAATTGCGATCACCGGACTTGATTGCAATGCCGCTGTCGATTTTTTCATAGGCAACCCCCATGCGGTCAAGCAATTCAATGGTTGTCTCATCCATTTCTCCAAGCAGGGTGGCGCTCTTTAATTTCAAGGCCAGAGCAAGGGCCAAAGGTTGCATGTCCTTAGATTGGCTCAAAGAGATTGTAGCGGAATCGGGCAACTCTCCGTCCATGCTTGCCATGACTTTGTCGGGGGTGATCTCCACCGTGAGACCGAGTGCCTCCATCTGCCTGACCAGTTTATCCGCTTTTTCTGTCCTGGGCCAGGTGCCTTCAATATCGATGGACCCTCCGGCCATGATGGGCAGCCCCATAAGAAGAGAGCACAGACGGACGGAAAGGGGCAGTCCTGGATGACCATCGATTTTGGGCGTGCCGTCGGAGACCGTGACCTTATCTTTCTTGAGTACGGCCTTGATGCCGCATGCGGTGAGTACGTCCACGGCTTCAGCAACACGTTCACGGGCCACCTGATTCAGACCAGCAATGGTCAGTCCTCCGGGGAAAGACCATGCGGCCAGAGTCAGAGCTGCGGCAAAATCGGGATCAAGTCCTCCGGGAAATATGATTTCCTCATCCATGATGCCGCCACATTCCAAACGGGTGGGCAGGCCGGGGTTGTTGGGATTCATGGGCACGAGCCGTGCCCCGAGTTTGGGAAGCACTTTGTTGAGTGCATTGATATCCATAAGTTGCAGGGCCGGTTTGCCCGTAAACTTGCAGCGACCAGCATGCCCAAGGGCAAGGCTGAGTAGCATGTAAAAATTAAAGGGGTCTTCACCGACAAAAATCATATTGCCTTCAAAACGAAGCGTTTTCCCTCCGGCATTTTTGATATAGTCGTCGTCCCATGAGATTGGCGCATCGGCCTGCTTGAGGGCTTTGGCAAGATCCTTGTTCGGGGCGTTCATGGTCACAGGGGCCAAAGTGACATCTGCGCCGGAACTGGCCGCCATGGCAAGGAGCATGCGGGTGTACCTAAAGGAACGTGGACCGCTGATTGCCGCTTTGATGGCTTCAACGCGCGGAGCGAGCTTGTACGCATCGCCGGTAAACTTTTTGCGGACGTCGGCCAGTGAAAACTGGTTGAGCAACGTAAAGAGCTGCCTGGTTAATTTGGCGTCGAGACCGAGTTCACCGGCACGTTTGTCAAAAGAGGAACGCAGCAACTTTTCGAGCTTGGGATCGACCAATGATTTTTGACGGGATTTGCGCCAGGCTCCTTCCTTTCTGATGAGGAAGGCACGCTTTTCCAGCAAGGAAAGAACCTCTCGATCAATTTCCGAGATATCGTTGTATCGATGGTTGGTGACGATTTCAGATTTGGGGATATCGTTGTCGCTGCCGCCGCGATTGACGTTGCGGGAGTCGCGACTGTCAGCACGACGATTGACCGTGTGTGGGCCACGGCTGTCATCGTGGCGAGGGCGTTTTTGCCTCTCGTCACGGCGCAAAGAATCAG
>PDWI01007635.1_pt1 | contig 13152 bp, 10 predicted proteins | sample 1430891 | NCBI WGS metagenome assembly PDWI01 (sample SAMN01162508, study PRJNA174530) | Oral metagenome, whole genome shotgun sequencing project. | biome: Marine environment; feature: Marine mammal; material: Swab sample of the gingival sulcus; isolation source: swab sample of gingival sulcus... | reverse complement strand
ATATTTTAAAAGGTGGATATAAATGTGCTGGGCTGCAACAAGAAGGGTTGTCTTTAGAAATAACAGGTAATGGTGCTTTAACAGCTAATGGCGGAGAAGATGGAGCGGGCATTGGTGGCGGTTATGGTGCTGATGGATCAAATATAACTATAAGTATGGCGGAGAAGGTGGAGCGGGCATCGGTGGTGGTTCAGAAGATGATGATGATGTAGGTGGTGATGCTTCAAATATAACTATAAGTGGTGGAACTGTATCAGTAACTGGTGGAGATTATGCATACGGCATTGGTGGTGGTTTAGCTGGTAATGGATCAAATATAACTATAAGTGGTGGTAATGTAACAGTTAATGGCGGGAAGTATGGAGCTGGTATTGGCTGTTCAAATATACGTATAAGTGGTGGAACTGTAACAGCAAAAGGCGGGGTGTATGCAGCGGGAATTGGTGGTCGTAGTACTCAAGATGGTACAAATATAACCATAAGTGGTGGTATCGTAACAGCAATAGGTGGAGTTGATGCTGAAGGAACATTATTTGGTGGAGCAGGTATCGGTGGTGGTGATTATAGCAGTGGTGTAAATATAATCATAAATGGTGGTACGGTAACAGCAGAAGGAACCGATGATGCACTAGGTATTGGTCATGGTGGTGCTGGTGGTGAAGATAGTTTTTCTACTACATTAGATGGAAATGAAGGAACAGCTATTATTTATTCAAATACAGAAATTGGTGGTAAGCCAGCAGATAGTGAATTATCAGGTATTTTCTTTGAACATAACACAAATATAGGAACTATGTATGGCAATCCAGAAATAGATGAAGATGTTAAGTTAAAAACAGGTAAATCATTTGAAATACCAAATGGTAGAGCTTTAAGCATTGCAAGTGGAACTACTTTTATAAATAATGGTACTATTACAAATGAAGGAAATTTTACAAATAAAGGCACATTCACAAACAATGATACATTTACAAATAATGGTACTGCATTAAATAAAAAAATTTATAGTGGAACTGGCACACTTAACGGAACAGAAAAGTTACAACACGAGATAAGGTATCATAGAAATCGAAGTAATGTTGATACAGAAGTTGAAACAGATACAAAAGAGCATGAGCAAAATTATACCGTAAAAACAGCAAGTCATGTGGATATAAATTTTACTCGAACAGGATATAGTTTTGAAAAATGGACTACAAATCAAGATGGAACGGGTGCGGAGTACTGCACTGGTGCTAATCATACAACAAATACTTCGTATGCAACTGATAATGCATTTGATTTATATGCACAGTGGACTATAAATCAGTATACGATTAGCTTTGATAAAAATGGTGGTACAGGAACTAATCCTAGTGATGTAACAAGAAATTATCAATCAAATATTACACTTCCAGACGACAGTGGACTTAGTAAAACAGGATATAGCTTTGCAGGGTGGAATACTATGGCAGATGGAACGGGAACTAATTACTCAGCATCTAGTACTTATAATATAAATCATGCAAGCAATAAGACATTATATGCAAAATGGAAAATAAATAAATATACAATTAGCTTTGATAAAAATGGAGCTGTAGGAACTACTTCACCTAGTGCAATAACAGATGATTATAATTCAAATATTACACTTCCAACATCAACTGGACTTAGTAAAACAGGATATAGCTTTGCAGGGTGGAATACTATGTCAGATGGAACGGGAACTAATTACTCAGCATCTGATAACTACACCATAAATCATGCAAATAATAAGACACTGTATGCAAAATGGAAAATAAATAAATATACAATTAGCTTTGATAAAAATGGAGCTGTAGGAACTACTTCACCTAGTGCAATAACAGATGATTATAATACAACTATTACACTTCCAACATCAACTGGACTTAGTAAAATAGGATATAGTTTTGCAGGGTGGAATACTATGGCAGATGGAACGGGAACTAACTACCCAGCATCTAGTAATTACACCATAAATCATGCAAATGATAAGACACTGTATGCAAAATGGAAAATAAATAAGTACACAATTAGTTTTGATAAAAATGGAGCTATAGGAAATATTTCACCTAGTGCAATAACAGCAGATTATAATTCAAATATTACACTTCCAACATCAACTGGACTTAGTAAAACAGGATATAGTTTTGCAGGGTGGAATACTATGGCAGATGGAACGGGAACTAATTACTCAGCATCTAGTACTTATAATATAAATCATGCAAATGATAAGACATTGTATGCAAAATGGAAAATAAATAAGTACACGATTAGCTTTGATAAAAATGGAGCTATAGGAACTACTTCACCTAGTGCAATAATAGATGATTACAATTCAAATATTACACTTCCAACATCAACTGGACTTAATAAAACAGGATATAGTTTTGCAGGGTGGAATACTATGTCAGATGGAACGGGAACTAATTATCCAGCATCTAGTACTTATAATATAAGTCATGCAAGCAATAAGACATTATATGCAAAATGGAAAATAAATAAATATACAATTAGCTTTGATAAAAATGGAGCTATAGGAACTACTTCACCTAGTGCAATAACAGATGATTATAATTCAAACATTACACTTCCAACATCAACTGGACTTAGTAAATATGGATATGATTTTGTAGGTTGGAATACTATGGCAGATGGAACGGGAACTAATTATCCAGCATCTAGTAATTACACCATAAATCATGCAAGTGATAAGACGCTGTATGCAAGCTGGAGTAATAAACCATATTATATATTGACATATAATGTTGGAACTGGTGGGCATATAACATCGGGTTCTGCCATACAGTCAGTTATACAAGGAACATCTGGGTCGGCAATAACTGTTGTAGCAGATAGCGGGTATGAATTTAGTGGTTGGAGTGATGGAAGAAAAGACAATCCAAGAATAGATACAAATGTTCAGAATGATATAACAGTTGATGCTATATTTAAAAAAGATAATATAACAAGCAAAAGAAGAGAAAGAACGGTAACACCTAAAAAAGAAGAAAGAAAAATTATACCAGAAAAAAGAGTGTGTTATAAAGAACTAGAAAGAGAATTAAAACAGAAATATCCAGATAGATTAGTAATAAATTGTAGAGTATTTACTGATGTAGCATATGATTCATGGTATGCTAAAGCGGTTAAGGAAGTTGTGAAAAATAATATCATGTCTGGTACATCTGAAACGACATTTTCGCCAAAAGATAAAATTACAATGGGCATGGTATCTACTATGTTATATTCAATGGTAGAGCATAAAATAGATGAGCAAGACAGTACCCAGCCAAAAGTTTGGTATGAAAAGGGTATGAATTGGGCAAAGAAAATAAATATTATACCAACTAAAGATGGTAAAGATGGTAAAATTGGTCGTTTAATAAATGCTACCGAAGTCATTAGTAGAGAGCAACTTATACTCACATTATATAACTTTGCTAAAAAGTCAGGATACAATACAGAAGTAGACTATGAACTTACAAAGTATATAGATGCCTTTGAAATATCGAAAGATGCCATTCCAGCCATGAAATGGGCAGTTCAAAACGGACTGATAGTTGGAACGAGTGAAAATACATTATCACCCAAATTAACGGTGGATAGAGCCCAGCTAAGCATTATATTTATGAACTTTGATAATATGCTTTATGGTGAAATGCGATAGAGTAAGAATATTCATGATATTTAAAAAAGTTATTAAAAAATCTGTGTAATATTAATTTAAGTAAAAATTTCTAATATAAATAAATATTTTGTTTAAAATAAGGTTTTAAGTTTAGAAATTAAAACATTTATTAGTATATTTAGGGATATTTAGAAAATATAGCATAATAAAATATAACCGTCTTGTTCAAAACAAGATGCAACAGCAAAAAACGCTCCGTACGGGGCGTTTTTGTGGAGAATGGTTATGTCAAAAATATGGCAATAATAAAAAAGAAAATTTAATATAAATTTTTATAAAATATTACTCCACAAAATATGTTAAATTTTTGTTAAATTATTGGATAAAGACTTTATTTTTACAGTGTTTTTGGTAGTGTAGTTATTATAGTATTGAGTAGTTTGCGTGTGTATATAAAGCCGTGAGCATTAGGACGTATGAATTGAGATTATAAAGATGGAAAGGAGGTAGAAATGATAAGAAAAATTGTTAGGATTATACTGACATTATTAGCCGTATCAATTGGTGTAGGCTTTGGTATAGGATTTGCTAATAATGAATTTATAATTAACAGGTTTTCTGATGATGTTGGTTTGGTTGTAATTAAATTTGCAATACCTGTATTTTTTGGACTTATAATGGGCGTTTTGTTTTATATTATTGCCCCTAAATTGATGTGTTTTGGCGTTAAAGTGGCTAAACATATTGAAAAAGAATTATCCCATATTCCAACTCATCAACTAATATTAAGTGGTATAGGTTTGATACTTGGACTCTTTGTAGCCTATTTGATTAGCAATTTGTACAAGATAATTCCTGTTTTATTTGTAGGAGAGATTTTAACTGTACTAACTTATATTTTTTTAGCGTATTTGGGAGCTATATTAGGTTTAAGAGATATAGCTAACATTTCCAGAATAACAGATGTTTTTAAAAGAAATGTAGAAGAGCAGCAGGAAGAAATTTGTGCTAAAAAACTTGAGGAATTTCAATTCCGTGCTAGACCCAAGATTTTGGATACAAGTGCAATTATTGATGGAAGGATTTTGGATATAAGCAAGACGGGATTTATAGAGGGTTCACTTATCATACCTGAATTTGTATTAAAAGAGCTTAGGCATATTGCGGATTCTTCAGATCAATTAAAAAGAAATCGTGGTAGGAGAGGTCTTGATATTTTAAAGTATATTCAAACTGATGGAAATGTAAATGTTGAAATTTCAAATGATGATTTTGAAGATGTTAGTGAAGTAGATGTTAAACTTCTTAAATTAGCTGAAAAAATAGGAGGAATGGTCGTAACAAATGATTATAATCTAAATAAGGTGGCAAGTTTACAGGGCGTGGACATTCTAAATGTAAATGAACTATCAAATGCGGTTAAACCAATGGTTTTACCTGGAGAAGATATGTCGGTTATGATTGTTAAAGAGGGCAGAGAAAGGAATCAAGGTGTTGCCTATTTAGACGATGGCACCATGATTGTAATTGAAAACGGAAAACGGTTTATAAATCAAAGCAAGGATGTTAAGGTTACCAGTGTTTTGCAGACTGCTGCTGGAAGAATGATATTTGCTAAACCTTATTAAGTGTAAGCTGTCATTTCACAATATAAACTGAAATGATAGCTTTTTTATGGAAAAATAGTTTTGTTATGGTGTATATAGAAGTGATAAAAGGATAATATGGAAAGAGTAGTAGCGATTGTTGTGGCAGGCGGACGTGGAAGTCGAATGGGATATGAAAAAAATAAAATTTTACTTGAGATAGATGGTAAGAGTATATTAGAAATGACGCTTTCACGCTTTGAAAATGCTAATATGATAGATGAAATTATACTTGTTATAAATGAAAATGACACAGAAAGTATAAAAGAGTTAAATATATTAAAAAATTATACTAAAGTTAATAAAATCGTTTTAGGTGGTCGTACTCGTCAAGAATCGGTGTATAATGGTATTAAACAAACTACAAATGATGATAAATGGATTCTTATTCATGATGCGGCTAGACCTATGATACAGAGTGATACAATAGATGATTTTGTTAAAATATTATTTGTTAAAAAGCAATTAATTGTTGCAATTCCTGAAGTTGATACGATAAAACAGGTAAATTCGGGTATTATACAAAAAAGTTTAGACCGCAGTAGAATATGGAAAGCACAAACTCCACAGGGATTTTTAAGAAAATCTTTGTTGAAAGCATATGACGATGCTATAAATAAAGGTTATAATGGAACAGATGATAGTTCTCTTATGGAATGGGCAGGGTATGATGTGCATATATATGAGGGCGACAAAAAAAATATAAAGATAACTTTAAAAGAAGATATGGAATTACTTAGTTGGTTTATTAGTAAGCAAATTTAATAATTTGAGGTGATAGTGTGCGTGTTGGAATTGGATATGATGTTCATCAACTGCAAGAGGGTTATGATTTAATAATAGGTGGCGTTAAAATACCTCATACAAAGGGGCTTATGGGTCATTCTGATGCAGATGTGTTGGTTCATGCGATTATAGATGCACTTTTAGGGGCATCAGCACTTGGCGATATAGGCAGACATTTCCCTGATAATGATGATGCATATAAGGGAATTTCTAGCATAAAGTTATTAGAAGAAGTAATGGAAATATTAAATGAAAATGGATACAAAATAGGCAATATTGATTCAACTGTTATTGCACAGTCTCCCAAACTTTCAATGCATATTATGGATATGCGAAAAACTATGGCTAGAGCTTTGAAACTTGATATTGAAAGAATTAATGTAAAAGCTACTACGACGGAAAAATTAGGATTTGTAGGAAGAGAAGAGGGTATTGCAGCACAGGCGGTTGCACTTGTAACTAAGAAATAGTATATCAAATAGTATATGTTTAATGAATATATAGGAGTGCTGACATGAGTGAAAATTATAAATGGGTTCAAAATCGCAAATGTGAATTTTTCCCATGTCATAAAGGGGTTAAAGAAGAAGATTTTAACTGTCTTTTTTGTTATTGTCCTCTTTATATGTTAAAGGACAAATGCGGTGGGAATTATAAAAATACAAATGGATATAAAGATTGTTCCGATTGTATATTACCCCATAGGAGAAGTGGGTATGATTTTGTAATGAAAAAAATGGGAATGGTTATGGAAGTTGGAAAGGGAACATTTGTTATAACTGATAATGGGAATGTCTGTACTAAGGCTGAGGATGCAAATGATTCTAGTGATGTTATTTGTTCTGAAGCCGAAAAAGACAATGCGAAAGATAATAATAAATCTATATCAGATGATACAGAATTTAAGTTAAAAGATGTGCAAGAAGAATTAGAAAAGCAAAAAGATAAAAAATAAATGGAGGAATTATGTCTGTAAGAGTTAGATTTGCACCAAGTCCTACGGGATATGTCCATATAGGTTCACTTAGAACTGCACTATATGATTATTTATATGCAAAGCAAAATAAGGGAAGTTATATACTGAGAATAGAGGATACTGATAGAACTCGATTAGTTGAGGACGCACTTAATAATTTAATCACTTCACTTGATTGGGCTGGAGTTCAAAGTGATGAAGGAACATTTATTGAAGATGGCAAAATTGTTCAAAAGGGAGATTTTGCCCCATATATTCAGTCTGAAAGACTTGATATTTATAAAAAATATGTAGACCAATTAATTAAACAGGGAGATGCTTATTATTGTTTCTGTTCCAAGGAAAGGCTTGATGAGGTTCGTGCTAAAAATAAAAATGCTGGTCAGTTTTCTGGATATGATGGTCATTGCAGAGATATTGATATGGAAGAAGCTAAAAAGCGAATTGAAGCGGGAGAATCATATGTTGTTAGATTAAAACTTCCAAAGGATAAAGAGGTTATCATAGATGACCTTGTTCGTGGAAAAGTTGTTATGAATACAAGGGATTTGGATGACCAAGTTTTATTAAAAGCCGATGGTTTTCCAACATATCATATGGCGGTTGTGGTAGATGACCATTTAATGAATATAACTCATATTATAAGAGGTGAAGAGTGGCTACCATCTACGCCTAAGCATATTGTACTATATGAAAAACTTGGTTGGCAGATTCCTAAATATGCACATTTACCTAATATATTAAATACCGATAAGAAAAAATTATCTAAAAGACAGGGCGATGTCGCAGTCGAAGATTTCAAGAAAAAGGGATATTTACCAGAGGCACTTATTAATTTCTTAGCACTTATTGGATGGCATCCTGAGGATGACAGAGAAATTATGAGCATTGATGAAATGATAGAGGCTTTTTCATTTGATAGAGTTTCAAAATCTGGCGGAGTATTTGATGTATCAAAATTAAACTGGATGAATAATCATTATATACAAGAAACTGATTTAGATAGGCTTGTGGATTTATCCATTCCATATATTTTAGAAGATGGCTTGATGACGGAAGAAGAAATTGATAAAAATAGAAAGTGGATTAGAGATGTAGTTGAGTTATCCAGAGTTTATATGGATTATATGTCTCAAATTACAGAGCATATTAAACTTTATTTATCTGACGAGGTTAAAATTACAGAACAAGAAGCTATTGATATGTTAAATGCGGAGCATATGCCAAAGCTCATAGAGGAGATAAGAAAAAAATTATTAGCTGATGAAAAATTTGTAGATTTTTCACCAGAGCAGATTAAAAAGAAATTTAAAGAAATTCAAAAAGAAACGGGAATAAAAGGCAAAAATTTATTTATGGGAGCGAGAGTTGCTATAACTGGCAATGTTCATGGAGCTGATTTAATGAAAACAATAGCTGTTCTCGGCAAAGACAGAGTGCAAAGACGTTTAGAAAGTACTGTGAAACAAATGCGAGATAAGTAATACTAATTTTGAATAAAATATATATTCAGTTTAAAACATTCCATATGCTTGATAAAAATTCTATTTATGTCGCTCATAATTTGAAAATAGTATAAGATTTGATTGTAAAACAGGAGTTAAAAATGAAATTATACAATAGTATGACCAGAAAAAAAGAAGAATTTATCCCTATAAATGAAAATGAAGTAAAAATGTATGTCTGCGGACCCACCGTATATAATTATTTTCATATAGGGAATGCAAGACCTTTCATAGTTTTTGATGCACTTAGAAGATATTTTGAATATCGTGGATATAAGGTTAATTATATACAAAATTTTACTGATGTTGATGATAAGATTATAAAGCGTGCCAATGAAGAAAATTTGTCAGCTTCTGAAATAAGCGAAAAATATATAAAAGAATATTTTCAAGATGCGGATGCACTCGGTATAAATCGTGCAACTCATCATCCAAAAGTAACAGAAAACATGGATGATATTATAAAATTTATTCAAATTCTTGAAAATAAGGGATATGCTTATGAAAAATCAGGCGATGTATATTTTGACACTAAAAAGTTTGAAACTTATGGAAAACTTTCAGGGCAGGATATGGATGCACTTGAAGTTGGTGCGAGAATTGAGATGGATGAGCGTAAGAAAAATGGAACGGATTTTGTGCTTTGGAAGGCTAAAAAAGAGGGTGAACCATATTGGGATAGCCCATGGGGACAGGGTAGACCAGGGTGGCATATTGAATGTTCTGTTATGAGTACCAAATATCTTGGAGATACACTTGATATTCATGCAGGTGGTCAGGATTTAATATTCCCTCATCATGAAAATGAGATAGCTCAGTCAGAAGCTTATACTAGTAAACCTTATGTTAGATACTGGATTCACAATGGATATATCAATATAGATAATCAAAAAATGTCTAAATCTAAGGGCAATTTCTTCACTGTTAGAGATATATTAAAATTATATGATGGTGAAGTTATAAGATTTTTTATGCTTTCTGCTCATTATAGAAATCCAGTTAATTTTAGCAAGGAACTAATTGAATCTGCTGAAAATGGACTTAATAGATTATATACTACAAAGGAAAATATAGACCATTTATTAAATCATAATAAAGTAGAAAAAATGACAGAAGATGAAATTATAGAATATGAAAGCCTTATGAAATATAAAGTTAAATTTACAGAGGCTATGGACGATGACTTAAATACTGCTGATGCAATTTCTGCGATATTTGAACTCGCAAGAGATATAAATAAATTGGTAGATGATACAAAAACTACTGATTTCTTAGAAAATGTACGAGCTTTATATATGGAATTAGCAGATGTGCTAGGATTTCTTTCTAGGGAAAAGGGTGCTATTGATGATGAAATAGAGAATTTAATAGCTCAAAGGGAAGAGGCTAGACGACAAAAAAACTGGGCAAAGGCAGATGCCATAAGGGATGAACTTCTAAAAAATGGTATAGTTCTTGAGGATACGCCACAGGGAGTTAAGTGGTCTAGGATTTAAAAATTGTTGTAGCAGTTTTGTAGAAGTTTAAAAATTTTAAATATATTAATATTTTAAGAAATTTATGCATTCATTGATGGTATGTTAAATCATAGGTTAGGAGCTAATTATGAAAAAAATAAATTTATCATTTAAAATTATATCTATTTTATTTATTTTAGGGATAATTTCATTTATTTTTCCATGTTCTTCTGATAATAATTCCTATGCTAATTTTTCATTTTCATATATTGGAAATTATGAAGATTTTAAAATTGAAGTTGATGGACAAGATATGAATAAAGAGGAATTTCGGTTATGGCTTAAAGATAATTCACTGTTTGATAGAGGGCTAATATTAGATGGTAAAAAATGGGATATACAAAAATTTCTTTATGATGTATATGGTGAGGATAGATTATATAAGCTAGATAATGCATTAGAAAATCTTAATATTTTACTAAATGGACATAATATAAGTTTAAATAATCCAGTATATGATTTATATAATGGAGATGTTTTATTGCCAATGAGAGATATTTTTAATAAATTAGGTGGAGATACTAATTCTAACGATGAAACAAGGGTATTGTTTGGTAGAATTGGTCAAACTAATACTGCGGTTATGGCTGATACCAATGAAATATGGGTAAATGATAAGAAATCTACACTTACTAATAAATCTAAGCTTATAGATGGAAAGATGTATATTCCCTCCTCTTTTTTAACAGATATATTTGGTTATGAAGTGCTTTGGGATAAAAATAAAAAATTAATATCAATTGCAAGTGATAGCGGTATAGATTTAGATAAAAAAATAAAAATATACAGTAGTTCTAATGGTGAAAATAAGGAAGATTATATAAAAATTGAGATTTCTGATAATAATAAAATAAAAATATCAGGTAATGCCAATTCTAAATTTAAATATATGATGTTAACCATACAAAATAGTAATAAAAGAGAAATTGTTGATAAAGTTTTTACAATAAATGGTAATAATTATACATTTACTTGTTCTACTGGAAAATTTAAAGATGGATCATATAAAATAAATACATTTATTTCTCCTGTTAGATATGGAACGTATAATTCTTATTATTATGATATTCCAGTTCAATGTGAAGGTGGAGAATTATTTTTTCCTATGTCGCCAGTTTACAAAAATAATTATGTATATCGTTTGAAAAATTTTTCTTTTAATCCTAAACTGTTGCATAATGTTAATGAATATTTAAAACTTGATCTATCCGATAATAAGAACACTCATGAGGATGATAAAAAAGTTATTGTAAATTTAGCTAATAAGATTGCAAGGGGTGCAAAGACTGATTATGAAAAGCTTCTTAAAATCAATGATTGGGTTGCAGAAAATATTTACTATGATTGGGATTCTTATTTAAAAGGAGAGTATGGTAGAACTGATGCCATAGGAACACTAAAAACTAAGAAATCAGTGTGTCAAGGATATGCAGAGCTTACAAATGCTCTTTGTCGTGCTTCTGGAATACCATGTAAAGTCGTTAGTGGATACGCACTCGGTGTTAGTGCTAAAGATAAGTCTTGGGATAAAGTAGACCACACTCAGAGTAATCACGCTTGGAATGAGGTGTTTGTAGATAGTAGGTGGATTATACTTGATACTACATGGAACAGTCGTAATAAATATCAAAATGGACAGTTTCATAAAGGTGATATAAGGCATAATTATTTTGATCCAACATTGGAAGTATTTTCATATGACCATAAATATTTAGATTAAATGTATATTTAGATTTTAATAGTATGAATTATGGAATATAATGAATAATTATGAAATATAACGAATAACCATGAAGTGTAATGCATAATTATAAAAATATAAAGATGATTAAACTCGTTATTTACGAATATTTAAAAAATAGTTGGTATTGTTACTAGAATTAATAGTGGAGTTTTGGCTTGAAAGATTTTTTGCAAAATTTAGGTGTAGATGATGAAATAATAAAGGATTCTAGGCGTATTTCTCCGCTTGTTTTAGCCTATGTTGGAGATGCTGTTTACGAATGGTATATTAGAGGTTATTTAGTGGCTAAAAAGCGTGGTAAAGTTTATGATTTTCATAAATCAGCTATAAAGTATGTTAAAGCATCGGGGCAGGCATATGCACTTAAACAAATACAGGATATGCTTTCTGATGATGAAAAGGCAATTGTAAGGCGAGCCAGAAATCAAAAGCCAAATTCTGTGCCAAAGTATGCAACTCTAGTTGATTATACTCATGCAACTGCACTTGAGGCACTTTTGGGTCATTATATGATAGAAGATAATATTAAGCGTATAGAGGAGATTATGCAGTTAGTTATAGAAGTTATAAATAATTCTGACATTAGATAACTTAATATTATACTAATTTAAAAAATATATTCAGTTTAAACAATCCTACATGATGATGAGAAATAATAAAATCTTTGTTAATTATCGAAAAATTATTGATATTATACTGATATTATTTAGGAAAGTTAGATATTATAATAACTTACTTATAAGTTTTAACTTTATAGATGGGATTTGTGTATGAAAAAATTTAGTCAATACAATAAAAGAGAACGAGTATATATATTTATTATTCTAATCTTGTTTATGTTGCTTGTGGTTAAGTCAGTTTGGCTTGACCCGTGGATTAGCGTAACTGCTCAAGAGATGAATTTAGAATACTGGGTTGAAAATACTGCCATACCACGGGAATTTGGAGATGGTTTTTTTTCTAATTATATATTAGTTAGCCGTCTGGTCAAGGTTACAGAGAAAAATGATGAAAATGGAGCAGATGTATATATATGCAAAATTAGAAGATATTTATTTGGAATTTTACCCGTACAGGAAAAGCGACTTGCGGTAGCAAAAGAACCATTTGAACCATAACATCATTTTAATCTTATACTAATCTCAAATAAGAACGTTTATTGAGTTATACCAGTTTAAATATCCCTCAAATGACTAGATAAAAAATTCTATCTATAATAATATCCGAATATTTGTGCGATAGTGTAAACTATTCGTAAAATCTTCGATTTTACTCATCGTTTTACACTCTTATGCTAGATAGTTATAACTCAACATCTTATGAAAATAAATTTTCAACGATGTTTTC
>PDWI01007534.1_pt1 | contig 13153 bp, 9 predicted proteins | sample 1430891 | NCBI WGS metagenome assembly PDWI01 (sample SAMN01162508, study PRJNA174530) | Oral metagenome, whole genome shotgun sequencing project. | biome: Marine environment; feature: Marine mammal; material: Swab sample of the gingival sulcus; isolation source: swab sample of gingival sulcus... | reverse complement strand
TTTATAGTTATTTACAGACAATTGCGAGATGTTATTTTTAAATATTTTTTGTAATTCATTCAATCTCAACAATTCACTATTCGTAAATATACTGTTTTCAGCAAGCGTTTCATTTATCAACGAAAAATTAAAATTCTCATTAATTTCCCTATCATCAATTTCTTTTTTATAATAATCATCAACATCAATAGGCTTAATTAATTTGTAAACAGGGGAAATAATATATTTGGTACTTCTACTTTGTCCGATAGAAGTTATGTAATTAGCTTTAATTAATTTTGCCAAAATTCGTTTTAAGGTAGAATTACTTACTGATATGTCAGCATTTTCCAATATTTCTTTCGCAGTGGTTACATCTAATTTTGCTATAAAATCAAGGATTTTCTGTTCTCTCGCTTTCATTGTTTAGGGTTTTAAGCCCACAAAAGTAGTATTTTTGGCTCAAATTTATATAAATTTTGAGCTGTATTTTTCCTTTTTTGAGCCATAAATTATAAATATCTTAGTGAAGAGCCTATAAGAGACGTTGCATGCAATGTCTCTACAAATACATAAAAAGCTAATAATCAGCAACATAGAGACGCAACGCATTGCGTCTTAAAAGGTAAAAGTTAAAAAGTAAAAAGTCTTTTCAATCTCCCTAACCCTCTTCTTCAAGAGGGAATTTTTGCATAAGTAGAGACGCACTAACAGCACGTCTTTACAACTATATAAAAATCTAAGAATCAACAATATAGAGACGCAATGCATTGCGTCTCTACTTTTCCCCTTATCACAAAAAAAGACCTGAACAGATTTTAAAAATCTGTCAGGTCTTGGAGGAAACTTATGGTAAATACGTAAAAACGTAAAGGATTACGTCTCTACTATTGTTTGTTCTCGTTATTTTTTATTGCTTACTGCAACTTTTTTCTCTTTTATTTTTGCTTTTTTACCTTTTAATTGTCGCAGGTAGAATATTCTGGCACGTCTTACTTTTCCAACTTTGTTTAGTTGAATATCCTCAATTGCGGGTGAATGCAATGGAAGTATTTTTTCTACGCCTATCCCGTATGATATTTTACGGATTGTAAAGGTTTCAGTAAGTCCTTCTCCTCTTCTTTGCAATACAACGCCTTTGAATTTTTGCAAACGCTCTTTGTTACCTTCTTTTATTCTTACTGTTACTGTAATAGTATCCCCTGCTTTGAAGTCAGGATAATTATTTTCTTTCAAATAGCTCTGTTGAGCAACTTTTATTAAATCCATCGTTGAAAATTTTTATTATTTCTTACTCGAAATTCAGACCGCAATATTACAACAGTTTTTTATAATAACCAAATTTTATGTTTATAAATGATGTTTTAATAGCGGATATTTTTCAATTAATTATCAACCATTATTTGTATTACTACAAAATGGTATAGGTCATCGACCGGTTTTGAGATTAGTGTGATTTTATTTTGGCTTTTTAGTCGCATGTTTATAAAGCCGAGTCCGGTTGTTTTGTCATCAGTGTAGCTGTCGTCGCCAAATAGTATTTTGTTGTAGGCTTTTTCAAGTTGTTCTTCCGACATTTCATTTAGCCGAGTTATGCGACTTTCAAGTTCTTCAAATTCTGAGTTTGAGATGTAGTTGCCGGTGGTTAGGATGAAGCGGTCGTTTTTGTAACTTAGCATAAACACGCCTTTGCTTTTGAGGCTTGTGGCGGAAAGATATGCGGTGTGTTTGCTTATGTTTTGCACCATTTCCACCAAGAGTCCGTATATTTTTTTTGATGATTTTATGATGTCTTGTGCTTCGAGCACCGCAACTAAGTTTATGACTGTTTCTCGGTTGTAGTCGCCGTTGAAGCTGAATAAGATGTTTTCTTGCTTAAATTTATTTTCAAAACTTCGGAGTTTTGAGGCAGCTGATTTGTTGTCGTGTTCCGATTCTTCTAATTCTTGCCCTTTGATGGAGGTTATTTCCGAGCGAAGGTAGAAGAATGAGTAATTTTCGTCAATTGGGTCAAAATAGAATTTTAGTTTTGTGCCTGATTTGCGTGCTATTTCTATTAGCCCTAATCCTGCACCGCTTTTCTCTGATAATGAGCCTGATTGTAAAATTTCTTGTCGTAATTTTTTCAGGTCGGTTTTGTCAAGTAGGTTTATCTGCTCCAATTTGGATTTCAACCTTATGCCATCTTCTTTTTTTATGACATTTCCGGTAGTCATAATGTAGCGGTCTTCTTTTTTTTGAATGGCAAATATTCCGCTTCCTACTGTTTTTTCTTTTTGCTCGGCGTGCTTTGTTATGTTTTGCAAGCCTTCTACCATTAGGAAGTATATTCGTTTTTTTAGCGATTTGTAGCCTGTGGTAGCACTTATGTTGGTTTCTGCCAGCGACAAGATGTCAGTTGATACTGATGACGAAAATTCGCCTCGATAGATGTATTCAAAGTCATCGGGACCTAAGGCAGTGAACATTTTGAAGGTTAGGTCAAAGAAATTTTCTTTTTCGGAATTGTAGGTTGGTGTAATCATTTTGCTTTTTTTTATGATTAGTTAATGTGAGTTGGAAGTCGGAAGACCGAAGTTTTGGGTCGATTTTTTTTATACAAAAAACTTAGGCTATATATTTCAATAGCCTAAGCTAAATCAATCATGAAACTTTACAATTCTTAGCATTAATTAGCAAATGATGTGTTTCAAAAATATTGAGGTTCGATATTCTCTACATTGCATCGTCGTATCCGGGTTGTTCCCAGCCTGTTTTGCGATGTCCTGCAACCATAAATTCTTGGGTGGTTGAGCCATTCACGTATTTTACTTTGAAGTGAATGCTGTCTACCTCAGAATTTGTTATGTCAGTGCTTTGGTCTATCACTTTACTTTCTGTTATGGTTATAGTTGGTGCGGTTGCGAGAGGGTCTGTTTTTGAGGGTTGTACATTACCGCTTTTATCGCAGTTAAATGACAAATCGTCCATATTGGCTAAGGCTTTGATTTTATATTTGTATTTATAATCTTTATCAGCTACGCCAATTCGAGCATCTATCCATATAGAGTCTTTTCCATCTTCTTGGTTGTCTGCTTTATTGTATATGTAAAGAGTGTACTCTCCCGGTTTGTCAAGTTTGTCGCCTATTGTGTTGTCTGCGTTAATTTTGTAATTATTAACAATATATTCGCCGGATACGGGATAAGTAGAGTCATATTCCACATAGTCTTTCCAGTCCGGATAAGTTTCGCAGGCTACAATAAAACTTATTAAAGTTATAAGAGTAGCTATTTTAAGTATATTTCTCATTTGTTTGTTTTTTTACATTATTAATATATTACCCATAAAGAAGATTTATCTTGATCATCTGTATCAGGGTTGTCTACTTCTCCCGGTGCAATCATTCTGTAATCAATTTTCAAACCGGGTTTTCCGGCAATAGAAAGGACTTTGGCAGTACCGTCTTTTATAATTCCGTGTACAGGGTGTTCTATCGGCACGAGTTTAAAATGCCCTGCTTGTCCGGGGATCTCGGCAAATTGCAATTTAATTTGCCTTTTTGGTGCTACCTCTGTTCCTTCTTGGAATGCATTATCAATTACCCAATATCCGGTTATTTTACTTTTGTAAACCTTAGTTTTTATAATTCCGGTTTTAATGTCTTTATAGTTTCCGGCTATGTCGGTTTGGTAAGGGTCGCCTTCGTATACCAATACGCCACGATACGCATACGATGCCCAATCGTATTGATTCCATGCTTTGTAAGTTACAATATACATGTCGGGTTTGTTTGGGTCTACCTCGCCTGATACTATATTATTTTCATATTCGTTACCATGAGCATCTTCCACTTTGATACCTTGTTCATTGTAAGTGCCGCCTTTTTTCATTGAAATAACACGGTCGCCTATTACTTCAACTACCGGTTTTACTGAAACAGCGGAAGTACCTTCTGTGTCGTCTTTATCAAACACTAAGTTACAAGAGCTTAAATACATAAGTGCAGTTGCAATTAGTGATATACTTATTATTTTGTGTTTATTCATAATATTTCAAATTTATATAATTTATGAAATTTAGTTTAAAGTTCCATTATGGTCTTTACACCACCATACCGGTTTCCACAATGGCTCAACTTCCGGTGCATTTGGGTTTTTGTTTGACTCAGATGACGGAGTTAATAATCGTTGAGGGTAAGGATGGTCGGCAGGTAGAGTACCTGTTACTGATATTGAAAATTCGCCTTTTTTCACTTGCGAGGGGAATTTGTCACGATCATCGGGAGAAACCATTGAGTTTTTGGGCCAACCTGATCTGTTGTGTTCAAAGAATGTTTCTACGCCTTGTGTATTTGCTAATGCTACCCATTTTTCCATCATAATTATCTCGAATTTTTTGTCGGGAGTATTTGAGGCCTTGTCAAATTCTACTAAATTAATATAGTCGGTAGCTGCTTGCTCAGCGTCTTTTACTTCTTTACGTTTGTAGTCTTCTTTTACGGCATCAGAATAAAAATCTATGGCCGCACCGTTTATACCACCTAACCAAAGTGCAACTTCTGCTTGCATTAAAAGGCTTTCAACTGATGATATGAAATATACCGGTTGTAGGGCTTTTACAATAGGTTTAGAATATTGTTTTGGCAGGCTTTTAGGTGGATATGAATATTTATTTCTAATATCACCTTGCCACATAGCTTTCGGTGTAGCAGAAAGTGTGTACATATATTCAGCACGTCTTTCACCTTTTCCAGAGCGTTCTTGCATATATCTGGTAAGTGTTTTACTCATACATATATTTTTACTTCCGTTTCTAAATTCTTTTGCAAAGCAATAGTTGTCGCGTCCTTGTTCGTCGTTAAAATCACTAAATGCGGCATCTTCTGCTCTTCCTAAGAATGAAGCACCTTCGTTAATCATTTTGGTTATGCCTTGTTTTGAAATATCCGTACGACCATCTGCATATCTTTGGCGTAGGTATATTTTCATTTTAAGGGTGTTGGCAAATTTTTTCCAATTGTCAATATTTCCTTGAAATACTACGTCTGATTTTTCGGGTTTGGTATTTGTAAGGGCATTAAAATCTTTGCCAAGTGCATCATCAATACGAGCTATAAGGGTGTCATACACAGCTTGTCCTTTTAGGAATTTTCCGGGTTCGGGTCTTTCGTCTTTTCCGGGTATTTTTAATAACGGAATGTCATCAAAAAAGTCTACAAGCACTTGGTATGCGTATGCTTCCATTACTGTTGACATAAGGAAGAAGTTCCAGTTTTTGCTTTTTTGAGCTTCTACTCTTACGTATTCAAAATCCATAATAGCACGCGTGTATAGATATTGCCATCCGTATAGGTCGTATGCGTATTCTCCTGCTGAGATTCCATAGTTGTCTTCTTTTTGGTACTGCGGAGCATTAGGTTCGCTTGTCCAATGTTGCGACCAGATGCTTCCGAGTATTTGCCATGAGCCACCTACTACTTGGGCTAAGTTTTCAACGCCTGCGGGGAAAACAAGCTCAACACCAGCCTCTTCGGTATTGTTGGGGTCATGATTTACATCGAGAAACTTAGAGCATGAACTGATAAAAACTACTGTCAGTACAATACTAAGTATTTTTATTTTTTTCATATTATATAATTTATTAATTATTTTTATATTTATGTTTAATCTTTTTCTATAATACTATTAGAATTTAAACGATAAGTTGAATCCTATTGTTCTAACTGATGGTGTTGCACCAAATTCGCCAAATTCTGCTGAGAGGTCATTACCGTAGGTGGTTAATTCGGGGTCAATTATGTTATTGCTTTTGGGAGTCCAAAGTAGTAAGTTTGTTCCAACTAAGCTAAATGATACGTCGCCAAACGGAGTGTTTTGTATCCATTTTTGGGGTAGCGAGTATGCTATGCTCAACGAACGTAGTTTTACGAAAGTTTTATCAACCATTTCGTGTTCTCCCGATTTCAAAGCACCTCTGTCAAAATAAGAGTTTGCAGAACCACCTAAGCTGGTAGCTATTACGGGTTTAGTGTTTTCTACGTATATTGGGTTATCATTAGCATCTACTCCTGTTTGCATTACCGAGTTGGGTACGATGAAGGGTTGTCTATCGTTATACAGTGTTTGAGGAGCTAATCCTGCGAAATATACCATTCCGGCAGTACGCGAGTGCATAACACCGCCTTGTCTCCAATCCACAGTTGCATTTATGCTTATAGAGTTGTATAGTCTTAGACCTGTTGAAAATCCTAATATGAAATCATTTTCAGATTTACCTGAACGCACATATCCTTCGTCTTCAAATATGGGTACACCTTCTTTATTTACAACAGGGTGTCTTACTCCTTGTGGGTCTGTGTATATTTTAGGTTTTGAAGTTTCAAATATACCGATTGGCTCGCCTTCGTAAGCTCTAAACCAATGCTCTACGCCACCTAAAAGACCGTTTATATCAATATGGTCAAGTTCTTCGGGAAGTTTATCAACATTTGATCTGTTGATTGAGAAGTTAACTGAGAAATCCCAAACAAAGTTCTTTTTCTTGATTGGTGTTATACCTACCAAAAGCTCAACGCCTTTGTTTGTTATTTCACCAACGTTTTTGGTTTGAACAGAGTAACCTGTTGAACCTGCCATTTCTACGTCAAATATAAGGTCTGTAATAGTTTTTTTGTAAAGCGAGAAGTCCACTTTAACTCTATTTTGCCAGAAACGCATGTCTGTACCAATTTCAATTTCAGTAGTCAGCTCAGGTTTAAGATCCGGGTTTCCGATTCTGTTTCCAACTGAGAATGAGTTAACTCCTGATGGTAATGGGAATCTGCCGGGTTGGCTGAATACTGAGTATACTTGGTATATGCTTGCATCGTTACCTGTTTGTCCCCAGCTTGCTCTTAGTTTACCGTAAGGGATATATTCTTTAATACTTTCAAAGGCGTCAGAGTAAACAAAACCAAGGTTTACGGCAGGGTAGTTAAACGAGTTGTTTTCTTTTGGTAGTGTTGATGACCAGTCGTTACGATCTGATATTTGGATGTTTAACCAGCTTTTGTAGTTAAGTTCAACGTTACCGAATATACCAATAAGTCTTTTGGTGTATGAGTATTCACCAACGATAGGAGTTCCGTATGTGTTTGTTAAGTCATAGAAACCTTCTATGTTTATACCTGTTGCGGCAGAGCTTTGGGCACGGTATTTTTGTTGGTTCATATTATGACCTAACATGAATGATACTTCAAAATCACCAAATTTATCTTGGTAAGTAGCAATGAAGTCGGTGTTTAATTGGTTTCTCATTTGAGTATACTCAGATACGTAACCTATCTCAGGGTCAGTAGCTTCGTTAAATCCACCTTCTGCTTGTGTTTTGTTGATTTTGTAAGCTCTCCATTCTTTAAGTTGTCTGTTAGAAACGTCAGTACCAACTCTAAACAAGAAGTTTAGTTTTTGTGTAGGTACATAAGCCAACTGTGCCGAACCATATATACGGTCTTCATTATTGTCGTTACCGTTTTCATTTAGAGGCCAATATGGGTTGGTGGTGTATGGCGAATAGTATGTGTTAATGTCGTAGAACGGGTCTTTGTAGTTTGCTAAATCAACTATCGGAATGTCGCGAGGTTGTTGCAATACGTTATTCCAAACAGATTGTCCGCCTTGTCCTGTTGGTACGAATTTGTTTTTCTTGTTCACATAGTTCAAAGAAGCCATACTTTTGAATTTGTTTGTAAAGTCGGCAGTACCTCTTAATGAGAAAGTGTTTCTTTTATAGGTGTCGTGGTCGCCGGGCATAATACCGTCGTCAGATACATTTGAGAACGACATGTAGTATGATGAACTTTTACCTGAACCTGTTGCAGAGATTGAATTTTGGAGTGTTCGTCCAACATCAAAAAAGTCTAACACATTGTCTTCTAAGCCAACATAAGGTTTAATAAGCCTTTTGCCATCAACAACGTGTCCCCAATAACGCTCTTTGCCATCAAATTTAGGTCCGTAACTTGTGTTTTCTCTTTGATCCCAGTTTCCGAAAATACCTTGTCCAAATACGTTTTGTAGTTGAGGTACTCTAAGAGGTGTAGAGAATTTAACAGCTGAATTTACAGTAAATTCAGTTTTTTTGTTTTTACCGCTTTCACCTTTTTTGGTGGTAATAATGATAACGCCGTTAGCTGCACGAGAACCATATAATGCAGTAGCACCGGCACCTTTTAAGAATGTCATGCTTGCAATGTCGTCAGGGTTAATGTCGTTACCTTGGTTACCGAAGTCAGTACCGCCATTTAGCGATGTGCTACCGCTTGATGAGTTGTTTATCGGCACACCATCAATAACGAATAGAGGTTGGTTGCTACCGTTGAAGGTAGAGAAGCCTCTTGAAATAACTCTTGTAGATGCTCCCGGAGCACCTGATGCGTTTGTAATCGTAACACCTGCTATTTTGCCTGATAATGAGTTCAATGCACTTACGTCACGAGTTTTTGTAAGTTCATCGCCACCAAGCGTTGGTGCAGAGTATCCGATTTTCTTTTCAGATTTAGAAGTTCCAACCGCATTTACAACGACTATTTCAATTTCTTCATCCGCACTACCTAAAGTGGCGTTGATTACATCTCGACCTTTAATAGGTATTTCTTGTGTTGCTTTCCCGATATAAGAAAACACCAATGTTTCAGCTCCATCAGGTACTGAGATAGAATACTTTCCATCAAAATCAGTCAATGTTCCAGATGTAGCGTTTCCCTTTACTACTACTGTTGCCCCGGGTATAATGTCTCCGTTTTCATCGAAGACTGTCCCCGTGATGGTTGTTTGCGCCCAGAGGGAAACAACCGACAAAGTAAGGATAGTAATTAATAATACTATTTTCTTCATAGAATTTGTTTTTGTTAAAAAATTAATTAAATACATTCAAAATAATTCATTGGCTCTCAAAATGATTTATTTTGAAATCTTTTCGTTCACAATTTTCATTATTTCGTCCAATAAAACTTGGGCGTTTTCTTCGATTTCTTTTCCTTTTTGTGTAATGGTTTCACAAAATTCTTTGTCATCAAGGTCAGATAGGTTGATTTTTACGTTTAGATATGCACCTGAAATAGCGGCTTTTGCGGCTAATGCCCCAACGCCTGCATCGCTTACCGATGCTTCAAGTCCGTTTTCAGCCATTTGTTTTAAGATGTCCATCGAACCATAGGCAAGTTTCATTATATTATAAGGTATGTCTATTGCGTATTTGGTTGCATCTTGTATGGCTTGTTTGCGAGCTTGTTTTTGTTCAGGAGTTGCTTTTGGTAATCTTATTGCGGTGATTATGTTGTTGAATGCTTTTGTGTCTTCATCTACAAGTTGTAGCAATGCTTTTTTATAGGATTGTCCTTTTTCGGCTACTTTTGAGTATTCTTCCCATTTGTCGTCCCAGCCTTTTTTGTGTGATGAAAGGTTGGCAACCATTGCTCCCAAGGCTGCTCCTAATGCACCCATATATGCTGATATAGAGCCACCTCCCGGTGCAGGTACTTCCGATGCGGTTTTGTCGGCAAACTCATTAAGTTTTGAATTTACCAATGGGCAATCTGCCTCGTCTTGCATCATGTACTCTATGATTTTTTCTTTGGGGTTGAATGGTTTCAGCTCGTCTAATCCGAGAGATTTTACGGCTATCATTATTATCTCTTCTTCCGATACGCCGAGTGAGCGTTGTTGTTTTTTGAGGAAGTATTTTCCTGCTTCAAGCATTGCGTTGAGTGGTATCAAGCCTACAAGTTCAGATCCTGTTACTCTTAAACCTCTTTCGTTGGCTTTTTTGTATACTTCTTCGTATGCTTCGTGTACTGATGTTACAGTGATGTCGGTTAGGTTCATTGAGATTTGGGCGATGCCGTATTCTTCAATAAACCAGCCTATTGCTTTTACGCTTTTTAAAGTTCCGGGTATTCTTAAAGGATTTCCGTTTTCGTCTTTTAGGATTTTGCCTGTTATTTTACCGCCTTCTCTTTTTAAGCGTCCTTTTTCTCTTACGTCAAATGCTACTGCGTTTGCTCGTCTTGTTGATGTTGTGTTTAGGTTTATGTTGTATGCTACTAAGAAGTTTCTTGCTCCTACGGCTGTTGCTCCTGCCTTAATATTTAAGGTGTCGGGACCAAAGTCGGGTTTCCACTCGGGTTTTTCAAGTTTTGCTTTTAGACCTTCGTATTCGCCGGCACGGCAGTTTGCAAGATTGCGTCTTACTTCGTTTTGTGCAGCATACTCATAGCAATATACCGATATGTTTAGCTCTTCACCAATTCGCTTTGCTAATTTGTGGGCATATTGTACTGTTTCTTCCATGGTTACGCCTGATACAGGGATTAACGGACATACGTCTGTTGCTCCAAATCTGGGGTGTTCGCCTTTGTGTTTGCTCATGTCGATGACTTGTGCGGCTTTTTGCACTCCTCTGAAAGCTGCTTCTATCACATCTTCCGGTTCGCCCACGAGGGTTACTACGGTTCTGTTGGTTGCTTTACCGGGATCAACATCGAGTAATTTAACATTTTCAACGCTTTTTATGGCGTCGGTAATCTGTTTAATTTTGTTCATATCACGCCCTTCGCTGAAATTAGGCACGCATTCAATTATTTTTCTCATGGTGTTTTTTTTCTGTTGGAATTTCAAATTTATTAATAATTATCTAATCCGCAATTTTTTTTTTTACATTTTTTAACAGTTTTTCACATTTTTTAGATGTTTTGAGAAAAAACTTTTAGCATTAACAGCCTGATAATACACAAGGTATATTTTATTTATTGTTCTTGTCCGTTCAAAAATATTTTTTCAACTAAATTGCTTCCGTAGGAGTACGGGAGGTATTCCAATGATGGAATTTCTTTGGTTATATAGAAATTTGCTTTTTTGTTTTTGGCTATTGAACCGACTTTGTGGCTTAGTCCCATGGCGTATGCTCCGTTGATGGTAACGGCATTGATGAGTTCGTTTATAGTCATCTTGTGGTTTACCGCACCGAAGGTCATTATGAGCTTCATGTTGCCGGAGGGCGATGAGCCGGGGTTGTAGTCCGAGGCGAGGGCAACGGGCAGACCTGCGTCTATCATTTTGCGAGCGGGGGCGTAAATCATGTTCAAGAAGAATGCTGCTCCGGGCAAGATGGTGGGCATTGTTTGCGAGTTTCTGAGTGCCTCGATTTCGGCATCGCCGGTGTATTCGAGATGGTCAACCGACAGGGCTTTGTTGGCTACTCCGATTTGTATTCCGCCGGAATAATCTAATTCGTTGGCGTGGATTTTGGGAACGAGACCGTATTTCGCACCTGCTTTTAAGATTTGGTCGGTGTCGTCGGGGGTGTAAAATCCTTTGTCGCAAAATACGTCGATGTAGTCGGCAAGATTTTCTTTTGCGATGTTGGGCAACATCTCATTAATTATAAGGTCTATGTATTTTTGTTTGTGGTTTTTGTATTCGGCGGGTATTGAGTGAGCGCCCAAAAATGTTGATTTTATTTCAATAGGTTTGTTTTGTTTCAGTTTTTGGATTACTCTCAGCATTTTTAATTCGCCTTCGGTTGTTAAGCCGTATCCGCTTTTTATTTCTACGGCTCCCGTTCCGTATGATATTATTTCGTCTATTCGTTTTTCGGATTGTTTGTAGAGTTCCTCCTCGGAGGTGTTGTTTAGAAGTTTAGCCGAGTTAAGTATGCCTCCGCCTCGTTTTGCTATTTCTTCGTATGATAGCCCTTGGATTTTGTCGTTGTATTCTATTTCTCTACTGCCTGCATATACAAGGTGTGTGTGCGAGTCGCAATATGACGGCAAAATAAATTTATTTTTCACATCATATATTTTGTCGGCATTGAGGTTTTGGGGCATATCGCTTTGCTTGCCAAAGTCTTTAATTACACCGTCTTCCACCAAAAGATAAGCATCGCTGATGTTGTTGAGTTTTGCCATGTCTTTGCCTTTGACTAATGACACGGGTGTTTCTTCGGTTTGCACTAATAGTTTTATGTTTTTGAATAAGGAACGCATTTTTATAGATTAAAACATTTTTGATGAGAGGCTACAAATATATTTTTTTTGTTTGGTTATGCAAAAAATAAACTAAAAAAAGATTAATTATAGAAATTAGATGAATAAATCAACATAATTCAATTTTTTATTGTACCTTACCAAAATTATATAACCAAAATCATACAATTATGAAAAACAAATTATTACTTATTTTAGCATTACTCCTAAGCCTCAATGCTTTAGGGCAATTAAGGAGTAAAATTCACGGTTCAATGTACCGAGGAAAGTACTCCAATAAAGACTTTTTTAACAAATCAGATTACATCTTTGAAGGTGAAGTTATATCTAATAAATTCTATTTGAGTGAAGACAGTACTCATGTTTTTACATCAAGCAAGATAAGAGTAGTTCATACTTATAAAGGTGAAATAAACTCAAATATAATAGAATTTGTACGAGATGGGGGACATTATAAAATAAAAGATTCTAAGAGAGATTATACGCTTAGAGATTATTATAAGGGATATTTAAAATTTAGACATGGCAGAATAATACTTTTTGCAAAAAAAAGAAATGGACGTAGTTTTGAGAAAGACATTAAAATTAAGTTAGAGCCTTTGGATAACAAGAATTATGCCGCAATATATTCTGCAGATCCTTATATTTTCACTTTTAAAATGTATGGTTTTGACCAGCTATATTTTAACTCAATAGATGAATTCCACAATTACGCAAAAAAGCAGATGAATTGGAGAAATAAAGATAAATTTATCTTACCCAAAAAAGAAGAAAAAAAGAAAATCATAAAAGATACAACTAAATTTGAAAATCCCGAATTAGATGCTTTTATGAAGAGACAATTTGAATTATTAGAAATAGCTAAAAAGAATAGAAAGAAAAGGGAAGAAGCCGAGAAAAAGAAGAACGATAAAAAAACTAACTCAAACTAAACCCCACTCACGTTAAAGAACATAACACCATGAAAAACAACACATTACTTATTTTAGCATTACTACTAAGCCTCAATGCCTTAGGACAAAAAATAGACAAATTTAACCACTCCTTATACAGAGGTAAGTATTCCAACAAAGATTTTTTTAATAAAGCTGAATATATTTTTGAAGGTGAAGTTATCAAGACTGAACAATATTTTAATGAAGATAGGACAAAACCTTTTTCGTCTTCTAT
>PDWI01007533.1_pt1 | contig 13154 bp, 10 predicted proteins | sample 1430891 | NCBI WGS metagenome assembly PDWI01 (sample SAMN01162508, study PRJNA174530) | Oral metagenome, whole genome shotgun sequencing project. | biome: Marine environment; feature: Marine mammal; material: Swab sample of the gingival sulcus; isolation source: swab sample of gingival sulcus... | reverse complement strand
TACTGTAGTAGGAGGATTGATTAAAGGTATTAAGCCGAATGTACGTTATGAGATTCACGCGGAGAAAGAAGGAGCATGTAGAACGGCGAAAGTATCTTACATTGCTAAAGTAGAGAATTGTCCAGAGGAGACAGAGTGTGAGGCACAAGCACCTAAGTTAGGAGCAGTAACACATATTACGTGTCCAGAAAGAAAGCAAGGACAAGTTCAGATTACGAACTATGATGCTACGAAGGAAGGTTCATATGCAGTAGATAATGGAGGAGTAATTACAGGAGAAGGATTAATTACTGTAACAAAGGCAGGAGAATACACTGTAACGTTTAGCGACGGAACATGTGTAAAGACAGCTAAGTTCAAGGTAACGTCAGTAGGAAATTGTAATGATGATACGACTGCTCCTGAGAAACCAGTTGTAAATCCAGTGAATGGAAAAGACCCAATTAAGGGTACAGCTGAGCCAGGTTCAACTGTTAAGGTAACTTATCCAGATAATACGACTAAGGAAGTGAAAGTAGATGATAATGGAGACTTTACAGTTGATAATCCAGGACTTGAAGATGGTGATACTATTAAAGTGAAAGTAATTGACGCAGCAGGTAATGAAAGTGATGAAATAGAAGTAGTTGTTGATGCAATGAATCCTGAAGAGCCTATCGTAGATTCTGTAAATGATAAAGAGCCAGTTACAGGAGAAGTGGCAGAGCCAGGTATAGAGGTTAAGGTAACATTCCCGAATGGAAATGTTGTAACAGTGAAAGCAGATGATGAAGGATACTTTACTGTTCCTAATCCTGGAAACTTGAAACCTGGAGAGGAGTTAACAATAACCGCTATAGACAAAGCAGGAAATGAGAGTACTCCTATAAAGGCAACAGTTACATTATATGATACAGATGGTGATGGCATTCCTGATGATGAAGACACAGATGATGATAATGACAGTATCAATGATAAAGATGAGGAAGCTGCAGGCTTAGATCCTAAGAAAGCGGACACAGATGGTGATGGTACTCCTGATGGTGAAGAAGATGCTGATAATGATGGAATCAGCAATGCTGATGAGTCAGATGAAATGAAAGATGGAATTACAGATAGAGATAATGATACTCATCCAGATATTATTACAGTTTCAGCAGTTTCAGAAGATGAGTTTCCAAATGGATTTACACCAAACGGAATCAGTGAATTTAAGATAAAAGGTTTAGCTGATATGTATCCAAACTTTAGAATGCGAATTTATAATCGTTACGGTAGTTTAGTTTACGATTATACTGCTAAGAAAGGTGAACCTGTAGAATGGTGGAAAGGTAAATCTAAGAGTTCATTCTTAAAAGGAGATTATGTACCTGTTGGAACTTATTTCTACACTATAGATTACAATGATAAGAGTGGTAAGAAGTATCAAGGTTGGGTATATGTTAATTATAAAAAGTAACTAAATAAATATTAAAAAAGATGAAAAGTAATATTAAATATATTTTATCAGTTTTACTTTTAGTAGTAGGACTAAAGAGTTACGGACAACAAGACCCACATTATACGCAGTATATGTATAACATGCACATTCTGAACCCTGCATATGCAGGGTCAGAAGGCACGTTAAACTTGAGGTTTTTAGGACGTAGTCAATGGGCAGGAGTAAAAGGAGCTCCAAAGACGTTAACAGCATCGATTAATGCCCCAATAGGGAAAAGAGTAGGATTAGGATTTTCGGTAATTGCTGATAAGGTAGGTCCAGTAAAGGAACAGAATATTTATGCGGATTTTTCTTACACACTACCAGTAGGTGAGGAGGCAAATTTAGCGTTTGGATTAAAAGGAGGTATGAGTATATTAAATGCAGATATAGCAGGATTGCGAGTACCACAAGGAAATTCAAATGATTTTTTCCAAGAGAATGTTAGTAAGATAAGTCCAAATTTTGGAGCTGGATTCTTTTACTATACAAGTAGTTTTTATTTAGGACTTTCTGTTCCTAATGTATTGCGCACAAAATATTTGGATAAAGATTTTGCATTGGTAGAAGAAATGCATGGCTATTTGACGGGAGGTTTTATCATTGATGTTAATGAGGGCTTAAAGTTAAAACCATCAACTTTGTTGAAGGTTACTCCTGGGACTTCTTTGTCACTAGACTTGTCTTTAAATGCTTTGATTAGTAACTTTTTGGAGTTAGGAGTATCATGGCGTAAGGAAGATTCTGTTAGTGGAATGTTGGGAGTGCAAATATCTCGTTCAATTAGATTAGGATATGCGTATGATCATACGTTGTCTGGATTAGGTGATTATAGCTCAGGGTCTCATGAGGTTATGGTGTTAGTTAATATATCGAATCAACGACCAACGTTATCACCAAGATTTTTTTAAAAAAGTTATAAAAACGTATTGTTGCTAAGCAGAGAAAAATCTCTGCTTGTAACAATACCTAAAACAGCAAAAGATATGAAAATAAAAGCGTATGGAATTGCCTTATTATTAGTGTTGTTTACGACACTAGGATTAAAGGGGCAAGAAGTTTCGAAGAACAAGTATGAAATTCGGAATTTAGGAGAAACGGTTAATAACAAACAATCGAATTTTGGAACGAGTTACTATGGCAATCAGTTGATTTTTGCATCTCCTGAGAAACGTAATTATATTATCAGTAATATGTGGGACCCAAACCAACAGCCTTACTTAGATTTATATGTAGGGAAGGTAGATGTTGATGGTAGTTTAAAAGAAGTTAAAAATTTTTCAAAGAAGATAAATACAACTTTCCATGAGGGAGATGCTTGTTTTACAAAAAATTTGAAGCGAGTTTATTTTACACGAAACAATTATAACAAAGGTAAGTTTGTTACTGATAGGAAAGGATTGAATCAATTGCAATTATATACTGCAATAGTAGGAGCAGATGGTAAATGGACAAATATTCAACCATTGCCTTTTAATAATAGAAATTATTCTACTGGGCATCCAGCATTATCTCACGATGAACGTACGTTGTACTTTGTATCAAATAAACCTGGAGGTTATGGAAATACAGATTTGTATAAAGTAGAAATAATTGGAGATAATCAGTATGGAGAACCTCAGAACTTAGGAGATAAAATTAATACCTCAGGACGTGAGATGTTCCCTTATGTAACGGAGAAATCACTATACTATTCGTCAGATGGAATTTTAGGAGGAAAAGGTGGATTGGATGTTTATGAAGTTAAGTTTGAAAAGGATACGTTGACAACTCCTCTTAATTTAATAAACTTAAATAGTTCATGGGATGATTTTGCTTTCATTATTAATAAGTCCACAGAAGATGGATATTTTTCTTCAAATCGCCCTGGTGGTTATGGAGATGATGATATTTACTATTTTAAGGAAAAGGAATACTATGCTAATCGTAAGTGTATTTATAATGTTTATGTGTCAGATAATGAGAGTGCTGAGTTGTTAAAGAGTGCACAGGTAAAAGTATTGTTAGGAGATAAAGTACTAGCAAAAGGTTTTACAGATAAGAAAGGTCATTATGTTTACGAACAACCGTGTAAAATAGATGAGATTTACCGTATAGAATCTAAACTGCCTGTTTACGGTTCAAGTATTGTTCCTACAACTCCTTATGACGGTACAAATCCAGTACAAGATGTGAGAGTAAGATTACAGAAAGAGTTTCATAAGTCAAATACAGGAAAGCTTCTTGTACGTATAAATCCAATTTACTTCGATTATAACTCTGCAATCATACGATTTGATGCGTCTATAGAATTAGATAAAGTAGTTCGAATAATGAAGAAATATCCTTTGATTCGTATAGAGGCAGGTTCTTATACTGATGCAAGAGGAAGAAAGAGTTATAATAGAATTTTATCAAGACGTCGAGCAAAATCAACAGCAGATTATATTATTTCTAGAGGAATTTCTCCTTCTAGAATTATCTATCGAGGTTATGGAGAGAGTAACCCTGTAAATGGATGTGTAGATGGAGTTAGATGTACAGATGCTGAGTATCAAATGAACCGTAGAACAGAGTTCGCAATATTGAACCCTGAAGTATTAGACCAATAATCACTTATTTGTAAATAAGTATGTTTATTACATAAAAACCACCCTTTTTAGGGTGGTTTTTTGTTAGTATTAACGAATTATTCTTTGTATTAAAACCTATAAAAATGTAATCACAAAACATCTTTAATATTGTAATGAGTGCGGTAGTTGTAGAAAATGTTTATTGATAAAAAAATGCTACTCCTTGGTATGTATCAACTTTGTCAATTTAATAGATAAATCAAGTAGAATAATTTTAGCATTCCCATTTCGCTCAATGTGGTAAATGGCTTTGTTAAATTCTTTAGTAATTAAAAGAATATTTTTACTATGGATAAACGGAGCGAGTTTTTCTAATTGAAAATTAGGAGTTGTCGTCTGTAAATAAACCAACTCTTTAGCATTGTAATTGAGTAATAATGCTTGTCTAAAGAAATTTAAACAGTACTGTAAATATTTTTTCTGCGTTTCTCTACCAGAGGATGCTATAACCTCGCCAATCGAAATCAACTCTTGAATAACTGCCGCATTTCCTTTGGCTTTAAATGCCGCTCTCAGCCAGCCGACTAACCACTTTTCAAATTCTTCATCGGCGGTACCTGTTTCAGCAATAGTTAGTGCTTTATTAAAGTTCCCTTCAGATTGATGGGCTATATTTAAGGCTATTTCTTTTGAAATATGTAGTTTTTTTACCAAACCTTCTGCAATGTCAACTTCAGATAACATCGGAAAATGCAATAATTGACATCTTGACTTAATCGTAGTCAGAATTTGCTCCTCTTTTTCAGCAACAAGCAAAAACACCGTCTTTTCAGGTGGCTCTTCTATCAGTTTTAAAAGCTTGTTAGATGCTGCTACATTCATACTTTCAGCCATCCATATAATCATCACTTTATAACCGCCTTCAAAGGGCTTTAAAGACAACGATTTAGAAATTTCTCTCGCCTCATTAACTCCTATTTGTCCTTGCTTGTTTTCCACGCCCAACTGTTGAAACCATTGAAAAACACTTCCATAAGGATTTTTAGCGATAAATTCCCGCCATTCTTCCAAAAATAAATTGCTCACAGGGTCTTTTTTGACCGTTTGAGTCGTTGCCGTTGGAAAAGAAAAATACAAATCAGGGTGTGCTAATTTATCACATTTTTGACCACATAATTCAGGATTGGGGTGATTGCGACATAATATATATTTAGCGTAAGCAATCGCCATTGGCAATGTTCCAGAACCTTCCTTTCCTACAAATAACTGTGCATGAGGAATTCTGCCGTTATCAGCAGATTTCATCAGGTGATTTTTAAGATGTGAATGCCCTAATATATCTGTAAAATTCATACCTCGCGAAAGTACATTTTTTCTTTAAAAAATCAATCGCTTTCGTCAAAAAAATACTGAAAATCGATACAAAATCCTTATTTTTGCTCAAAATTATAACTTTATAAATATTATGAAAACGATAGACAATATTAATTTTAATGGAAAAAAGGCACTTATCAGAGTTGATTTTAACGTGCCATTGAATGAAAATTTTGAAGTAACAGATGCTACTCGTATTGTAGCAGCAACTCCAACTATTCAAAAGATTTTAAAAGACGGAGGTTCTGTTGTTTTGATGTCTCACTTGGGAAGACCAAAAGGAGTAGAAGAAAAATTCTCTTTAAAACACATTTTACCTAAAGTAGAGGAAATTTTGGGTGTTCCAGTACAATTTTCGTCAAATTGTATCGGAGAAGAGGCTGAGAAAAAAGCATCAGAATTAAAAGCTGGTGAAGTGTTAGTATTAGAAAACTTGCGTTTCCACAGTGAAGAAAAAGCGGGTGATGTTGCTTTTGCTGAGCAGTTGGCAAAATTAGGAGATGTTTATGTAAATGACGCTTTCGGAACAGCTCACAGAGCTCACGCCTCTACAGCAATTATTGCTCAGTTTTTCCCTGAAAACAAATGTTTCGGTTACTTATTAGCTAAAGAAATTGAAAGTATCAAAAAAGTATTAGAAGACAGCGAAAAACCTGTTTTAGCTATTTTAGGAGGAGCAAAAGTGTCTTCAAAAATCACGGTAATTGAAAATATTTTAGATAAGGTTGACCACTTAATCATTGGTGGAGGAATGAGTTTTACTTTCATCAAAGCACAAGGTGGAAAAATCGGAAACTCTATTTGCGAGGATGATAAAATGGACTTGGCATTAGATATTTTGAAACAAGCAAAAGAAAAAGGAGTACAAATTCACCTTCCATCAGACGTAGTTGTTGCTGATGATTTCAACAATGATGCGAATACACAAGTTTGTGATATCTATAGTATTCCTGACGGTTGGGAAGGTATCGACGCGGGACCTAAATCTTTGGAAGCTTTCGATAAAGTAGTAATGGAATCTAAAACAATTCTATGGAATGGACCTGTAGGTGTATTTGAAATTGAAAAATTCTCAAAAGGAACAGTTGCCTTAGGAGATTCTATTGCAGCAGCAACTAAAAATGGAACATTCTCATTAGTAGGAGGAGGAGATTCTGTAGCAGCTGTAAAGAAATTCGGATTTGATACTAAAGTAAGTTATGTTTCTACAGGAGGAGGAGCAATGTTAGAAAGCTTAGAAGGAAAAACATTACCTGGAATTAGTGCGATTTTAAGCTAATCAACTTCTGATTTCATATGAAGAATTAGTGATAAATATTTTTAGATTGAACAAATAAATTCAATTAAAACGGACAAATCACATAAATTAATGCTTTAAAAAGGCTATCTAAAAAGTAATAATAACTTTTAGATAGCCTTCTTTTTAAAACCTTAAACGCACAGAATCAGTACCTTTTTTTATTTAAAAGTTGTAGTTTTAAATTAAATTTTATATTTTTGTCAGGAACTGTTAAAAAATAAAATTATGAAAAGAATTTTTTATATAATTGCTATTTTATTAGTGATTTTATTAGGAACTTATTTGCAATATATATACTGTTGCAATGAGACTGCTTGTGGGCAGAAAAAAGTTGTCGCTGAAAGCACGGCACCTAAAAAAGTAACCAACTTTAAGGATTTCTTTGTTGAGGACGGTGATGTTTCAGTTGTTTCTTCTCAAAACTTTGATTTCTTGCCATCTTCTTACACTTTTATTAGACCTGTTGGAGTGGATTTAAAGTCAAAGATTGATCAAATCAAACAATATAGTTCGCAAAACCCAAATAAACACCTTGCCATCACAGGGTATTACACTGATTTTGAGCAGAATCATTCTCTTTTCCCTAATTTAGGTATCGCAAGAGCAAATGCTGTTAAGAAATATCTTGTTGACAGAGGTTTAGATGGTGGAAAATTACACGTAAAGGGAGAGTTAACAGATTACTTCAAAAAAGGAGATTCCCCTTTAAAAGGTATTGTTTCCTATGAAGTAACAGAAGTTGATGACAAAACTCTTTTAAACAAGTTAAAAGATTTGATGGGCTTTGGAAAACAATTGAAAAAAGAGCCTATTACCGTTTACTTTAAAACTGGAGCATCTTACATTAATTTATCTCAAGAAGAACGTGCTAAAATTCAAAAAATAGCAAATTATTTAGATAATGTAAAAGATTCTCGCCTGCTGATTGTCGGACATACTGATAATACAGGAGATGCTACTAAAAACGAAGTATTAAGTAAGAAAAGAGCAGAATTTGTAAAGAATTACTTTGCTCGTAATGGATTTGACTCCTCAGTAATTGAAGTGATGTCAAAAGGACAAAGAGAGCCAATCGCCTCTAACAATACAGAAGAGGGACGAACAAAAAATAGAAGAGTAGAAATAACGTTGAAATAATATTAATTTTTAAAACCAAAGTAAGATGATTTGTTGGATTATACCTATAATAGTAGGCCTTTTATGTGCCTTGTTAGGATACCTTTTAGGAAAAATGTGTTCTGATAAAAAAGTAAAAAAATGTAAATCAAAGTGTGAAAAAGAACTTAGAGAACTTAAAGAAGCGAAAGCTAAACTTCAAAAGGAGTTAGATGCTTGTCGCAAGCAAGGTCAAGCAAAAATGGCAGTATTGCCTTTTAGTGCAGATAAAGCAAAAAGTGTTTTTGGTAAGAAAATAAAGGAAAATGATTTGACAGTTGTTGAAGGAATTGGACCTAAAATTCAAGAGTTATTCCATTCTTTCAATATTAAAACTTGGAAAGACTTATCAGAAACAAGCGTAGAACGCTGTAAAGAAATATTAGCTACTAAAGGAGATTCTTATTTAATTCATAAGCCTGGAACTTGGCCAAGACAAGCAGATATGGCTTACAAGGGGAAATGGAAGGAATTAAAAGAGTGGCAAGATGTTTTAAAAGGAGGAGTTGAGTAATTGACCACTTACATTATCTACAAAAACCGTGCTTTTTAAAGCGCGGTTTTTGTATTTTTAAGAAAAAAATCGGCTAAAATAAATAATTATAAATTATAAATCATTATATTTGTAGGGAAAAATTATAAAATCGTGTAAAAATGGCTGATTCAAGAAGTGCATCAAGACGGTTTATGCACCGTATTCAAAAAGTAGTTGACATACAAAGACGAGTTATTTATTTTTTAGTAGGTATTATTCTTTCCTTTGGTTTAACCTACCTTGTTATGACTCCTGACTTATCTCGAGATCAAGTTTATGTTCTTTTCCTCTTATTTTTATCTATTTCCCTTTGGGTAACAGAAGCAGTCCCTCCTTTTACAGTGGGACTTCTCATTTTTGGATTTTTGGTATTTGCCCTAGGAGGCTATTATCAACATATGGGCGAAAATGGGGCAAAATACATTCAAAAATACGTGCAAACGTGGTCAAATAGTGTGATATGGCTGATGTTAGGAGGTTTTTTCCTTGCTGAAGGTATGCAGAAAGTAGGTTTGGATAAAATGTTGTTCAAAATGGCAATTGCTAAATTTGGTCAAAAACCACGATATGTCTTGTTGGGAATTATGTTGGTAACAGCGATATTCTCAATGATTATGTCTAATACAGCAACAACAGCGATGATGATTGCTGCAATCATTCCTTTCTTAAATACCTTAGATAAGAACGCTCCTTTTGCCAAAGCAATGTTAATCGGAATTCCTGCCGCGGCATCTCTTGGAGGAATGGGGACTATCATAGGTTCACCACCTAATGCTATTGCTGTTGATGCATTGATTAACAACGGAATTAATTTTGGATTCTTAGAATGGATGTTGGTTGGTTTTCCGATTGCTATTATTATGGTACTTATAATGTGGTGGTTTTTGATTAGACGCTATGTGCCAAAAGTAGCAACTATTGATTTGAGTTTCTTGGACAATTTTGATACGAGTAGTAATAGCACTATTTTTAAAATGAAAAGACGTTTTGTTTCAGGAGTATTACTCGTCACATTACTATTATGGTTAACGGGAAGAATCCACCATATTCCTGCTTCTGCGGTATCTTTTGTGCCGATTATGTCATTGACGATGTTGCGTATTATCTCAAGTGAAGATGTCCGTAAATTACCTTGGGATACATTAATGTTAGTTGCCGGAGGATTGTCTTTAGGATTAGCTATTAAAGAAACAGGACTAGCAGAATATTATGTTAGTATGATTAGAAATTATGATTTGAATTTCTATGCATTAGTTGTTATATTCTCGTTCTTAACAATTATATTATCGAATTTTATGAGTAATACGGCGACAGCAACCATATTAATTCCAATAGCTGTTATTTTGGCCTCTCAAAATCCAATCATCCTACCATTGGTTATTGGTTTTAGTGCTTCTGCTGCATTATTTTTACCAATATCTACTCCTCCTAATGCTATTGCTTTTAGCACTGGAAAGATAAAACAAAAAGATTTCCGATATGGAGGAATTATAGCTGGACTATTAGGTCCTGTTGTGATTATTTCAATTGTTTTATTAATCAATTTTTTCGTAGGATTTTAGTAAATATTAGTAAACAAAATAGGAAAAAGGAAAATCTAATAAATAGGTTTTCCTTTTTTTTATGATTCCAAATACTACCAAGGAATACTACAATTACTCCCTCAAGGTGTTATAGCACACAAATAAGGTAAAAATTCCTATATACATTTGCGTATCTTCCAAATTTAGAATAGGTTTGTAAAAAATTTAAATAGTATGGGATTTTTTCGATTTATTTTTTCTAAAAGCTTTCTAAAACAACTTATTATCTCATTGGTTGTTTTGGGAATATTATTGTTTGCTCTATCTAAATGGCTAGATGTTTATACTAAACACGACCAAAGGATAGAGGTTCCAGACCTTAAGAAAAAGAGCATTACAGAGGTTCAACAAATTTTAGAAGACCTTGATTTGGATTTTAAAGTTATCGATTCGACGAGTTACAATCCAAACTTTCCAAAGAAATCAATTATAGAACAAACACCTAAAGCAGGTAATTACGTAAAAGAAAAACGAAAAATTTATCTAACAATTAATCCTTCTGGGTATAGAAAGGTGGTTATTCCTAACTTTTACGGAAAAACCAAAAGACAAGTGTCTGCACACTTACAATCTTTAGGACTTAAAATTAGTTCTGAAAGCCAATATGTTCCTGATATTGCTAAGAATGTAGTAAGAGGTTTGATTCACAAAGGGAAAAAAGTATCAAAAGGAGATCTTGTCGTTAAAAATGAGACAATTACATTAATATTGGGCGACGGTAAAAGCAATACTCGTTATCTTCCAAACCAAAATAACTAACTATGGAAGAAACACTTGAAAAAGAAGAATTTTACGAACATTTCAGTTATACAGCCCACGACGGTCAAGAACCTCTTCGTGTGGATAAATTTTTGATGAATTTCATTGAGAATTCGTCTAGGAATAAAATACAACAGGCCGTTAAAGCAGGTAATGTACTCGTTAATGAAAAGGTTGTGAAATCCAACTATAAGGTAAAACCAAAGGACGAAGTACGAGTTGTATTGGCATATCCTCCTCACGAGGACTTGTTAGTTCCTGAAAACATTCCATTAAACATTGTCTATGAAGATGATACTGTAATGGTTGTTAACAAGCCTGCTGGAATGGTCGTACATCCTGGACACGGTAATTATTCTGGAACATTAGTCAACGGTTTAATGTACCACACAGAACAATTACCTAAAAACAGCAATGAAAGACCTGGTTTAGTACACAGAATAGATAAAAATACAAGTGGTTTACTAGTAATTGCCAAAACGGAATTTGCAATGGCTCATTTGTCCAAGCAGTTTTTTAACAAAACGACTAAACGTTTGTATTACGCTTTGGTATGGGGAACTATTGAAGAAGACGAAGGAACAATAGAAGGGCATATTGGTAGAAGTTTGAAAAACCGTTTGCAAATGGACGTTTTCCCAACAGGAGAATATGGCAAACCTGCAGTTACTCATTATAAAGTATTGGAACGATTAGGTTACGTAACTTTGGTAGAATGCCGTCTAGAAACAGGTAGAACTCATCAGATTAGAGCTCATTTCAAACATATTGGACATCCGTTATTTAATGATGACCGCTATGGTGGCGATGCGATTTTAAAAGGAACTACCTTTACTAAATACAAGCAATTCGTAGAGAATTGTTTTAAAGTATTGCCAAGACAAGGTTTACACGCAAAAACACTTGGATTTGAACATCCTGAAACTAAAAAATTGATGGAATTCAACTCAGAACTCCCAGAGGACATGCAACAATGTATTGAAAAATGGAGGAATTATAGTGTACATCAACGGATGTAGTTTCTTGTTTTTTGAACCTTATAAAAAACACTGTAAAAACTAAAAAATGATACAAGCATTATTATCACCAGCGAAAAAATTAGACACCAAAAGTGCCACCCCTATTTCAGAGCATTCACAAGGTGTTTTTTTGAAAGAGGCGGAAGAACTTAATAAGGTTTTAAGAGAAAAATCTCCTAATGAATTGAGTCAGCTGATGCATATCTCAGATAAATTGGCGGAATTAAATTGGCAACGAAACCAAGAATGGCAATTGCCTTTTGATTTAGAAAATGCCAGACAAGCCGTTTATCTTTTTGATGGAGATGCTTATGCTGGTTTAGATGCTCGCACCATTTCAGAAGACAAAATCGATTATCTTCAAAAAACATTACGTATTTTATCTGGACAATATGGTGTTTTAAAACCTCTAGATCTTATTCAACCTTATCGTCTAGAAATGGGAACAAAACTAGCTTTTGAAAACTTCAAAAACCTATATGATTTTTGGGGAAACAGCATAACAGAGCAAATCAATAAATCGTTAGAAACCAACGATTACCTTGTCAACTTAGCGAGTAATGAGTATTTTAAAGTAATTGACAAAAAATCGATTAAAGCAACTATTATAACTCCTGTATTTAAAGACTTTAAAAACGGAAAATTAAAAGTAATTTCCTTTTTCGCTAAGAAGGCTCGTGGAGCAATGGTTCGCTTTATGGTAGATCATCAAATTACTCAAATAGAAGAGCTTAAAAACTTCAATACTTACGACTATTTATTTGACGAAAAATTATCTTCTGAAAAAGAATGGGTGTTTACGAGATGATTTTCGTACTTTTGCACCGGAAATCAAATTGAGAACAAACAATGATTACATTAGAAATAGCAAAAACAACAGTGGATACCATTATCAAATTCAACGCCAACAAGGTGTTGACAAAAGGTAGCCACCAGTATAACAATATTGATGAAGCAAAGGAATCTCCTTTGGCTCAGCAACTTTTTTACTTGCCTTTCGTGAAGCGTATCTTCATTTCGGCAAATTTTATTGCTATTGAAAGATTTTCTATTGTAAGTTGGGAAGACGTCCAAGAAGAAGTAAAAGAACAAATTGAAAACTTCTTGAACGACGGAGGAATTTTGATTACCAAAGAAGCTCCACAAAAAAGAGTTCCAGTAGAGGTATACGCTGAATCAACACCGAATCCTGAAACAATGAAGTTTGTCGCAAACAAACTCTTGATTGAAAGCGACATAGAATTTATAGAATTCAAAAATAAAGCGGAGGCTAAAAATGCTCCATTAGCATTGGCATTGTTTGATTTTCCTTTTGTAAAAGAATTGTTTATTTCTAAGAACTATATCTCCGTTACTCGAGATTCATCGGTAGAATGGGATGATATTGTTGTAGAACTAAGAAGTTTTGTGAAAAATTA
>PDWI01007532.1_pt1 | contig 13154 bp, 6 predicted proteins | sample 1430891 | NCBI WGS metagenome assembly PDWI01 (sample SAMN01162508, study PRJNA174530) | Oral metagenome, whole genome shotgun sequencing project. | biome: Marine environment; feature: Marine mammal; material: Swab sample of the gingival sulcus; isolation source: swab sample of gingival sulcus... | reverse complement strand
CTACCAAAGGCACCTCCATCGGCCATGACTGTTACAAAATACGCCTGGCTATTGCAAGCAAGGGCAAAGGAAAATCCGGTGGAGCCAGGGTAATCACCCACGTACTGTTCAAAAACGACACTGTATACCTGCTATCCATCTACGACAAGTCTGACATCGACAGCCTGTCGGATAAGGAAATCTTGGAATGGATAAAGCAGATCTAGCAAAAAAGCCTCGGAAACCACCGAGGCTTTTTGAAAAATCATGCTTGATCATTACACTATTTTAAAGGTCTCGCCTTCTACTTCATTGGCATATTGATCACTGTTGTAGAAAGTATATAGATTAGTCCCACAGAAAGGGCAAAATTCAATAAAGAGACTAACAAGGTCTAATGAAAAGTCATCTTGATAGCCCCATGTGATATAGTACCTTAAAGAGGAGCTTCTATATTTCTCACCAGCTGCAGGATTCATCCCCTTTGTCAACCATTCTGAAGTAAACTTTACGATTCTAATGTTGAGCGCACTTTGCTTGTTGAGAGCCCAATGAGTTTGAAATTTGGTGCAACAGAAATTCATTTTACCACCACCTTTGGATTATGCCGATTCCATTTAAAAAACTACAGGTTCTGTTCGACCGAACTCAATATATACCGGTCCGGCCAATCCTGAAGGCAGGAGTGGATCGCTAGCTGCGGTGGCCTGATGGCCTCGTTGGTATTTAGAGCGATCGGGAACCAGCCGCACATTGGTTTCGGTAGTTCTTCTATCTTCAGGCAATCCTGCATCACCAATAAGCCGATTGGCCCAGCAGTTGGTCACCTCCACCTTCAGTTCATTTTTCCCTTCCTGTAAATATCCTGTAAGCTGAACCGACCAGGGAGCCGTCCACAGAATTCCCAGATTCCTTCCATTTAGCCAGACACGGGCTATATGGTGCACGTTTCCAAGCTGCAAGCGTGCGGGTATTTCCGTTTGTTGGGGGGTCAGATCAAAGGACTTGGAATATGTAGCTGTACCCGAGAAATGGTTGAGCTCCGTTTCCGGATGCTCATGCCAAAGGATAAGCTGGTCAAAAACTTTTTCGTCTTTTCTTGCCCCGGTTGCGGCTTCAAAGAGAACCTTCCAGGAATTGGATAAATCAATGGAAGGATCGAGCTGAACAGAGCATTCTCTTGATTGACCTGCGGAATTCCTGAAACAGTAATCTCCACTTTTCCAAAATGTAAAGCAGGATGATGCCGTTTCATCAATTTCCGGTGGTTCCGGCCCTTCTATGGATACAATGGAATTATCAACGGTTTCTTCCCTGAAGACTACAAAAGCTGAGCCATTTTCAGGAAGATTTAAAGCCACCAGCATTCTGTCATCTTCCGTGCGACCATAGATAGCTGCTTCGGTAACTTCTCCCGTGACCGGATTCCAGATTTCCGGTTTCTTTCCTTCTACTCGAAATCTACACTCTGCCGGCCCTTCACCAGAGATAAAATAAATATCCTGGCCGGCAGATTTACGATGCAGGTATTGGTAAGGACCTTCGAAATCGGGGAGAATTTTTAATTGAGTTAATACTTCTTTTATACTGTAACCCATAAAAATACTTCCTTTTCCCAGGGAGCGAAGGCACTTTTGGTCCTTGTTGTGCCCCCAAAGCATTTCAGCCATGGCCTTTATCTCATGGTCGCTCTCCGGATAGTGACTGAGGCCTGTTGCGCGTGTAGGGACCACTTTGCCCAACACAAGGCTGGCACCGTCTTTTACCAGTTCAGTTATTTTTTGCAAAACCTGAACCGGCATCTCCGCTTCCTCAAGATCCAGCACCAGGAGTTGATAGCTCATGCCGTCGGGAAGAACCAGTTGCCCGTTTTTCACCGACAAGCGTTCTACCAATGCTTCAGAAGTAAGCAAATCGTAAGAGCTTCCCCCCGCAGGTATAAGGCTAGAGTTTGGGTTCCATTTTTCCCCCCTTCCCCATTTCCGGTAGTTTTTATCGCTTACATAACAACAAACATCTGCCACATACTTTCCTTTTCGAAGGAGGTATTGGCAACGCGCCAGGTAGTCAAAGAAGCCGGCAGATTTATCGAACCAGGTGACATTGGGATTGATATGCGTGCCGGCAAAATATTCATATCCCGGTTTCCCCACTTCTGTTGGAGAAGCTGTGAAGGTATGCCAAACAAAGAAGTTCGCCCCATCGATAAAATTAACATCGGCAAAGGGTTTTAAATAGGCCGGATACATGGTCCAATGATTGTTCATGTGAGTGAATGCCTCAACCGATACGAGCCGACGCCCGTAGGTGTGAGCGGCCATTGCAGCATATCGGACATTCGATTTTTTATTCAGAATATCGGGCTTATCACACCAGAATTCTCCTTGTGGCATATCATTGGTGCCCCAAAACACCAACTGATCGGCTTCTCTGAACATGGGAGCATTCCGGGGCCAGGGACCGCCATTTTCCGAATGCCATTGCAGGCCCCGTTCATGACATAGCCGACCAATGGTCTTGTAACAATGCTCTGTAAAACACTCACTGACGGTTTTCAGGTAATCACGCATAAACCTCTTATTCAGCGAGCTGTCTCTTAAAGAAAGTCCGGCCAGAACAGGTAAATATGAATTTAAGGCATAGCCCCGGTATTCCATGAACTTTTCATGAAAGTCCCTGGTCCAGTCGGGTAGTCCTCCCTCCCAGCTTACATTGTAAAAATGGGTGAAGGTTTCTCCGGCCAAGGGACCTGCATCTTTAAGTATTTCCAACCCCATCAGGCGAAAATAGTTTTTTACTGCATCGGCATCGAGTATATCAACCCCACCTTCTTCTCCGATCACATGACAGGCAAATCGGATTATTCTCCATTCTCCCTGTGGTGCATCCCACTGAAAGGTTTCACCCTTGACATTATCCCTTAGATCGATGACCTCCAGGGCCACAGGGGCATTGTCCGGCTGAGCAGCGACAGTCCTCCATTTCCCATTTAAATCAAAAGCCTGCTTCTTGTCTAAGGAATGTTTCATCGGTTCTATCCGGACAGCGATTAAGGCTACCTCCTTAAAATGCTTTTTACCGGCAGGATCTTTTAGCTGAGCCTCAATTTTGGCAGGACCTCTTAAATCAGCAGCTGTCCAGATTAGTTGTTTCGGACCATTTTCTTTCATGTCCCATGGACCACGAAGTGCCCCCCCTGTATTCGCAAGATTGATGCTCATCTTTAGCCCCAGACGTTTGGCTTCCGACATGGTATATTTTACCATCTCCCTCCATTCAGGGCTCATGAACTCATGTTGAATTTCGAGTGGTACGGGGATATGGCCAGTCCTCCCATAGTAATCATCCCAGTATCCACGAGAGTCGAAAAGCAGGAAACCCCCAATTCCTTTCTCCTTCATTTGCTCCAGGTCGCGGCTAATCAAATTCCTGGAAACATTCCCTTTGAGCCACCAGTAATAAACCCATGGTTTGACAGTCGCGGGAGGGATGAGAAAATCCTGTTCCGAAACTAAATCATCATGTACATTCCCGCCTGCAGTGTCATCTGCGCAGGAAAACAATATGAACAGAAAAACGCCCCCAATAAGCATGGGAATCGTTGCCAACTGGATAGTACACTTTTTCATTATCTCTGAACTGTCAAATTCGAATTCTCATCGCTTTGTGCAAAAAAACATAGAAAGGGCGTAGGTTGAAATGTATAAAAACACCTGTCCCACCTCATTTGATTTCAGCAATTCAGCCGCTTTTCTTGCTTTTTCAGGATTGTCTGCCATTCCGGCATCTGCGAACTCCACATTGTAACCTTCGATTCTTTTTCGGATTTGTTCCTGATATCTTTTAAGGTTCGCCAGGAGCCCTTCAACTGCTCCCATTAGGTGTCCAGGCCAATGCCAAACAAGCCAATTCGTACCATATCTTGTTTTTCCATACCTGTTCATCATTTCACAAGCGCAGGCAGATCTGTGCCAGATTGTATCAGGTATACCCCCGAACCCAGATGCAGCCTTACATTTTCATCTTTGTTTTTTCCATCTGCAAGCTCTTTGTCCGGAGCATCCCCGTTTACTTTAACAGTGTTCCGGTCTTTGGTTGGCAAGACCAGAGTAGCCCTTGTATTATGCGGAATTTCAACTTCAATTTCAAAACCTGAACCCTTCTTTTTCCATTCTGAACGAAGCAAGCCGTATGGGGACTGAAAACTTGTTTTAACCTCCTCCAGGTCTCCTGCCAATTGAGGTTGGATAATGATTTCTTTGTAAGCACTGGAATGCTTAGCCTGTCCAATTCCACCCAAGCCGGCATAGAACCATTCCATCACATGCCCCAGCATCAGGTGGTTATTGGATACTGTTTCAAGTGCTGCCCATGATTCGGTTAATGCGGTAGCCCCTTTTTTTAACTGGAAGCCGTATCCCGGAACGTCATCCCTGTTAATCATATCAAACATCAGTTGAGCAGCCCTTCCCTCAGTCAGTGCTTCCACCAGGTAATGAAAGCCCACATCCCCCGCAGTAAGTGCCATATTTTCCGCTATGATCGAGTCAACCAGATGCTCAAATAGCTCTGCGCGGTACTGGTCATCGACAATGCCCATACAATAGGGCATGGACATCGCTGTCTGACTGCCCGTGGAATACACCATTGTTTCAGGATTGAAAAACGCTTCATTAAATGCTTTTCTAAGCTCAGCAGCCCATTGCTGCAACTGAACTTTTTCCGGTTTATCTAATAGAGCAGCCATTTCGGACATAAGCTTAACATCATAAAAGTAGATTGCTGTAGCAGTTAGAGAAACAGGCGTTAATTGAGAAACACCCGGCTGTTCTGGTCCCAGATCAAACCAATCGCCCAGCCCGTGATTCAAAATATGATGACGGGATTTGTGCTTCAGGTAGTGAATGTAACGAATCATCATGGGCCATGCCTCTTCCAGTATTTGCCTGTCGCCATACCATTTCCACAGCAGATATGGGAGAATCACTGCCGCACTCCCCCATTCCGGAGAATCACGAAAACCTCCGGTAAATTCTACATACTCAGGAGCAATATCGGGTACCAGCCCGTCGCTGGTCTGAGCATCCATCATATCATAGACCAGCTTCCGGTAAAGATGATAGTTATCGTAGCGGAAATGCAGCCCCTGTCCCATCAGGTGGGTTTGTTCGAGCCAGCCCAGCTTTTCCCTGTGCGGGCAATCGGTAAGCACACTTTGGAAGTTGCTCCGGATGGCCCAGTCAATTAAGCGATGAATCCGATTCAGCAAATCATTGCTGGATGAAAAGGTGCCATTTACCGGTGAGGAGTTGCGCGTATGCAAAAAAGTGATTCCTTCAATTTCCGGCAACCCTTCCGGATTGTTTTCTCCGATTGGAATACCTCCGTTTACCTGAACATATCTGAAGCCATAATAACTGAACCTGGGTTTCCAGATTTCCGTATCCTGGCCATTCAGTGTATAGGAAAAGTAAAAGGGATGGCCCGAGGCACCCTGATTGACGGTGCTGTCCGGATTGATAAGTTCAGCCGGCCACAGCCTTATTTCCTGCCCCGGTTTTCCCTTTACCCTCAGTTCTATAATTCCTGAGGCATTTTGGCCAAAATCGTAAAGCCAGGCGGTATCTCCCAGAGAAATTATGCTTTGCACTTCGGAGCGTTTCATCTCTTTAAGCGGATAATCATTTTCAACTCGCAGTTTTCCCGACGGGCCGTCACTGATTTTCACAGGAACCCAAACCGAGTCATTGTATCCGGCTTCTTTCCAGGCTTTGTGCGCAAGGCTGGCATCATAGTCTTCACCACCAAAGATGCTTGCATAGCTAATGGGAGATGGTGTTGTTCTCCAGCTTTTATCGCTGACCAAAACTTCTGAAGAACCGTCTGAATAAGCAAGACGAAGATGGGCAATGAGCGTTGGAAATCCATAAGCAATAACCAGCTTCCGGTAGCGCTCCCGGTTGATGTTATAGAATCCGTTTCCCACTATGGCACCCAATACGTTTTCGCCCTTTTTCAGCAAGGGGGTGACATCATAAGTATTGTAGAAAACGGTTTTGTCATAATCGGTCCAGCCCGGAGCAAGGAAAGATTCACCGACTGTTTGACCGTTGATATAGGCTTCGTAATGCCCAAGTCCTGAGATAGATAGTGTGGCCGAAATCAGGTCCTTTTCCAGAGAAAAGGATTTCCTGAATTGAGGAACTACGGGTCGCTGAAGGGCTTTATCTTTAAGGTGATCGCCCTTTCCGTGTACCCCAGGCACGAGCACCATTGACGAATCCATTGTCTCATAGGAAATCCAGCGGGCCCCCTGCCAGTCGCTTTCCGAAAACAATCCGGTCTGCCACCAGGCAACCTCACTCCATGGTGATTCCTGTCCCTTTTCATCCCAGATTTTGACTTTCCAATAGTATCTTTTGCCTGCTTTTAAACGATTTCCTTCATAAGGTACGTTTATCGACCGATCGGAATCAGTTTTCCCGGAATCCCAAATAGTTCCCTGGTCTTCATTTAGTTCATCCAGCTTTCCGGCCACAATAACCCGATAGGCGGACTGCATAACACCACTGCCCTTTGACCTAATCTGCCAGGCAAGCAAGGGGGCTGTTGAATCAATCGCCATGGGCTGTTCCCTGAAATTACAGGTGAGCCGTTCAGCCCTCAGGTCATCTTCTTTTTTGCAGGATGACAGTGCTGCGATGACCAACAGCAGTCCCAATACTGGAAAGGATCTTATATATCTCATTTTCGGTTTGTTATCTGATCTCAAAAAGGTATTCACCCGAACCCAGTTCCAGAATATGCAGGCCTTCTTCCGAAGCCCTTATGGCCAGCTGTGGACTTGTTCCCAAATCCGGCCTGCTTTCCCTTATGTCATTCCCCTCAAGGTAAAGTGTGGCACTGCTATTCGGGGGAATGCTGACCCTGTATTCCACCAATTTACTTTTCCTCCGCCATGAAGACTCAATGACTCCGTAAGGCCCTTCATGTGAAGCTTCAAATTGCTCCAGACCCGGAACAAAATTTGGTTTTAAGATAAGGTGCTTAAACCCCGGCTGTGACTCGTCAGGAAGAATTCCACCCAGTGCCTTATAGTACCAGGCATTGATTTCGCCGAACATGATGTGATTCATAGATACGTCTTTGAGGGCATCCAAACTCCAGTTTTCGTAGAAGGTGGTGGCACCATTCACGATCCACCAGCCCCACGATGGAAAAGTCTCCTGCGAAGCTACTTCCCAGGCCAGCTCGGGATATCCATTCTGACTGAGGGCATTCAGAATTGTTTTTGACCCCACCAGACCCACATCAATATGATTGTCATCGGCTTCTACCCGCCTGGCAAGGTTCCCGGCTACTTTCTGTCTGAGTTCTTGTGGCACCAGATTCCAGTAAAGGGCCAGGCTTAATTCGGTTTGCAATCCACTTCCGTATATTCCGGTTTCCGGGTTGAGGTATTTCTCGTTCACTGCCTTTTTAATCTTTTTGGCCAGAGCGGCATACTTTTCGTACTCCAATTGTTTCCCGAGAATTTTTGAAGCCTTTGAAAGGACAAGTGCATCGGTATAGAAATAGGCTGAAGCGATGTATTCCACGGAGGGCCTTTCCCCTGGTGATAACCAGTCCCCAAGCCCCCAGTCGGTGAGCCCCGAAGGATAGTTCTCGTCGACATAGTCCACATAACGCCTGATGTTTTCGTAACACAATCCCAGCAACCTGGAATCGCCATAAAAAAGATAAATGTTCCAGGGAATAAGTGCAATGGTGCTGGTCCAGTCGAGACCATTGGCCCAATGATATCCCCATCCGCCTGTAGGAATAATGGCGGGAAGTACTCCATTGGGCTGCTGTTCATCACGGTGATCGGCCAGCCATTTCTCATAAACGGTGATGCCATCATAATTGTAAAGCCCTGTTTCAGTGCCCACAAATGCATCACCGGTCCAACCATTCTTTTCGCGCTGGGGGCAATCTGTTGGATAGGCAAAGAGGTTCGACAAATAGCTGGCATTGGCTGCCTCCCAGATTTTGTTCAAGGTCTTATCCGACGAATGAATGTTCCCAACCAAAGGCACGTCGCTGTGCATGAAGTAGGCCGTAAGGCTTTCCTTTGTCAGTTCGAGCGGCCTGTCGGCAGTCACTTCAACATATCGGAAGCCCTTGTAATTAAAGCGTGGCATAAATACATCTTCTTCCCTCCCACTGAGGATGAGGACATCGGTCTGGAAAGGGTCCGAATCGTCGCGAGGACGATAATGTACATCAATGTTCGACAGATCGGCGCGTCCTTCAGCATCGAGCTGCTCCGCATGTTTCAGCCGGAGTATGGTTCCCTCCGGTCCGGAAACCTTTATTCGTGTGACCCCGGCTATATTCCTGCCGAAATCGAACAGCCAGGTTTGCTCATCCACTTTTTTCATGTTTGCGGCGGGAATCTCTGTAACATTGCGTATAGGATGTAAAACCTGCGCTGTGATGTTCCCGGAGGGAGCTCCTGTATTCAGGACAGGCTTCCATCCATTTTCTTCAAAATCGGGCGTATTCCATCCCGCTTGCTCGAGTCGAGCGTCGTAATGCTCGGCGGTATAAATGCTGTTGAAAATTACCGGACTGTATGCCGTTTTCCAATCCTCCCCCGTGGCGATGGTCTCAACAGAACCATCGACATAGGTAATGCGCAAGTCCATGCAGAACTTTGGCCGCGCACGCCATGGAGCCTTATCGAAATACCACACTGCTGTTGATTGATGGTTGTACCATCCATTGCCAAGGAGCACGCCAATGGCATTTTTTCCCTGTTGCAGGTTCTCAGTTACATCGTATGTGACATAGAGATTGCGCCGGTCATATCGGGTGTAAGCAGGGTCGAGCCGATGGTCCCCTATATCCTGTCCATTGATGGACAGTTCATACAAACCTGCGACTGCAATGTAGGCCTTTGCCGATTGAATTGGTTTTCCGATATCGAAGGTTTTTCTGAAATAGGGAGCTGGTTTTACGGTATAGTCGTAGGTATCGGTAATCCACTTCCCTTTCCAGTTTTTCCGGTCCATCATACCGGTTTCGAAAAAGGCCATCTCTGACCAGTCGGACCAAATGTTATCATTGTCCTGCACCCGTACCTGCCAGAAGTAGCGGGTGAAGGGCTGCAGTTCCGGTCCCCGGTACACCACGGGAAGTGTCGAGGTATTCAGCGTTTCCGACATCCATATCCCCGCCTTCCCCTGCCCAAGTTCACCCGCATCAGTACCCACTCTTATCTGACAGGCCTTTTGAAAACTCCCCCGCCTGAGCGAATGCAACTGCCAGGTCAGTCGTGGGCGGGCCTCATCAATGCCAATGGGGTTTAGGAGGTATTCACATTTAAGCTTCCTGACACCTGTTTGTGAAAGCCCCTGAAAGCTTACAGACAAGAGGCCTAAGAGCACCAGAAAACCAAGATTTTTCTTCATAACACTGTTTTTTCTTGTTCATAAGATATTAGTTTAAAGTCTTCAAAAAGACCGTAATCCATCATTTGATAGTCTTTCCCAGGAATGTTCTCTTCCACATTTTTCCAGTTTCCTGGTCCTGCAAGGCCAGGGGCCGGATCGTTAAAATGAGGCCCTAACAGATTCTTTAAGCTTCCTGTTATCCGGACTTCAATGTCATTTTTCCCGGGTTTTATAAACCTGCTAATGCTTAACTCATAAGGTTCCATACCGATGATTCCGGCTGACTGACCATTTACAAATACTTCAGCTAAGGTTCCATACCAGTCGGTCAATACGATCTTGAATGATTTGCCCCTTTCATCAATATCGAAGGTTTTCTTATATGCAACATTCCAACTGTAAAAAGGAAGGCCCTGTTCTCTCCAGGATCCCAATTGAAGCAAGGGTTTTTTCATGTCGATGTACCAACCCCTGTCTTTTTGTAAAACGGAAAAGTCACCGGCCACATAGATGGGTTCAGTCTCTGCAAAAACGCGCATGGGTTTTGCCTCCAGTTCAACCGAATTCCTTCCATTTCTCACCAGCTTACTTATATCATAAACGGGGAATTCCCTGTCTAAGAACCATTCCCCGGGCAGAGGTTCCAGCTGTGTTCCGTTCACTCTGACTTTAAAGACTTCGGGACGTTCAACACTTAAATGCATGTCGTTTTCTGAAACATCCCCGTTTACTTCAAAAGTATATTTAGCGACAAAGCCTCCGGTTGAAAAGGTGTCGCGGTCGACAATCTGACGCTTATACTGAATCGAATGATTCCAGGGATTTCCCTGAAAACCGTATTCGGTGAATACAATATCCGATGCTTTTGAAAAATAGATGTCCTTGTATTCTCTTTCTGCAATCTGAAGATCGACAAAATCAACCTTCATGACATTCTTTCTGAGGAAATTTATGCGCAAAGGGCTTTCGGCCTCAATAAGCAGTTCATGGGATGTTTCCTGCTCAGGCTGAGGTTTGTCAATACGCTCATTTGTCATAAACAACAACAGGCTTCCGGCAGGATGAAGATGATATTTTAGGGTGATGCCTCCCTCTGTTTCTGTGTATGGATAGGCTGTTATTTGGCCTGAAAAAGCATCCATCTGAAGGACCGATCTGCCCTTCAGGTTCAATTCCCCGCTGTTTGCCTGCTCCATAGAGGAGTTTACCATGAAAATCAGCTGACCGTCTTTGTATGTTCGCCGGTGATGAAATAGATTCCCTCCTGAAATGTTGGAAAAGCGGATATCAGAAATACTGAAATGATTTCTAATGTTTTCTTCATTCAGCTGTTTCAGCTTAAGCAATGATGAATGATCTGATTCGAAGAAATCTGAAACCGTACTGCTTAAATCTCCGCTTATCCTGTCAGGCAGAGAAAATGAGATGATTCTACCGCCCTGATCTGCAAACTCAGTTAAGAGACTGAATGTGTGTTCCTCAATATTTTCGACCAGTGGGGGAATTACAACGATAGAATACCCCCGTTGTCCAACCACGAACTTCCCGTTTTCTATTTTACCCTGATCTTTTATAATGTTTTCTGACCCTAAATCGTATTCCACCTGTGCTTTTTCGAGTCGCGTGACCATGCTTTGAAATTCCTGCCCGATTCTTTCCAGTGTTTCACTGCCCTCTACATAGGTGTAGTAATTCCAAAGTGTCGTTGTAGGCTCGATGACAAGTATATCATTTATTTGCTCTCCGTGAGAAAGGGCTACGGAGAGTCTGCCGTAATAATCGTTTAAGGTCTTATAGTGAGGCCACCAGGGAGAATGATAGGTAAAGACAGGAGGATAGTCGTATTTACGGGCTCCTTTTAAGGTGGAATGCGACAGGTGTTGATTCATGAAATTAACACCAAGCACAAAAGTCCAGTCGCCCAGTCTTTTCAGGTCTTTGAATGTTACATCCCAACCTCCTCCCCCATAGGTTTCGCACAAAGTCCTTTTGTATCCAAGCTGATTGGCTGCACTGCGCAATTCTTTTACCGAACGGATGTTCCCAAACTGTGCTCTCGGAGATTCTTCGTTAAACTGATTAAAAAGCATGTCAATTGCAGGCATCTGGTGCCAGGCATACATCGCCATGTTATCCCCACCCTGGGCCAAACTTGGCCAACCGTGTTCCCAATAATGACCGGTCCAGTCAAGCTTGTTTTCCTCGCAATATTCGAACCAGGGTTTCGCCCAGCGGTTAATGAACATCTGTAACAAAGTCTCAGTATAGTCATGTCTTACCTTTTTCCAGTCTCCGGTTTCCATGAATAAGGAGGGCAGCCTTGTTCTCAAATCGTAAGCCCATTTTTTTTGAAACTCATCGAATAAATCGGGTGTCCAACGCATCCCTCCCGAAGAAGGAATTTCCGGTTCATCGGTAAAAACCCCCGGCACTGTTTCTCCAAATTGATCTCCGGCAACTTTTTCATAGCCTTGCATGGTGATCTCCTGAAACTTTTGGGTGACTCCCGGAACCAGTAGATCAACATATGAAAACCCACCATACCAGGGCGATCTTCGGTAGTAGGTCTTGTGAAACACATAATACGGACCCGGTTTATTCTTATAAGCTTCAATTTCCGGGCTAATGTCCTTATAGTCCTTTTCCGCTTTCACCAGACAAATAAAACAATTCGAAAGGGTGTCAGGTAAATTTTGATAAGTGGTCATTAGCAGTCCCTGCCCCTGATTATACGATTCAGGCATTTGAGCAGGCACGTGCCCTCCTGCAAAACCACTGGGATAGGAATTCTCATCATAAATCCAGATGTTCAGTCCCAGTTCCTGTCCTTTGTTTACACTGTATTTAAAAAGTTCAAACCATTCATTCGACAAGTATTCGGTAATCAAACCCGGTCGCGGATGAACAAATGCCCCGCCAAATCCTTTATCCTTAAAATCATTCAGCATTTGGTCAATTGATGAGCGGGTCATCTGATCGTTCCAAACCCACAAGGGAGCTGTCCGATATCCCTTCGGCGGATTTTTAAACATAGAACTGAGTTGCGATAGGTCTGTGAGGTCTTGCCCTATTGGTTCCTGTGACAAACAGAATATGGGCAATAGTAGCAGGAAGGCTCCAAATCCGGAAAATGAAACAATATCTTTCATATTCATCGGTTTTAAATCTTTGGTTCCAATAATGGCAATCTGTCAACTGTAGTGATTACTCATCTTATTGTTTTACCAGCTTTCTATTCTTGAAATGCAATGCCAGGCTATCTGTTTTCGAGCGCAAATCCTTTAACACTTCCCCGAATTCGCCCGCATCAGCAAGATTGTTCCTTTCGTCAGGGTCAGTTTCCAGGTCGTATAATTCTTCGTGTGCCATATCTTTCAAATAGCGAAAGTATTTCCACTTTTGGGTTCTTACACCCTCGCTCGGCGGGATACTTTCAAAATCCCACAAGTGTTCACAAAGAAATATATCACGGTTTTTTGCCGGTGAACCACCCTCGGTATATCCTGCAAGACTGATTCCCTGCCATTCCTTCGGAATAGGTAAACCGGCCAGTTCAAAAATGGTTGAAGGAATATCTATGTTCAGGGCCAAATCATTGCTGTCATGCGAATTCCCGTTCCGGGGATCATAAATGATCAGAGGCACCCTGAGTGAGGGTTCATACATGAGCCATTTACCGGCCAGTTGGCGTTCGCCCAGAAAACAGCCGTTGTCTCCCATAAGAATGATAACGGTATT
>PDWI01007531.1_pt1 | contig 13160 bp, 15 predicted proteins | sample 1430891 | NCBI WGS metagenome assembly PDWI01 (sample SAMN01162508, study PRJNA174530) | Oral metagenome, whole genome shotgun sequencing project. | biome: Marine environment; feature: Marine mammal; material: Swab sample of the gingival sulcus; isolation source: swab sample of gingival sulcus... | reverse complement strand
TAAATGCGAAAAATCTCTTGCTGAAAAAAGGAACTATCATTAAAAACATCAACCAATGAAAAAAGAGGCTGTCTATTTATTAAAAAAACTGGTTTCAATTCAATCTTTTTCAGGAGAAGAGGATTTGCGTGTTGCTTTTTTGTTGGATTTTTTTGCTCGGAAGGGAATTTCTGCCGAACGAATTGGAAATAATCTTGTTTTTTATCCTAAAAACTATGTTGAAACCCAACAAACATTGATGTTAAACTCTCATCTTGATACGGTACAACCAAGTGCAAGTTATACTTTTGACCCTTTTAATCCGCCTGAATCGGACACAAAAATATACGGATTAGGAAGTAACGATGCGGGAGCGAGTGTCGTTGCGATGATTGAGACGTTTTTGCATTTTTATAAGCAAAATTTACCGTTTAACCTACTTTTAGTGCTTTCTGCCGAAGAGGAAAACTCTGGAAAAGGTGGAATGAAAAAGGTATGGAAGCATATTTTTGACAAAGTGGATTTTGCAATCATTGGTGAACCCACCGAGATGAAAGGGGCGATTGCCGAGAGAGGGTTAATTGTTATTGATGGCGAAGCAAAAGGCGTAAGCGGACACGCAGCAAGAGAGGAGGGCGAAAATGCTCTTTATATTGCTGTTAATGATATTTCGGTGTTAAAGTCGTTTGATTTTAAGAAGGTGTCGGACACAATGGGGAAAGTGAAATTAAGCATAACGCAAATCAATGCAGGCACACAGCACAATGTAGTGCCTGATAAATGTAGTTTTGTGGTAGATATTCGCCCTACGGAAATGTATGATAATTCTGAAATTGTTGAGTTGTTACAATCAAAAACGACAAGTACTCTTACTCCTCGTTCGCTGACCAATAAAAGTTCAGCAACACCCAAAAATCACGTATTAATGCAGTGTGTTGAGGAGTTAGGAATAGCGTGTTATACTTCGCCTACCTCTTCTGATTGGATGAATATCAGTTGTCCTACCTTAAAAATGGGTGTTGGTAAATCCGCTCGTTCACACCAAGTCGATGAATTTATTTTTATCCACGAAATAGAAGAAGGAATAGATAAATACATACAGTTTATACATAAATTAAGTGAGATTATAGGGTAAAATTGTAAGAAAATAGGTTATCTTTGTGGTGGAAAATATAAAAATTCCATATATACTTCTTGTTTTGTAAACATATTGTATGTTGTATGGTAATATTATAGATAAATTTAATTATTTGTAAAGTGATTTTATTTCTAAAAATATTTCAAACGATAATCCATTATGGATTACATTTAGTATTCCCTATTTTTATATCAAAAAAATTTTATAAGAAAGAATGGAAAAAGATTTATTTGATATTGTTAGCAACAATGTTGGTTGATTTAGACCATTTATTTGCTAATCCTATTTTTGACCCCAATAGATGTAGCATTGGTTTTCATTATTTACATAGTTATTATGCTATTTTGTTTTATGTTTTATTGTTAATTCAAAAAAATAAAATAATAAGAATTATTGGATTAGGATTATTACTTCATATGCTAACAGATTTTCAGGATTGTTTATGGAATACTTATATTCATTCCTTACAGTAAAAAGGAAATAGTTAAGATTTTAAGAAATAATTTTGTTATTCTCTATTTTTCTTATACTTTTATACTCTAAAAGATTATTGAATCTTTTTATTAACAGTTAATCTACTTATGTAGTTTGCAGAAGCCTTTTAACCAACGGTTAATTTGTTTATGCAACTTACGGGAAGGTTTCAACCAACGGTTAATTTGCTTATGCAAGTTGCAGGAGCTTTTCAACCAACGGTTAATCTATTTATGTAGCTTGCAGGAAGGTTTCAACCAATAGTTAATTTCTTTATGTGAAAAGAGAGAAGGAATTATCTATCTGTAATAAGACAAATAATAAAAATGTTTAACAATAAAAAAGAATAAATCATGAGAATAAAAGGATTAAAACTTACACAACTTCGCAATTTAGCACATTTTGAATTTCATACCGAAGTAAAACAGTTGGTAACCAAGCAAACGCCTGAAAAATTAAATATTGTTGAGGCTTTTGATACGTATTGCACTTTATTGGCAAAAGAAGAAGAGGGATTGGAGGTTATTAGAAAGCATAAACTAACAGATGAAATTACAGAACTTGATGAAAAAAGAGATGTAGTTTTCAGTAGTTTGGTATCAAATATTCGCTCCTTAAAACATCATTTTGATACCAATATACAAGAGAATGCAAAAGATTTAATAAGAGTGTTAGATAACTACGGAAATCTTACTCGTGAAAGTTACAATGAAGAAACTGCTGGTTTGTATAAATTTTCAGAAGAATTATTGAATAATTATGCTTCGCAACTTACGGTTTGTAACTTGACTGATTGGGTCAATCATTTAAAAACATTAAATGAACAGTTTCAAACATTAATGCTCACACGCAATGACAATTTAACAGAAAAAGAACCTATTCATATGCGTAGTGTACGCAAAGAGGTAGATGCTGTTTATCATTTAATCGCTCAGCGTGTGGAAGCATCAGCATTGCTCAATGGCGAAAACGATTACAAAGATTTTGTCAATGAACTTAACGGACGCATTGCTTATTACCAAGAGCATAATTTATAAGAGTATATAAAATTTCTACTTAAATAAATATTTAAAACAATGCGAGTAAATAAAGAATGACAAAGTTCTTTATTTACTCGCATTGTTATTTTTAATTTCAAAGAAATATTTTCCTTTTCCCTTGTTTGTAGTGATATAATTTTTGCTATTTATCTTCTTATAATCTTCTTTCTTTCATTATTTTACCACTGAATAGTAAAGAAAGTAAAAATATTATTGCCTTATTATTTCTATATAATTAGCAAGGCATCACCATATACTCCAAATCGGTATTTTTCTTTTATCGCTATTTTGTAGGCTTTCATTACATTATCATAACCACCAAAGGCAGCCGCCATCATCAAAAAGATAGAATAAGGAAGATTAAAGTTGGTTACCATAGAGTTTGCCACAGAAAAATCGTACTCTGGGAATATAAATTTATTTGTCCAGCCTTCAAAAGATTTTATTTTTCCCTCTGTTCCCACTACTGTTTCCAAAGCACGCATTACCGAAGCACCTATTGCACAAATATTGATATTATCATCTTTGGCTTTGTTAATAGTTTCGGTTGTTTCAGGAGTTATCAATATCTGTTCAGAATCCATTTTATGTTTTGTTAAATCTTCTACATCAATGCTTCTGAAATTGCCTAAATTCATATGAGATGTTAAGAAAGTTTTCTCAACTCCTGCTATTTCCATTCTTTTGAACAGCTCTCTTGAAAAATGTAGTCCTGCCGCTGGTGCAATTACTGCCCCTTCGTTTTTTGCAAAAATAGTTTGATAAGAAGTAGCATCTTCCTCTTCTACGGGACGCTTAATATTGCGAGGAAGAGGTGTTTCACCCAATTCATACAGCTCTTTTTTGAATGTTTCGTGGTCACCATCGTACAAAAAACGCAATGTTCGTCCTCTATTGGTTGTATTGTCAATCACTTCTGCCACCACATTTTCTGATTCGCCAAAATAGAGCTTGTTCCCAATTCTAATTTTTCGTGCAGGTTCTACCAATACGTCCCAAAGATGTGTTTCGGGGTTTAATTCTCTCAATAAAAAAACTTCTATTTTAGCACCGGTTTTTTCTTTATTTCCATAAAGACGAGCAGGAAAAACCTTTGTATCATTAAAAACAAATAAATCATTCTCATTGAAATAATTAAGAATATCTTTAAATTCTTTATGTTCTATTTCTCCTGTCTTTTTATCCAAAACCATCATACGAGATTCATCTCTAAATCTTGCAGGATATTGAGCAATAAGCTTTTCGGGTAAATCAAATTTAAATTGGGATAGCTTCATTTATTTATATTTAAAATTTATTTCAAAGATAATTTTTTGATAAAATCATCAATTTCCAAACATTTATCTAACGTAATATCACCGATTCTTGTTCGTTCCAATTCTACAAGATGAGCACCACTTCCAAGTGCCTCGCCAATATCTCGTGCCAATGCTCTGATATATGTTCCTTTACTACAAACAACTCTAATGGTTAGTTTGTTCTCTGCAAAGTTAAGAACTTCAATCTCATCTATAACCAACAACTTAGGTTTTAGTTCAATCTTTTCTCCCTCTCTTGCATATTGATACGCTCTTTTACCACCTATTTTTACCGCAGAATAAACAGGAGGAACTTGCCATATCTCGCCTTTGAACTGAGGAATAACTTTATCAATCAACGATTGTGTGATATGTTCGGTAGGAAAATAGTTATCTATTTCGTGTTCAAGGTCAAATGACGGTGTTGTTGCTCCCAATGCCAAAGTGGCAATATATTCTTTGGTTTGATATTGAAACTCTTCTATTCTTTTTGTTGCTTTTCCAGTGCAAAGTATCATTACACCTGTCGCCAAAGGGTCTAACGTTCCTGCGTGTCCTACTTTTATTTTCTTTATTTCCAATGCCTTTGTAATATGCCAACGCACTTTGTTTACCAAACTAAACGAAGTCATACGCAATGGTTTGTTAAAAAAAAGCACTTCTCCTTTTACAAAATCCATTCTTTATCCAGCAAAGAAATGAAACAAAATAGTTGCTACGCCTATCACGGCACAATAAAGAGCAAAATAAACAAGTTTTCCTTTTTTTACAATGTTTATCATCCATTTACAAGCAAAAGTCCCTGAAATAAATGCCGCCAAAAATCCAGCTACCAAAGACAGCGTGGGGATAGATGAGGAAACTAATTCAACGCCTTCTCCACTAATTATTTTAATAGTATCAAGCAAGGCTTCTCCAAGTATGGGAGGAATAACCATTAGGAATGAAAACTGTGCTAAGTTGGCTTTTTTATTGCCCAACATAAGCCCCGTAGCAATGGTTGAACCAGAACGAGATAAGCCCGGAAGTACCGAAACAGCTTGTGCCAACCCAATAACAAAAGCATCTGTTCGGCTAATGTCTTTTTTCTCTTTGGGTATATAATAATACGAAAAAGCAAGTAATAATGCTGTAACAAGCAACATAGAACCAACAATTAATAAACCCGATGAGAAAATATCTTCCACGTAGTCTTTGAAAAATAACCCAACAATCGCAATCGGTATCATTGATATTAAAATGTTGATTACATAGCGAGTTTCGTTGTTTAGTTCAAATTTGAACATTCCTTTGAATATCCAAGCAATTTCTTTCCACAAAACTACCAATGTGCTAAGCACCGTAGCTACGTGAACCACAATTGTAAACAATAAATTATTTTCGGTTTCAATGCCAAAAAGTGCAGCACCAATGGTAAGATGTCCACTACTACTAACGGGTAAATATTCTGTTAATCCTTGTATTATACCCAATATGATTGCTTCTAATGTACTCATTGAGGAGATTTTGTTTATTTCTTTTTAGGTTTGTACATAATGGCGAAAATCATAAAAAGAAAGCCTATAAACGATATTGTAGGAGCAACAACAATTCTTCGGGTACTAAAAATATCGGCATTAAACTCTTCTCCTGAGGGTGCTCCACTCATCAGTAAAAAACCAAGTACAATCATTGCAAAAGCAACTGCAATTAAGATATAATTGATTTTTGAAAGTGCAAATTTGGTTGTTTCCATATTTTTTATTCTATTGTTTTTCTTTTTCAATGGATGTGTTTTATACAAGATAAATATCGTTGGTTTTCATTTTGATATATCTCTTTACAGAAAAATAAGTGGATACAGCAGTAAATAAAGCCCCCATTAAAACCATTGAAGTGGCTACAATAAATAGGGTTTTTGATTTTACGATTGTTGGATTTACTCCAAATTCCATACTGAAATAAAAGAGCAATATTTCAAGGAAGGTGAAACCCAATAGGGCAGAAATAACACCTTGTAAAATACCTGTTCTTACATAAGGCTTACAAATAAACCAAGATTTTGCTCCCACCAATTTCATCGTATTGATTAAAAAACGATTAGAATATATCTTTAAACGAATGGTATTGTTTATTAAAGAAATGGAAATCAAAAGTAAAATAATTGATAACCCTAAAAGTATAACACTTAATTTTTGTACATTATCGTTTACCAATTTTATCATATTGTCTTGATAATTTACTTTAACAACTCCCTTGTAGTTTAATATCTTTTTTTCTATTTTATGAACACTTTTATTGTTGGCAAATTGAGCCAATAATTTGATTTCATAGGTCGCTCTTAGTGGGTTTTCGCCTAAAATTTCTTCGGGATTGACCCCCATTGCTTTAATATATTCAGAAAGTGCTTTTTGTTTAGAGATATATTCACATGATTTTATAAAATCAGCATTGTCTAAATATATTTTAAGTCGTTCTTGTTGCTGATTGGTTATATTGTCGTCAAGCAATACTGTTAAACTTAAACTTTCTTTAACATTGGTTGTTAAATCACGTGCTAATAAGAGTGTTAGCATTAACAGACCGACTAAAAACAAGACCAACGACATACTAAATATTGCTGGAAGACTTGCATTGCGAAATAATAATTTTCTTTTTTGGGGCATTGCTTTTATTTTATTTCAATTATTCTATTTTTGTTATCTACAGAGTGCAAAGTTATAAAAAATAAAGAGAAAAGAATGTTTTTTAGTAGAAAATCAATAAGTGAACTTATTTCAATTTTTTCTATTTTTTTTAAAATGTCTAAAAATAGACTGATAATCCAATTGTAAAGAAGAGATAAAAAGTTGTAAATGTCTCAAAGCGTTCTTTTTTCTAATCTTATTACTTAAACGTTTATCAAAATATTATGGGTTTTATTTTATGTCTTCTTCTTTGATTGTAAAAGTTGATATTGTATATTTGTTTTTATGACCTTTTTTTCTTATTTCCCGAGAGTTTTCATTATAAAAACTATGAATACTATCGGGTAATTTTTGTAAGGGAGGATACCAAATACAAACGCAACTGTCTTTATTTTTATCAATATAAATATTAACAGAGTCACCAAAATTTTTTATTTTGCGTAAAAAATCAAATTCAGGGTACTTTCCATTTCCTAAAAAGTATTTTTTGGTGTAGATGAATGTATAATCTACACTTGAAGCTGTCAGAAATGTTTTTCTAAGACCTTTTTAATCGTCCAATTTATCCAATTCATATCTCAGGTCATAGGTTTCTATTTCCAATTCTTCTTTTTCTTCGTTTAGTTTCCATATCTTATCATATAAATCATAGATATTTTCTTCTTTATCAATAACACTCATCATCTCATATATTTCTTTTTTAGAAAAATTATATTTATTTTCTATAAAAAGAACAAAATCATATTTTTTGTAATCTGTAAATACTTTATGAGCCTCAAAATGTCTATCTGCAAATAATTCTTCAAGTAATTCTTCATAATCATCAGAACGTTTACTTACAATTTCTTTTTTATCATTGAATTCTATATTCTTAAAATATTTTAGATATTCTATATAAAAGATTGTAACTCTATTTATGTCAATCTTTTTTAAAAAAGAGATTTTTTCAGTCATATATTTTAACGACTTGTTCATATTTTTCAAAAATTCTACTCTCCTCAACTGTTCTTCTTCTTTTCGTGAGTGTTGTTCTTCTAGTCGTAGTTGTTTTTCTTCTTTTTCTAATTCTTGTTGATTGTTATAATACCAATATCCACCTCCACTTAATACCAATAGCAAGAGAATAACTAAGAAACTATTTTTTTTCATTTTACTTTATTCTTATTATTTAATAAATTTATTACCAATCCAAGTGTTACAATAATATTGCATAGTAGTGTCCTACCAAGTGCTATTTTTGGTCTCGGTTGAAATAAAACAGACAATATTACATAATAACTTCTTTCGCTGTCTTATTTTGGTTTTATAGTTTTTTATTCACCTATTTTCGTCTTCAAACCACGAAGAATACATTTTAATAGTTATATGTTATTTTCTGTTAAAATGGTAAATCGTCTTCTTCGTCTATTTTTGGAGCCATTGAAGTGGTTGACTCATTAGATTGTATTGTTGTTTCTGGTTTGGTTGCCAATGGTTCAATAGGAGTGTCGCTACGTTTGCCTAACAGCTGTATTGTATCGGCATAAACTTCTGTTGTATAACGCTTAACACCGTCTTTTTCCCACGAGCGGGTACGAATTTTTCCTTCAATATACAGTTGAGAACCTTTGCGAATATATTTTTCAGCCAAATCAGCTAATCCTCTCCACGCAACAATATTGTGCCACTCGGTACGCTCTGGTATTTCTTTTCCATTTTGCGTTTTAAAACCTCTTTCGGTGGTTGCTAACGTGAAATTAGCCACTCCGACATTGGTGTCTATATATCTAATTTCTGGGTCTTTTCCTACATTTCCTACTAAAATTACTTTGTTGATTGACATATTCTTTATGTTTAATTAATTGAACTTATTTACAAAAATAGACTTTTTTTATGTAAAAAAAGATATTTACGTCATCTTTTTTAAGATTAAGTATTAAAAAACTGTCAAAATGACTTTGTTTATTGGTTGGTATTACTTTTGTATTTAACCTACGAAAACAATAAAAAAAGTATTTTATGGAAACATTTCAAGATATAATCAATTCTAACCAACCCGTATTGGTTGATTTTTATGCACAATGGTGTGCTCCTTGCAAAGCAATGTCTCCAATGGTAGAAGCCGTAGGAAAATCGGTGCAAGGAAAAGCACGAGTGTTAAAAATTGATGTAGATAAAAATCAAGCCTTGGCTGGGAAATACCGAATACAGGCAGTTCCAACCTTTATCATATTTAAGAATGGGCAGATTGTTTGGCAAAAGCCCGGTGGAACAGATAAACAAACTTTACTTAACACTTTGCTGTCATTTGCTTAAATTGTTGCAGGTCGCTGTTGGTTGAAAAGAAAAAACTTACATTCTCTCAGGAACTTCTATACCCAACAACGCCATACCGTTGGCTATCACTTCGGCTACTTTGGCAGATAAGAACAATCTAAATGTTTTTATCGTTTCATTTGATTCGCCTAAAATAGAGAAATCGTGATAGAATTGATTGTATTCTTTAACCAATTCGTAAACATAATTGGCTATCAACGCAGGACTAAATTCTTCGCCCGCTTGTTTGATAACAGATTGATATTCTGTAAGAAGTTGAATGATGTTTATCTCTTTTTCGGAAACGTCAATACTAGTTTGCTCCAATTTCTCAAAAATTAAGTTTTGTTCTTTGGCTTTTCGTAGAACAGACTTAATTCTTGCGTGTGTATATTGAATAAAAGGACCTGTATTGCCGTTAAAGTCAATGGATTCTTTAGGATTAAAGACCATATTTTTACGTGGGTCAATTTTCAAAATAAAATATTTTAATGCTCCTAATCCCACAATTCTTGCCACTTCGTTTTTCTCTTCTTCGGTATAATTCTCTAACTTTCCTAACTCTTCGGAAGTGTCTCGTGCTGTTTTTATCATATCAGCGATTAAATCATCGGCATCAACCACTGTTCCCTCTCTACTTTTCATTTTTCCGTCAGGTAGTTCCACCATTCCATACGAAAAATGCACCAAATCTTTTCCCCAACTAAACCCTAATTTATCCAATAAAATAGAGAGCACTTGGAAGTGGTAATTTTGTTCATTGCCCACCACATACACCATTTTATCGATAGGATAATCCTCAAAACGCAATTTGGCAGTGCCTATATCTTGGGTCATATACACCGACGTTCCATCTGAACGAAGAAGTAATTTTTCGTCCAATCCGTTTTCTTTTAAATCTGCCCAAACAGAGTTGTTTCTTTTTTTGAAGAAAAGATTTTTTTCCAATCCCTCTTCTACTTTTTTCTTTCCCTCTTTATAAGTGTCTGATTCATAATAAATTTTATCAAAATCAACACCCATTGCTTTATAGGTAACATCAAAACCATCATATACCCAATTGTTCATTTTTTTCCAAAGGGAAATAACTTCTTCATCTCCTTGCTCCCATTTTAAGAGCATATTTTGAGCATCTTTCATTAAGGGTGCTTCTTGTTTTGCCTCTTCTTCCGTTTTTCCTTGTGTGATTAATTCTGCAATTTCGGCTTTGTACGCTTTGTCAAACTCTACATAATATTTTCCAACAAGATGGTCACCTTTCATTCCGCTTGATTTGGGTGTTTCGCCATTTCCGAACTTTATCCATGCCAACATTGATTTGCAAATATGAATTCCTCTATCGTTTACAATGTTGGTTTTTACCACATTCCAACCGTTTGCCTCTTGGATTTTGGAAATACTATATCCTAAAAGATTGTTTCTAATATGTCCTAAGTGCAATGGTTTATTGGTGTTGGGCGAAGAATATTCTATCATCATTAAAGGCGATTTTTCCTCTTTTTCTTTTGTTAAATCCAAATGAGAAAGTTCTTCTATCCAATAATGGGTGTCAATGGTTAGGTTAAGAAACCCTTTAATAACATTAAATTTAGAAACAATGCTTACTTTTTCTATCAAACTATTTCCAATCTCTTGGGCTGTTGCTTCCGGTGATTTGCGAGATAATCGTGTCATTGGAAAAACAACAAGTGTAACATCTCCTTCAAATTCCTTCTTGGTCTTTTGGAATTGAATATTGATATTTTTTTTCTCTGCTACCTTGTAAAGTTGAGAAACAACTTTAATAACTTCTTCTGTTAATATTTTTTCGATGTTCATTGTTCTAAATTTTTGATTTGGTCGCAAAGTTAATACTTAATCGTAAAAAATAACAAAAAGAGTGTTAATTTTATGATTAAATAGATGATATCATTTTGCAGAATAAAAATGATTTTATTGATGCAACAGTTGTTTTATTTGTTGATTCTTAGGATAGATTTTTTTCGCTTTTTTCCAATATTTTTTCGCCAATTCTGTTTTATTCTTTTTAATATACCACTTTATTAATAGCTCATATGCTTCTGCTTTTCCCCACGATAGAGTAATTTTGTTTTTTGTTTGTTGAGTAGGCAAACTGATTGCTTTTTTTAAATATTTCTCAACGACTTTTCCACCACCAAATCTCTCTGGTCTATAAAAATCATTTTTTCCTAATACGTAATATGCTCGTAAATTATTTTTATCTTTTTTTATGGCTAATCTCCCATTTTTCAATACGGTTCGCCCTAATGACATTTTCTTAAAAATACTTTTGAATTGGATTGAAAAACCTTGAAGCAGACTTAAAATAGCATACTCTTCAGAGTTCTTATTATTCAAACGTTCTAATCGTGCAATTGCTTTATCAATAGTCTTTTCTGCTAATGTATTGTTCTTATTTAAGTAATAATAAATCGCCGTGTAATAACTGGCATAAGCCTGCCAATACAATACCGTTCTATTGGGTTGTTGGGTATATATTTTGTCTAATTTTTGATTGATTTGTTGCAATGGTTTTACACTCTTGCTATTTTGAGATTGTACAAAAGCGTTTTCTATTTTGCTCTGAATATTTACCCAAAAAGCGTTTGATACGACTTCTGTTGGTGCTTTTATCTTATTGTCTGTATTTACTTCTTCTGTTTTTCCTGTGAAAGGAGTGAACAATAAGAAAAGAATTAATAATATCTGTGTCATAATTGTTTTTATATAATTAAACTCTTTATTTTATGTCAATATAATTTTTAAGTGCATTAACATATTGCTCAAAAGCTTTTAATCCCTTTTGGGTAAGTATGAGTTCCGTTTTAGGATAATTGTTGTTAAAACTCTTTTTAACTTTCAAATATCCTGCTTTTTCCAATTTCTGGATTTGAACACTAATGTTCCCAGAAGTAGCTTTGGTAACTGTTTTGATATTGTTGAAGTCGGTTTTTTCTTCCGATACCAACAATGACATTATTGCCAAACGTAATTGAGAATGTAGTAATGGGTCTAAACTTTTAAACATTTTGGTTTCTTTTATAACTAATGTACAAATTCAATCCGGGAATAACAAAAAGTACAAAAGAGATAAGTGCCGATAGTAATGGATGATATCCAAAGGGTATAAAAAGGGTAGAGTAGGTGATGACTGTTCCCAATAATGACATTATAATCCAGAGCTTATTTTTGATATTTATCCCTGAAATTAATCCGATAATACAGAAAGGTAAAAAGATAGTTACTGTAAATCCTACACCAAAACTTCTGCCAAATATCATTCCGTTAAGTATGGCTAGTAGTCCAACGAAAGCCCAAGCCCAACCGAAATAGTCGGGTGTTTCTTGTTTTTTTACCTTCCTTCTTGCATCGGAAAAACTGAGAATAAAAGTGATAATAAAACCTGGTATCATTGTTAATAACCAAACCCAATCCACTTGTGCACCTTTACCCATTTGTATCATTATAAATTGAATTATTCCTGCTATTACAACCAATGCTCCCCAGAACAAAAGCATTAATCCATTTTCTTCGTATTTCTTTTTTCTTAATTCGATGACAGATTGTATTACTTTTAAACTGTCTGTTGCTGTTAGTTTTTCCATAAAATTTTATTTTTAATTTGTAAATATAGTACAAATATAATCTAATTTATAATATAAACCAAATTTATTCATTATTTTTAACATTCGTTATTGTAAATTTTATAGAATTAAGATAATCAATTTTTGTGAAGAATAGAAGAAAAAAACTAATTTTGTTGATTAATTTAACGACACAAGATATTAAACAATGAATTTATTTGAAATTTATTCTGAACTTGATGAAAAAATAGTGCAATTAGCCACTCAACATCAATGCTATCTGATTGGTGGAACGGCAATTGATTTTTTCTGCCGACAAACAAAAATAGAAAATTGGCGTAGTCGTTCGTATAACGATTTGGATTTTTGGTGTCATTCTAAAAACAAAAAACATTCTCAAAAGATGCTCAAAATTCTTATTCAAAAAATGGGTTTTGAAATAAAAGAGGAATATGATTTTATGATAACATTAAGAAATGAAATATTGAATATAGATGTTGATATTTTGTATGATTATGATGAAGAAAATTGTAATTACACTACAAAAACTCAAAATATAGGCGTAATGAACCCTATTTATCTATTTATTTCAAAATTTGATAGGTATATTCTTGCCAAAGACAAAGAGAGAATAGAAAAAGATTTTTACGATTTACGAGTTTTACTTCAAATTATCAACCAATTAA
>PDWI01007529.1_pt1 | contig 13163 bp, 5 predicted proteins | sample 1430891 | NCBI WGS metagenome assembly PDWI01 (sample SAMN01162508, study PRJNA174530) | Oral metagenome, whole genome shotgun sequencing project. | biome: Marine environment; feature: Marine mammal; material: Swab sample of the gingival sulcus; isolation source: swab sample of gingival sulcus... | reverse complement strand
AAAAAATGCCGTTTTTGCATCGAATGATAAATAAGGGCGAATCGCAAGGATAAAAATAAGGCTTAAAAATCTGAAAAATAAGATATTATGAAAAAACAGTGTCCGGACCCTTCGAAAAATTAAAAACGATCGAGACAAAAATTTACAAATATCTCCAATAACTTTCCTGTCCGGACCCTTCGAAAAATTAAAAACGATCGAGACTTTCGTGCCTGCGTCTCCATCTTAAGTGAGTCTTGTCCGGACCCTTCGAAAAATTAAAAACTATCGAGACTTTCGTGCCTGCGTCTCCATCTTAAGTGAGTCTTGTCCGGACCCTTCGAAAAATTAAAAACGATCGAGACATTTTTTTAGTAAGCTCGAAATACTCTAAGAGATGTCCGGACCCTTCGAAAAATTAAAAACGATCGAGACTTTCTCTTTTGAACATCATTTAAGAAATCCTCGTCTGGACCCTTCGAAAAATTAAAAACGACAATCCTCTGCGAGGAAAATTATAAATGGTGAATGGTGAGTTATGAATGAAAGATGAGGTTTTTTGTGTAAGTGTCTGGAAATTAGTAGGTAATTATTTGGTAAAATAAAATTTACAATTACTTACGTGAGGGCTGTACTGTTCACAATTTACAATTAAAATAAGACCTTATTTTTGGTTTAAACCTTAGTAGAAAAAATGACTAACAGACAATCAACCTTATTACCTTATTAAAAAATGCTTGCCGGAGCTAATTTTTAATCGCAAGGGAGGCAAAATTTAGCAAAGAGCGCAACCGACAAATTCCCTCTTGGAGAAGAGGGTGTAGGGAGATTGATTTTTATTGAAAGCCAAGGGCAGATAAATATATTTATTTTACATTCTCAATATTTCGTTTGTCGTTTATTTTTTAGGGTATATTGTCAATAACATTTGAAAAGGGTCGGGAAACTTTTTTTCGTTTAGCAAATGTTTAATTAATCGATAGCCGTCGCCGTATTCATCTTTTCGCGTTGCCGGAGCAAATTGATTTTCCCAAAAGTCAAGTGTGTCCCATTTTTGAACCTGCGAAGCATAATAAATTTCTGCCCAAACAGCATGTCCTTCCGGTAAATATTTGTCGTAATCTTCCTCCATTTTTTTACAATCCAGATTTACATATTGCCACACATGAACCCATTCGTGGATAATGGTTAAAACAGCCTTTTTTTTGGGCGAAGCATTTTCTGCCAAAATTCTATATTGGTCGCCATGTTTTTGTGCCCAACCCAAAACCCTTGGGTCAAACTGCGGTGTGGGATAAAAAGGCTTATTCAGAATATCGGCATAAGTAATATAAACGTCTAAATTCTTTAATGGTTGTTTTTGATTAATTGCATTAAAAAAGCCTGTTACATGATTATCGAATACGCCTTTATACTGCTCTTTTGTGTCCAAAGCCGTTTGGGAACATTCCGGGCAACGCTCTCTGCCGTCTTTTATAATCTTTAAATCGCTTAGTTTACAGCTTTTTCCGCAAAAATCGCATTGGTGAATTTCTTCGCCGTTTTTCATTGGCAAATATAATATCCTCTCCTTGTTTTTTTGAAAATTAATACGTTGTTTGGTCATGCTGTTTTCATCGAGATAAAACCGTAAAATTTCTTTTAGCTCTTTAATTTTAAGAAAATCGGCATGTTTTTCGAACACATTTCTTAAAAAATCCGTTTTGAAATTATAGTCAATGCCCGATTTTACCAAAGGCGTTTCCAAAAACTCGACCTCATCAATGCTTAAATTATAAATGCCTTCCGAAAATGCGTTTTTCCATATATCTTTTTCAAATAAGTTAATTTTAGCAGCCGCAGAGTGTTTTGTGTGTTTTTCTGCATCGGGACTCGGCTTGTCATTCGATAAATAATGTGTGATATACCAATGCAAATAATCGTCGATTGTTCGTAAAAACGTACCGTTGAAATTTGTTTTTATCGAAGCCAATAATCCTAAATCTTGTATGGCATCTTCAATAAATATAATGCAAATGCCGGCATTTATGCTCGTATTGCCCTGCACTTTTGAAATTAAGTTGATTGTTTCGTCTTTACTGCAAGCGGGCGTAATTTGCGTGTCGGGACGGGCATTGCTTAGAATAGGAACAACATCAATAAACCGATATGATTGAGGCAAAAAACTTACTAAGGCTTCTTTGATTAAATAAGCCAAAGTTTGAGCAATATCGTTGAGAATGTCTTTGTGTTCTTTCCAAATTTTTGCAATAGCGTCGTGGCTGCTGTCGGAACCATTAAGGTAGAACAAGAGCGTTTTCTCGTTTTTATATATCCTGCTTTCGTTCTTTCCGAATTTTTTTTCTTCATTTTGTCTGTAAGTGATTTCGGTTTCAGAATAATCAAAACGCCTGTCGCCTTTAAAATCATAACGCGTTAAAGATTGCACGGCTATTTCATCAAAAGTATAATATTCAAGCACCTTTTTTATGCCTCGGTCTATGCTGCTTTTGCCGGCAATAAAATCATTCAAGTCGACATTTTTATTTTCTGTCAGCTTGATCTTATTAATCACTTTGGAAACAAAAACCCGCTCTTCCGCATCAAGCGTATTTGTATCAATATATACCTTTTGGTTTGCGTAGTCAATATTTTTAAGTTTATAATTGATTTGATTATAATTAAAAAAACGAGAGGCAAAGAAAAACTGTTCCACAATATCTTTTGGAACATAGTCATAAACAATATCTTTATTGTTGTCATCAAGCACTTCAAAAAGCACCGTTCTTTCGTCTAACCAAAAATTGGCATTACTTTGTATTTTAAAATAAGATTCTTGTTCCCAAAAACTTTTCGGTTTCGTGAATTTCGTTTCAATTAAATGATTGGTAATATCTCTGTCAAAAAAAGTTTGATATTGCTCGACAAGATATGAAAAAACATCTTCGTTTGCATTTAGTTTTAAAAATTCTCTTATTTGCCGTGCCGAATATCCTTTGTCATTATTGCCAAATCGTCTTAAAATTTCATACAGCATGAGCAAACTGTTCTTTTTATTATTGCGAATAATCTCGGGCGCAAAGGGTTTTAGCGTATATTGATTAAAATAAAGAATATTTTGAGCCATATAATCTCGAAAAAGATAGGGCTTGCTGCAAATGTTCAAAAAGGTCTTTTTATGATTGGGAATTTTATGGCTGTACAACAAATAGGAAATATTATTATACAAATCGTCCGAGATAATAAAACGATTGTTTTTGTCCGGCTGGAATTGTATTAAATGTTGTTTTAATTGATTTCTAATTTCCGGATGCGCTTCTTCTAATTCCTCTACATGGTTTATGTAGGGAATTGTTGAGTAATTGAGGTAATAGGTGTCGGAAATATTTTGTTTTTGAGCCATTGCCATAAGCAAAATTTCCATGCTCACAAAATGGGTGCTTCGTTGAACTACATTATCAATTACAGGTGCATTTTCTCTGTTCCAAGCCGTAAAATACAAAAAATTTCTTGCCGAATTAAGGTAGTCTTCCGAGGTGTCGGGTTGCAAATTAAATTCGGTGGCAACCATGTCTCTTAATTTTTGCTTTTCATTGGCTAAAAAAATAAGTTTGCATTGGCAATAATCAAGCAAAAGCTCTGAAAGAATACTCGACCAAATTCTGTTGTAGGAGACAAATCCCGTAATGTTTTCAAAAACAACCAGCCCTAAATTCCGAAACCAAGTTTGATTGTTGCTGATAATATCTTCATTTAAAAATATGTCATAAGCCGAACTGATGATTACCGAATGTCTGAAAGATTCGTCATCAACATTCTGGTTGTTTAATATTTGAATATCGCTTAAATCGTAAAAATTAGTGCCGACACAGATGTTTTCTTGAAAATATTTTTTTAGTTCTCTGTAATATAAAGAATCGTGATAAATATTTTCGGTATGTTCATTGGAAGCATTCGGAATGGGTCCCAGAATAAGAATGTTTTTTCCGTTCAAATTGATACGATTGAACTCATTTTTCAAATGCTCCTTTATAAACGTATAATTAGGAACTATTAATAATTCGTGTTTATGTTGTTTGTTCATGATAGAGATATAGAATTTATACGCTACCCAACTAAAATGACAGCATCAAGATTATACAATTTTTGCCTTCTTTTAAGGGCTTTGCTTTTTTCTGCTTTAAAACAATGCTCTATTTTTTTGCCTCCGAGTTTTGATGTATATGCCAAAAAGTCGGCGGTGTCGGTTTTTATTCCCAATTTTTTATTTTTATTTGTTTTTTCCATAATATTGCAATCTACTCCAATTCTCTCAATTTGCCTGTTGCATTCAATTTTTCGCTTTCCTTATATTCCTCCTTGATATATTTTAAAAATTTTTCAAACTCTTCTTTGTTTTTGTATTCTTCATCTTCAAGGTTTTCAGGATTTTTCAGCAAGCTTTTTTCCTTAAACTTAGTTGTTTTTTGCGGAAATAAAATCATTAGCTCAAAAGTCAAGAGCGTAAACATGTTTAAGAGAGCCAATAGTATATCCAAACGGTAAAAAAGATAATTGTATGCCAAACTTACAATTAGGGATATCCAAAACAATATTTTAAAAAAGATATTAAAAATATCATATTCAGGTTTCAATTCAAAAATCCCGGTATCAAAGGTTCTGCCATAAAAGGCTTCCGGAAATTTTTTTGTCAAAGAAACAAGAAGAGCGTAAAGCCCTTTTCCTGTTATAAAAAGAAACATGAAAAATACGGAATACAAGATATATTCTATCATTGAACCGGATAGCCCCACCCATTCAAAAGCAGCCGATACAGAACTTAAATCAAGTTCGCTTTTGTTTTGCAAAACATTCGAAAAAAAACGTATGCCAATAAGGAAAAGCACGGGCATTGCCAAGGGAAAGAGCCATTTCTTCCTTTGGGGAATAGCTTTGTTTAAAAGCATTGAAAACGCAATGAAAATGCTTAGAACTATTCCGTTAATCAACAATAATTTCCATTGAATATCATTCATCTTTTACGTTTTTTTTAAAAAAAGCTTGTATCGACAAATTTTCACTCTCAGTCTCGGTCTCCGTTTCTTGTATTGCTTCTGCTCCTTTAATATCTGCCATGTTTAATAATGATTCTATTTTATGAATCATCGATACTTTTTCTTCTCTCTCGATTTGCCTTCGGATTAAAAAGTTTTCTAAAATATTGATGTTTTCTGCCAAGGCTTTTCGCCTATTAAGGCTTGTTTTAACTTTGCTGAAATCTACCTTTGTTTTGTTTGTTATGGCATCGACATAATTATTAAATTCTTTTTGTTTTTTGTTATTAAACTTTCCGATTTTTTTGTTTTGCAAGAAACCGGCAATAAGCAATGCCAAAGAATACATCACAAAGCATAGAGCCGACGAATAAGCTAAATATTTTAAGTTAAAATGAAACATAAAAGGCAATGCAATTGTTAAACCGATAAGTAAGAACAGAAAGAACAGTTGTTTTGCCGCTTTTTTGGAAAATTTTCTTGCATTGGAATTGTTGATATTTCCAAGAATATTTTCAGAGAAAATTTCTACGTTTTCTACATCTGTTTGCCTTATTTTAGGCAAAGATAAATTTTCGGTTTCTTCCTTGTTGAGCAGCTCTTGAAAGTCTTTTACAGCGTCCTTTATTTCTTGGGTATTTACTCTTTTATCATCTTTAAAAGTTAAACTTTGTTTATTTGTATCATTCAGCGGCATATTACTCAATGTAAAAGGACGCTCTTTTGCAGCTAAAAATGATACGATTTTGCGAAGATGATTTGTTAAATCCAAATAAACCGGAACAATATAGTCAGGCAAGTGTTTCTTTTTGGGGTGTTTTATTTCAAACGTTTTAAAGGTTTCTTTACACAAATTATTGATGGTTGCAAAATTTAAACTATCCGTTTTTCCGGCATCATAAACATTAATTTGCTCATCTGTTTCCTTAATGCTGTACGTCTCTTTTTGCTGTTGCAGAAAAAACTTATAATTAGAAAAAAGATTATTAAGCTGAATTTTACTTACCGTAAGGCCGGTTGTTTTTGTCGCTTCCGATTTGCTGATTGTTGTTTTATAATTATCACTCTGATTATTGCTAAGTTCAATGTCCTTAATTAATAATGAAACCACATCAAATAATACAAAACTGTATTTTGCATAATTCCACACACCGTTGTTATCTGCAATATGATGCACCGCTATTTCAAATTTATTGCAATCTTCTTGCTTAATATTGGTTCCTGCAAAAAACACACAATCAAACTCAGCATTAATGCCGGCTGTTTTTAGCTCTTTAAAATCAATATTAAAATCAGGGCTTTCAAGGGCGGGAAAAATAAAAATGAAATGATAGTCCAATACCGTTGGTTTAGACCTTTTTAAGTGGGCTATGGCTTGTTTGATTAAGTCCAATAATTGATTACACGCTTGGACTTTACCTTCTAAATTAAGAAATACAGGCATTTCTGTTTCTTTTTCGGGAAAAAGCAAAGTCCAAGACGAATAATCAGTTACATTAAACCGAGAGGCATTGATAATCAGTTTATTCTTCATCTACATGACACTCTTTAAAATAATTTTTCAAATCAACTCCATTATAAAAACTTTCGATAAGTTTATAGTAACGCGTTCTTAATGCACAATCATAGAGATTTTCGTTTGACGCAAGGCGAGATTGTTTGCATATTTCTTGTGTCAAATTTTGTAAATGTTCTTCATAAGAATCGCCTTTGCCATAAACCGATTGATGGTATGCAATCAACTCTTCAAACAAGGTTTTTAATAAGTCTTCTTCTAGTTGATGCGTTTGTTGATTGTTTTTTCTGTCTTTATGCAAATGAGTAAGTGCGTCAAGTATATTGTACTTTATCGCAGGATGTTTTATAAAAGAAATATTTTTTAAACATCCTTGCACAAATGTATGGGTAAGCCAATCACTATGTTGTGCATCATCTTTCTCAAAACAAGCCTCAAAAATACCTTGATGACGATTGCCGTACTCATCCGTATAGCCATTGATATGCAATACCAAATCTAAGTTGTCGTATAAAGCAAAATATAAATCGGAAAAACCATAGCGAATATCTTTTCCGTCCTTATCTAAAACAAACTCTGTATTTACATTCGGATACTTTGTTTTGTTAAGCCGCCAAGTGTTTTGTAAAGAATCGTTTTTTGCGGAAACAAAAAATTCCAAAGCCAAAGCTCGCACAAAGGCTTTGTTTACTTCCTTAACAAACAAATCATCGATATTTTCGTTAAAATCTTTTAAAACGCCTATTCCGCTCCATCTTTCATCAATGTGAACAGACGGATAAGACGATTGCCATTCTTCAATTCGCTCTGCATAATATGATTTAAAATACACGCCGGCATTAGGCGTTGCGGCAAAAACACTTTCCAAAGTCGGCTTTTCGGGTGCTTTAAATGCCTGCATGTTATTATGACTGAAATTCGTATTTAATGCTGTTAAAATAAGCTCATTGTCTTTTATTCTGTTTGTTGTTGCTCTCACATATTTGCCGGACCAATTATTTTTGTCCAAAGAGGTATCTGCACTTACCGGAAGCCCTAAATCGGCAGCTATATCTTTCAGCTTTTCGGCAATAAATTGCTCATTGGCATCATTTAACATCCAAAAAGAATAGGTTACGTCATTTTTTGCATTTTGTATCGGTTCAATCAAGGGAGTGCCGGAGATTTTTAAGCGATTAATATCGTCTTTGATACGATTAAGTCGTTCTTCCTCATTATATCCCAATCGTGTTAAAACTTCTACCCAAATTTCCATTAAAGCTTTGTTAAACACTCCTTTTTCGGCAAATTCTTTTTGTAATGTTTCCGCAATTTCTTCGATGCCAAATTGTATTTTTTCAAGGTTCAAAGACTGTTTGCTTTGTTCCAAATAATAAATGGTATCAAGTGTTTTATTAACTAATTTCTCAACAACTTTTTTATTGGCATTATCTTTTAAATCGGCATTCTTAAACTGACTGTTTATAAAATGATGTTTTTCTTCCGGGGTGTGGAAAATTTCAAATTCTCTTCCGTTATCGATAACTTTGCTCAAATGTTTTACTTTTTCGGCAAGTTCGTTTACGGACGCTGTTGTATTGACATGAATAAAATAGTTTTCCCACAATTTGGTAAATTGTTCTATTTTTATGCTTACTATTTCTAATACCTTATAGGTAAAAGTTTCTGAATACAGTTGCAGCAGGGTTTTTACTTCTTTCTTGACATTAGGTTCGTATATGTTCCAAAAATCTTTAACATTACTGCCCATTATAGATTTTAAAAATCCCCATTTTTCATCTCTTTCAAGACTAATATTAATTGCTTCTTTGGGGGCTTCTATTTCTGCTGTTTTTGGAAAATAATCGACCGTTCTTATTCTTTCCAATTGTTTTTCCAATGTCGGAATCACGCCTCGGTTAATATATCTTCCGTCATACTCCATGGTAGACATAAATAATCGGTCTTTTTCTTCTTTAATTAAGCGGTTCAATTCGTACAAGAAAAAACGAGCCGTTACGGGATTAAAAAAATGAAGATTATCTTTGTCGGAAGTATTTCCCAAGATGTAATACAAAGGGTTAAAAGGACTGTTTCTGGCAGTATGTATGGCATCTTGCGTTGCTTTTTCTTTATAATTAAAAATTCCGCTTGCCACATTATTGATGGAGCCAAGGGATAAGTGCTCTATTTGGAAATCAAACTCATTAATTTGTTTCTCCATATCTTCAACAACCCGACTTTTATCATCGCTATGCTGAAATCGCTCAATGGTTTTTTCAATATAGCCTTTAAAAGAATGAATTGCCGGTCTGCCTTTTGCATCGGTTAAATGATTGATCTGTTCTTTTATGTATTCCATTATTTTCCCAAAACAGAATTGATGCTTGAAGACCTCTATTGCGGCTTTTTCGCCTTCTTCTCTTTGAATGGGAACGCGTAATTGATTTAAACTTTCTTTATAAAAACCGCCGAATTTTATGGGAACTGCGCGCGCATATTCCATAAACTGTTTGGTGAAGAATGTTCCCCTTGTCGGAATTTCAACCCGGTAGTCGCTCAAACGCTGCTCTTTTTTTAATCGCTCAACCTCTTGTTCGTATTCCACATCCAAACGAACATACTCCTCGCTGAAAGTCTCTTTAAAAAGTAGAAGCGATGCCAACTTTTCGATAGCAGCTTTTGGGTAAATAACTTTAACCGAGTTAATGGAATTATATCTGTTTATGCCCTCTGATTGTATCAGTCTCCCCAGATTATTAACCATTCTTGCTGGCGCCTCACCGGCTCTGTCTGATATTGTTGTGGCATATAAATAATCGCTTACAATATCTTTGTAGTTTTTTAAGTATTTATAATGTCTTCCGGGGGCAGCATCAATGCAAATAAAGTTCTTAAAGGGTTCTTGCAAATGCTGCGTATGATTTTCTATATCTTGTTTTGTAATCTTAATTTGTGTGCCGTTTGATTCCCCAAGAAATAATTCTAATAATTCTGGATATTTAGGTAAGTCCGAATCATTTTGCATCACATAATTATATGTATTCCATTCTTTGAAAAACGCATAAGCATTTGCATTAATTCTTTTTTTTGCAGAATGCGACAATTGCACATCCTGAACACTTGTAAACACTCCGGGCAACAATAAAAACGCCGTAGGCTCAACAGCCATTCTATTATGGTTTTGATACAAGTAGTTTTGTAAAAAATAGGCTATTTGCAACATACATCCGCTGCCGGTTCCTCCACAAACAGAGCCTACAAAATAAAATTTAACTTCATCATTGTCATTATTTGCATTTAAAATAAGTTCGTTAATTCCGGAAATTAATCTTTCAAAACCTTTGGTAACCGTTTCATATCCAAATCGCGATATTTGGCGAACTTGCCCGGCTCCCACATTAATTATGGTATTCAGCAGATTTCGGTCTTTCGATATAAAATCAAAGTTTTTTTCAGGATAATTATCCATCATATCCCGCACGGATTTATCTTCGGAAATCTGAATTTTATTGGTTTCCGGGACATTGTTCATCTCTACCAGCTTCGACATCTCCGTGTCAATAACAAAAGGAGCAAAACCGGCTCTTAGTTCTGTCGGAACTTTTCTTAGAAAATCATTTACGATTTCTGACCCGGTACCTCCAAATCCTATAATAATATATTTCATATGTTTTTTTTTTATTTTCAAAGTTCATATAGGAACACCTAAATGAACTTTATTACATTTAATTTCATTAGAGCGGAAAAATAATCATTCCGCCGGGTGTCTTTTGTCGGTCATGGGTATTTCATGTCTTATCTATTTGTTTTTTAGTTTATTTCATAAATTATGCGTTCTCTGTCATATCCGTCGGAAAACTCCAAACCATTGTCGGGCGTGAGTTCTATATATTTCTTATTTTCCAATTCATCTTCGGTCAGTTCAAATCGAAATCCGTCGGCACTGCATTCATAAATCTTAAACCCTCTGCTGCTTTTTGATTTAAGTGCACTTGTATTAACCCGAATGGTTTGATTTCTTGTGGCAACACAAGACAATCCGTAAAGTTTCTTTTTTTCGGGAATAAAAGGATTTAGTTTATTCAACAGACCGGTTTCTAAATATAAGTCTCTTTCCATCTCATCATTGATATACCTTGTCAGTTGTGCTTTTCTTTTATTTTTTCTGTAAAATCTCTTTTTTCGACTTAATAATATCAAATAACTTATAAGCAATAATGCAAGTATGATAGCAACAAAGCACCAAAAACATCGCTTAAAAAGCGATTCGTCGGTTTGATTGATGTGTATCGTATATATTGCTTTTTCTTTTAGATTCGGATGCAAAAATTCAATTTGAATTTCTTTTTCTCTCGCAATTCTTAAACATTCAGAACAAATATTTTCTTCTTTTTGGGGAGCAAAAATCTTGATATTATCGCTTATTTGCACCTTATAGCCTGCCGTGTCTCCGGTTATTTTATACTCGATATATTTTTGTTCATTTTGCAATATTTGTTTAGTTTCACTATCCGATATTTCGGGTAATTCCATGCTTTGAGAGAATACTGTATCGGAAGATAAACGATGCTTGTATTGAAATTCTTTTGAAGCTATGGACATAGAAACACATCGTTTCTTATTTATTCTGATGGGTATAATTGTTTCATAAGCATTCCCTATCCTGACTTTAAATTGAAAATCCTCACTGTCTTTTGTAAGGTCTAACAGAATGTCGGTTGAGAATGAGGCATCCTCGCTGCTTTTAATATTTTTTATTAATTCTCCTTGTTTATTCAACAAAGAAACTTGAACAGACGAGTTGTCAATATCCAAAGCTTTTCGATTTTTATCTCTCAATTCATAGCTGACAGGAAATGAGCTTAAATCTGAACAAACTAAGTAGGTGCCGTCCTTGAAACGGATTAAATCTTTCGGGTTGCCGGCATAAAAAGGCTTTGCATCATATATTCCATGCAAATAAAAAACAGAAATATGCGCATTCGGCGGTATTTGCTTGTCAAACTGAAATACTATTTCGCCCGGTTTGATTAGTCCCCCGCGATTATTTTTCACGGAATAAAATCCGCCATATATTTCGCCTTTGTTAATAGATGTCCTTTTGTGTATAGCAAGTTTATCATTGGAAGAATGTACGGATGTTAATTTAAGGTCAAAAGGATTATTTATTGATTGCACTAAAACAAAAATTTCTTCTGTCGGTATCTCTGTTTCAAACAAGATATTGCTTTTTGCAAGTTTATAATCTTGTCCGCCTTTAAGAGGAATATTCAGCAATTGTTTTGTAACTGCCTCAAATGCTGACAACAACTTATTTACTTTATTGTCGGTATCAATTTTGCTGACATAGGCACTCTTGTTTCTTACCGAATTAATGATCTTGTCAAAATCATTCCTATGATTATTTAAAGTTGAAGTGTTAATGTACCACATCTTAACTTCCGAAGATAGTTTATATAATCTGTTAATCAATTTTTGAGTTTGTTGTTCCGTAATTTCATCTCCCTCAATAAACCATTCTCCGTCACCGATCATTATAAATGAAGTGGGACTTTCGTTTTTTAAGCTTTCTGTTAATTCTAATGATTTTAGCAAACTCTTAAAAAAAGAAGCATTGACACATCTCATCTTTCGGACGGATGAAACAGACGGATTTTTTAAAACTTGAACATCAGTTCCTCGCCGGTATGCCGGGATAACATATACATTGTCCTCCTTATGTACTGTTGATAGAACTAATTGAAGCGAAAAAACAGCAGCATCACATTGAGAAAACTCTTCGCCTCCTTGCTGATTCATGCTGGCAGAATTATCAAGCAAAACAATGACGTTCTTTGCCTGTACGGGAAATAAAAAAATTACAAAAAGAAAAGAACAGAAATATTTAAGTATTCTTTCTATCATTTGAACATATTAAATTTGCAAAATAGATTGATTACTGTCCCAACACAACTTGATAAGTACGCCATAAATAGTTTCGGAGTTTGTCATATTAGAGCTTATTTTAAAATAGGATTGTGTTGCTGCCATATCATTTTCTACTGTCTGTTGCTTTATGCGTTTTTTGTTTCACTAAAAACAAATAATTCCTTATGCGCACTTTTATTGCCAAAAGATTATCGGTTATTTTGTAATTCATAGATAACTAAATAGTCTTACGCATACCGCAAAGATAATATTTTTCTAATAATTGCCGACAAGAAACTGCCTAATTTTATGAATGAATTGTTTTTGATGAGATTCTTATTGTATAAAAATGAATTAGTGCTTAATTATCAGTAAATTGATAAACACAAGAGCAAATTCCCCCTTGGAGAAGAGGGTGCAGGGAGATTGATTTTTGTATTAGCGTTTAAAAAACTTATTTTCGGTTCAAAGCTTAGTAGAAAAAATGACTAACAGGCAATCCCTTATTACCTTATTTTTATTGTTAAAAGCCAAAGACCAAGAGCCAAAAGCCGATTAAACAAAGAGCGCAATAACAAATTCCCTCTTGGAGAAGAGGGTGCAGGGGGATTGAATTTTTTACGATTATTGATTTTACCAATAGCTGAGAAAAAATCGGAATAAGTTTAAAAAAATAAAAATTATTGTTACTTTTGGGAAATATTTTGAAGTATATTTGTGCCGAAAAAAGTTCCTTGATGTATTGATATAAAAAAATGCCGTTTTTG
>PDWI01007598.1_pt1 | contig 13164 bp, 5 predicted proteins | sample 1430891 | NCBI WGS metagenome assembly PDWI01 (sample SAMN01162508, study PRJNA174530) | Oral metagenome, whole genome shotgun sequencing project. | biome: Marine environment; feature: Marine mammal; material: Swab sample of the gingival sulcus; isolation source: swab sample of gingival sulcus... | reverse complement strand
AAAATTATAGTTCCAAACGGCTTGGTTACAAATAATGTTATTACCAATATTTCGGGACAAGATGTTAGAGGCGTTGATTTGACTTTCGGTATATCTTATGCCGATGATATAGACAAAGCAAGAGAAATAATATTAAAAGTAGGTAAGAGTTGTGAATATATATTGCCTGATCCCGAGCAAAAAGTTTTTGTTGGTGAATTAGCAGATAGTTCCGTTAATCTTGTAACTCGTCCTTTCGTAAAGAGTGAAAATTATTTTAATGCTTTATTTTATATGACTGAAAATGTTAAAAAAGAATTCGATAAAGGCGGAATAAGCATTCCATTCCCTCAGGTGGATGTTCATATGGATAAATAGTTTGGGTTCTCTTTAAACAAGGCAATAAAAGAATTGTGAACACCGAACAAGGATTAACGAACACCGATTTAAGAAGTTTTAACTGATAGAATGAACTAATCTCAATTTTTGTCAAAAGGATAGAAATAGTTCAAAAGGATATGAAGTAATGAAAAATCAGACATTCAACAATACATCTAAAATCGTTAAATCAAAATCGTTACAATCAGATATCCTTAAAAAGCATTTCGATATTCAATTGCCAAGTCCTTTGGTTGAAATGCTTTTTAAGGATTTTTCTGATTATACTCTTTATGCCAAGAGAGATGACCTTATCAATCCTTTTATATCCGGCAATAAGTATAGAAAATTAAAATATAACCTTATAAAAGCGATAGAAGATGGTGCAAAAGAAATAGTAGCTTTTGGTGGTGCTTTCTCTAATTTGCTTCATTCTCTCTCTTATATTTCTTCAAAACTCAATATAAATGCTACTTTTTATATAAGAGGCGATGGTTATGATCCCGACAATCCAACATTAAAATTTATAAAAGACAACGGCGTAAAACTAAACTTCCTTTCAAGGACAGAATTTAGAGCGATAAGAACAGACGATTTTTTTAAAAAGATTATGGACAAACACCCTGATAGTTATATTATTCCGGAAGGTGGTTCTAATAATCTTGCAGTACCCGGTTCGGCTGAGATCGTTGACGAAATCACCGAACAATTGGTCAAATCACCGGATTATATCGTTATGGATCTCGGCACCGGAGGCACTTTTGCCGGAGTTTTAAGCAAACTTGATTCAAAAACAAAATTGGTGGGCATATCGGCTATAAAAGGTGTGAATTGGCATAAGACATTGACGAAAATATTCAATGGAGATACTTCTTTTATTGAAAAGGATAATTGGGAAATATTTGAAGACTACAATTTCAACGGATTTGCAAGATTTAACGATGAATTAATTGATTTTATCAATAATTTCAAGAAAAATTATGGTGTTCAACTCGAACCTATTTATTCAGGCAAATTGGTTTTTGGTATGTTCGATTTATTGCGTAAAAATCACTTCGAAAAAGGCTCTACAATAGTATGGGTACACGGTGGAGGATTACAAGGAATAGAAGGTTTCAATTATTTGAACGGAAATATCATAAAACCTTAAACAAACCCCTCATACCTGTTAAAATATACTAAATGTAATAATATTTATTATAAAACCTCTCAATATTTAGTACCTTTGTGTAATAAATATTTATAAATATAAACAATTATTAATTAGTATTAACATGAATGACATTAGAGTAAGGTTTGCGCCCAGTCCCACAGGACCGTTGCACATTGGAGGAGTGAGGACAGCATTGTACAACTATCTTTTTGCAAAAAAAAATAAGGGTACATTTATATTGAGAATAGAAGATACTGATCAGAATAGGTATGTTAAAGGAGCAGAGGAATATATTTTAAATTCTTTGAAGTGGTTGGGACTTGAACTTGATGAGGGACCTAATTCAGGAGGAGAATACGGACCATATCGCCAAAGTGAAAGGAAGGATATCTACAAAAAATATGCAGAGGAGTTAGTCGAAAAAGGCAATGCTTATTACGCATTTGATACTCCGGAGGAATTGGAAGAGTGGAAGGAAAAAATGAAATCGGAGGGACAGCATTCCCCAAGATACGACCATAGTACAAGATTATCTATGAATAATAGCTTGACCCTTGACGAAGACGAAGTAAAACGTAAAATAGACTCAGGCGAAAAGTATGTGATAAGGTTAAAAATACCAAAAGATGAAACTATATCATTCGTAGACCTTATAAGAGGAGAGGTTAGTTTTCAGAGCAATGAATTGGATGATAAGGTATTGTTGAAAAACGATGGAATGCCGACATATCATATGGCAAATATCGTTGATGATCATCTTATGAAAATAACTCACGTCATAAGAGGTGAAGAATGGTTGCCGAGTACCGCTCATCATATATTGTTGTACAGATTTTTGGGTTGGGAAGATACAAGACCGCAATTTGCTCATTTGCCTCTTATATTAAAACCTGTAGGAAACGGTAAATTGAGTAAGAGAGACGGTCAAAAATTCGGCTTCCCTGTATTTCCGCTAAGTTGGGAGTCAGGGGCAGAAGAAGATAATTTTGTTGGCTTTAGAGAATTTGGCTTTTTACCCGAAGCGACAATTAACTTCTTAGCATTTCTAGGGTGGAATCCGGGCAGTGAGCAAGAATTATTTACGATAGATGAGTTGATAAAAGAATTTGATGTCAGTAAAATTGTGAAATCAGGGGCTAAATTCAACATTGATAAAGCAAAATGGTACAATCAACAATATATCCAAAACAAGAGTAGTGAAGATATAACAGAGTTGTTGAACAAGTACTACGGAGATAAAATAACAGGTGTTGACAAATCATTTTTAGAAAAAGTTTGTGCACTGATGAAGCCCAGAGTTGAACTGTTGCCTGAAATTATAGAAAATGCCGATTACTTTTTTAAAGATGATTTTGAATATCAGAATAAGGTTATCAAAAAGAAATGGAAAGAGCCTAACATCTCTCACCTAAGATCAATTGTTGATGTCCTGGAAAATACCAAAGATTTTACCAAAGAGGTATTGGAAAGAGAAGTTAAAAATTACATACAAAGCAATAGTTTGAGTTTTGGTAATATACTACCTCTTATGAGAGTGGCGATGACAGGAACTACCAATGGTCCGGATTTATTTGAAACACTGGAATTATTGGGTAAAAACAAGGTTGTTTTTCGCTTCCATGAAGCGTTTGGAGTATTTGATAACATCATTGAAAATAGATAGTATTATTTAGATAACATACAGTAGGTTGGTAAAGTGAATCTGTTTTGTGATAAAACTTTAAATATGGATATTTTAAAAAGAATTGTATATAAATATTTGCTTGTTTTTGCTACAGTCGTGGCATTAACAACTTCCGTAAACGCTCAGTTTGAATTTGAGTATTCGGGTCCCGACACCCTATTTCTCAATCAAAATTGTGAAGCGGTATTAAATTGGGGAGCTCCTAATACGCCAACGGCATCTTCTACCATAGGAGCTAGTATTGTTTCTTTTGATATTCACAGTATTTCCGGTGGATACAATGAAAACGATATCATCAGTGGAGAAAAAGAAGTTGAAGTGACTTACAAGGTGCAAGATGATCAAGCAAATGCAGCATTTTTTAGTTTTACCATTAATTTTAAAGACTCTTTACCGCCATTTGTGGTTGATCAACCCGTTGACGAGTCTTACTCTTGTGAAACTTCGGAAGGGGTTATAATTGACAAACTTCACAGTTGGTACGACAACAAAGCATACATGTCGGCAAGCGATAACTGTGGAGAAGTATTCATCGGTACGGATCTATCCCTTCAAGAGGTAGAAACACAATTTAATCAGTCCATAAATAACAACTGTGGAAACACCAGGTCGATTACTTTAGATTTTTACTTGCAAGATGAGAATGGAAATACTTCTGTAGATACTTATTCCGCCACATTTTTCACTTTCGATGATCAACGACCTCAGGTTATTGGCAACCCTACATCATTAAGTCTGGTTTGTACCGATGAATCGGAGACTATATTAGAAGATTGGATTGACAACAAAGGAGGTGCGGTTGTTGAAGATAATTGTACTGATAAAGAAAACATAGTTTGGTATTTTTTATGGAGTGATAATCAAGGTAAAACCGACTACGAAAAAGTCGGAGAAAAGCCCTATAATCTAAAGGTTAAAAGGCTTTGTGATTATTCTGTAGATATTAATTTTATCGCTCAAGATGAGTGTGGGAATAAACATGCTGCATTTTTTACGACCTTTGTCTCCAAGGATGAATCGACGCCTGAATTTGAGGTGTTTCCTGCCGATACAAGTGTCGATTGTTCTTATGGCATTCCATATCCCGATGTTACCGCCTACGATTCTTGTAAAGGAGATTTGGATGTCCTACTTAGCGAATTGAGTAGTAAGGGAAGCAATCCCGACTCTTCGGACTATTACAATTACAGCGTAGTACAGACCTGGGAAGCAGATGATGGATGTGGTAATTTTATCCAACATTCCAGAACTGTAACGGTGAAAGACACAACTGCCCCTACTTTTACCGTACCTGCCGATATTACCGTAGAGTGCGTAGACATATCAAACTTAGTTTTAACGGGAGAACCTCAAGATGTTTCTGATAATTGCGATGAAAATCCCGACTTATCGTATGAAGACAAAGAAGTAGGTGAAGGTTGTACTTTCCATATTTTTAGAGAGTGGAAAGTGATAGATGCATCAGGAAATTCATATACCCAAACTCAGGATATCACGGTGGTAGATGAGGTTTTTCCTGAGGTGGAAAGTGAACCTTTCAATGTTACATTAAGCTGCGACGATAATGTTATATTTGAAAGTGCTTTTAATGAATGGATCAGCGAAAAAGGTGGTGCTCAAATAACAGATAACTGTAGTATGCTGTTCTCTGCTGTTTGGAAGCCCGGAACATATACTCCCGGAAATCAAAGCACCTATCCCGGAGAACTTGTCACCTATGATAAACCGGATACATTGGCGTGTTCGACAGACTCGTTATTGTACTACAAAGATGTAGATTTTGTATTTTTCGACAGATGTTTCAATACTATTAGTTTTACCCGAAGATTTGCAATTGTAGACGTTGTAGAACCGGAATTGATTTCTTGTCCTGAAAATATTTCGGTAAACATAGAACCCGACGAATGTCTAAAAACAATTGAATTGACAATGCCGGAGGTCGATGATAATTGCGCCGGAAAAGACCTCAAATTCAAAAAACATATATCAAAACGAATAACATCGGATATACAAGGAAGCCTAACAACTCCTGTTAATCCTATTGTGCTTGATATTGGGCCCTTTGCCCCATCAGAGACGGATATTGTAGACATATTGGATTTGACAATATCTCTAACCAATGTAGATGCTGACGACCCAACAGAGTACTTCGTCATCTACGGCGAAAATGGAGAAATATTAGATACTACGCCAAATACCGAGCAACAGTGTGATGATATTACAATCCAATTAAAAGATCTTATTCCGGTAGATCAATTCAAAAGTTGGATAGTAGACGGATATATGACGATTACTTTGGAACCGAATATAGTTTCCGAATATGGTGAACTTTCAATTAACGATATTTGTGGCGCTAGTAGCGTTGCCGTAGATTTAACTTACACCCGATCAAACCCTGAGAAACTTGATTATTACATTAAAATTGATGACGGTGAGTATACTTTTATAAGTGAAGGTGAGAATGCCGCAGTAGAATTTGAGCCCGGTGTTCACAATGTTTTTTATCGGGCTTATGATTGTGGTAAAAATTTCGTGGAATGTTCTCACGAAGTCAATATTATTGATAATCACAAACCGGAAATAACCTGTCCGGAAAATATGACAACCGATCTCGTGTCGGATTCTTGTAGTATGGACTTGGTATTGCCCGTCGATTTTGAATATTCCGATAATTGTGATAGTTATTTTAAGAATAAAACAAAATTGCCGGACAATCCCGAAAATGCATACATCGCATTCAGTTACAATTCTAACATAGGAAAATTCGTTGCGAGCAGCAAAAATTATCAATTTGATTTCAATCCAAATCAAGGATTATTGAAAAATACAAGGCTTGTTGTACAAGTTGTTGGAGATATTGAAGATGCGGAAGAATATTTTGAAGTATTAGATGAATCAGGTGCTATCATCGGTACCACTTCCAATGCTAATAGCTACACATCCAAAGGTGACTGCTACAATCTCTCCACAACTGTATTAAATATAAATATTGAAGATTTTAGCTCTTGGGCAAATGACAATATCATTTCTTTCACAATAAGACCATTTGTCGGTTCAAATAGTATAAATCCTTGTGACGAATCTGTTGTAAATTCAGATGGAGACAACGACGGAATAAGCAAATTGTTTGTCACTCTCGAATATGATCAATTGAACGTGGCTTATTATACCGAAGGTAAAACACACATACCATATACCGAACTTGACAATAGCTTTGTCAATACTGTAAATATCAATGGAGGCGTTTCCCAAATATACTATGTTCTTACAGACAATTTTGGCAACAAAGATACTTGTAGCTTTCAAGTTGATGTTTTAGACAAAAAGGCACCCAAAGCAGTATGTTCGGAGTACTATGTGCTATTTGTCAATCCCAATGGTTTAGATTCCACGAGTATAAACCCTAAGGAAATAGGAGCAGACAGCTACGATAATTGCGAGATAAAAGAGATGCGAGTTGAACCCGCTTATTTTGATTGTGCCGATTCAGGCAGTAATCAGCCCGTCACTCTTTATGTAACCGATAATGCAGGACTGATAGATTCCTGTAATATCAGTGTAAAAGTAGAAGTTGCACCGCTGTCACCTACCTATGAAAGTGGTGTGTGTATCGACGATTCACTCAAGCTATTTGCAAATCTTCCGGATGCTCCCGAAGATGTTTGGACTATCAGTTGGACGGGCCCAAATGGATTTAGTTCAAATGTAGAAAATCCCATTAGACCAAATGCCAATGAAAATTACTCGGGAACTTACCAAGTAGTTGCAACCGGATTGAATGGCTGTCAGACATCAGGCTCCGTAGAAATAGTTGTTGAGAACCTAAGTCAACCCAAGGTCGTTTCCAACAATTCAAAGATTTGTTCAGGACAAGAATTATTGCTGGAAACAGATAATTATTCCGGCAATGTGACCTACTATTGGTATGAAGGCTCTTTCCCCGATGGCACATTGTTAGATTCTTCCGATGTATCAAATTTGACATTAACGCCGGAGGTAGGAGACCATTATTACTATGTCATAGTAGAAAGTACAAACTGTGTCTCTCATGCTTCTCTTTCTACGCAAATTGAGGTTTTGACTGAACCTATTGCATCAGTAGAACACTCGTTTGTAAGTATTTGTGAGGGAGAAACATTCCAATTGAGTACTCAATCGGTAGGAAGTAGTTATTATTGGTGGGGTCCAAATGGCTTTGAGTCAAATCTGCCCAATCCGCCTGCCAAAAAGAACATTACAACCTTGGATCAAGGTACTTACTATCTTGTCGTTAGTAACGATTTTTGTACCGATACAACCTCGGTAGAATTGGTGGTATTCGATAAGCCAACTACTCCTGCTATCGTGGCAGACAGTGTATTTTGCGAAGGCAGTGATATGGTTTTGAGCGTCCTCAATATAACTAATGCTGACAGCTATATATGGATACTAAATGGCAATACGGTAAAAAGTCAAGCCTCAAATTCTCTTATTGTCCCCAATTTACAAACAGAATACGAGGGAGATTGGACAGTAATCGTAAAAACAGGAAATTGTTATTCAGATACATCAGAAGTAAAAACCATACACATTGAAAATTATTATGATGTCGATGCTTCCAATGACGGGCCTATTTGCGAGGGTGATAGTGTTACTCTATTTTCATCGTCTATATCCAATGCCTCTTATAAGTGGACAGGACCCGACGGAGTAGTCTCATACAAGCAAAATGCTAAAATATTGCCCATTTCAGGAGGGGTTTATCAAGTTGAGATAGTCACCGAAAGTAATTGTGTTTACAATTCTTCAACGACAGTTGAGGTAAACTCAAGACCTAAAATTACCGCTTTGAGCAACGATGCACCCAACTGTGTTATCGGAACAGAATGCGTTAAGTTTTATCCTTCTATTTTCCCCAATGGCGATTATTATACCTATGAATGGACAGGTCCCAACGGTTTTGTTTCTTCCGATAGTATTGCAGAGGTTTGTGATTTTGATGTTTCGCAAAACGGTATTTACCATTTGGTCGTTTCTGACGGAAAATGTCTTTCAAACGTAAAAACAACAGAAATCAATGCCGTACAAATACCGGCTACACCGGATTTGGAAACAGAAGAGAATGTATGCGAAGGCAATGACATCTTGCTCTCTGTTGTGAATGATGATTATCAGCAGGGCGATATTTATCATTGGGTAACTCCAAATAAGGAATACAAAACACAAGAACCGACTTTCACAATAACGTCCGCACAAAATGATAATTTCGGAGTTTATTCTGTATTTGTAGAAAGAGACGGTTGTTTGTCGGAGCATTCTAAAGAAGTAGTTATAAATATAGTAACAAAGCCTAATCAACCATTTATTTCCGGACCTAGCACCGTATGTGAGGGAGAGAGTATAGAATTAAAATTGGTAACTCAATATGCACAGGGTGCTCAATATAAATGGAATGGGCCCAATGGCTTTACTTCCGATTTGAAGAATCCTACAGTACATTACGCCAAATTGGAAAATACCGGAGTGTACAGAGTTTCTGTTTTGATAAATGGATGTGAATCTGAAATATCTGACGGAGTAGCCGTTGAAGTTGTAGAAGGTCCTGATAAGCCCGAGATTGTGCCGATAGAAGAAGTGCTTTGTGTTTCGGAAGAAGAAAATAGTCTTGAATTTTGTGTTACAAAGCTTCAAGCCAACACACAGTATTACTGGTATATCAATGGAGAACCTGATGAACCAATCGTTATTTCAGACGATATGTGTACAACATTTACCGGATTGAATAAATTTAAAGACGGTACAAATTCCATATATGTTATTGCATCGAGAGAAGGATGTTTTTCTCAGGAATCCGATGCCGAGAGTTTTGAGATAAATTTTGTTCCGAACAGAACGGCAAACGGTGGCGAAGACAAATATATTTGTAGTGAAAATGAGGCATTTTTAGAAGCGGTTTCCGACCCCGGAGGACGTTGGGAAGTTTTGACTGAGGATGTTTCAATTGAGAATCCGAACAAAGCAAAAACCAAAGTACTTAATCTTCAAGAGGGTGATAATCTGTTTTTGTGGAAATTGTCACACGGAGTTTGTGAAGACTATTCAATAGATACTGTAGTATTGTACTTGGAATATTACCCTGAGGCGATTGATGATGAATATGAGACACCATATAATACATCTTTAACTTTTGATCCAACCGACAACGATTTGTTGGCAGATAATACAACTGTTAAAATATCACAGAATGGAAATATAAACGGTGAATTAACACAAAATAGTGATGGTACTTACTCCTATATGCCGAATCCTTCTTTTATCGGTATTGTAATTTTAAATTACGAAATATCAAAAACGGAATGCCCCGATAAGAAAGACGCGGGAATTATAAAAATTAAGGTGGGAGAAGATGATGATTGTTTTGGAAATAATATCATTACACCAAATGGAGACGGACTAAATGATTACCTGATATTCCCGTGTTTAGAATCGGATATTCACAAGGACAATGAGCTGTTGGTTTTCAATCAATGGGGAGATCAAGTATTCAGAGAAGTAGGGTACAAAAACAATTGGAACGGCACATACAACGGTAAAGATCTTCCTGTGGGCACATATTATTATTTGTTTTATCCTGATGCAGACAATAGCAATAAGGTCATAAAAGGATTTTTGGTCATAGAAAGATAAGAATAAATCGTATATAAAAATTGAAAAAAGTAAAAAAGAAATATATGAAACTTAGGTTTTTAATCTTAATATCAATATTGCTTGGTGCATATAATGCCAAGGGACAACAGGACGTTTTGTTTACCCAATTTATGTACAATAAATTGGGATTGAATCCCGCTTACGCCGGAAATAACGACTACGCTAGTATTTTGGGAATAGTAAGAAATCAATGGGCAGGATTTGAGGGTGCACCCCAAGCACAGGTTTTGAGTTTCAATTCAGGGAGTATCGGTAAGATAGGTTTGGGATTGAATATGTCAAGACATACTATCGGGGTTACGGAAAAATTGACAGCCGAAGGTATTTATGCTTATCGTTTTCCTTTTCAGGGAGGCAATTTAAGTATGGGACTTTCCGTATCGGGAAGATGGTACAAGTCCGATTTTTCGAAGCCCGGATTAACAATAATAGATCCTTTTGAAGAAGATCCTGCTATTGACAAAGGAATCTATAAAACTCAAGTATTCAATGTTGGGTTTGGAGTGTATTATAATTTGAATAGATTTTATTTCGGAGCTTCCGTACCTAGACTTTTTAGAGCAGATATTGATTTTAAGCCGGGAGAGACAAAAAGCTATGAAGTCAGACATGTTTATGTAATGGGAGGAGGCGCTTTGGACTTGAATCCCAAAATTGTCTTTATGCCACAGATATTGATAAGATGGGCTGAGAATTCACCTTTTGATATAGATTTGAATATGGGATTGTTGTTCAACGATAGATTATATACGGCAATAACTGCCAGAACAGGTGGTACAACTAAAAGTTGGTTTGAGTCCATAGATGCATTGGTAGGGTTTCATATAAATAGAAATATTTTTCTTGCTGCTGCCTATGATTTTACGACCTCAGAACTCAGAAAATATGAGAGTGGAAGCTTAGAGGTGCTTTTACAGTATAATTTTGGCAATTATCAAAAACCAATAGATGTTATTAATCCAAGATTTTTTTAAGTCATTCCGACAATAATAAAAATACATAAAAATGAAAATTTATAAATTTAGTCTATTCCTCGTTCTATCGTTTTGGGCACTCAATGATACATTTGCTCAAGACAATAGCAATCTTGATATGAATATTGATAAAATAGAGAACCAATCCAATATAAATACAAAAAATTTGGAGTTCTCTCCGAGCTTTTTTGGCAATTCTCTTATTTACGTTTCATCGGAAACTTCCAATAAAAAGTTTGACTATAAAATAGGAGAATCGTTTTTTACACTAAAAGAAGGTGTTCTTGATAGCCTCGGAAATATCGTGAATTCATATAGTTTCTTAGATGAACTCAATATTCCAAATCATCTTGGTCCTTGTGCTTTTGGTAGAGACGGTGAATTATTGTTTTTGAGTAGAAACAAGAAAGTAGATATTAAATCCAAAGGACAGGAAAATGATATTAATCCAATGGGTATTTATTTGTATAAATATTCGGATAGCACCTGGCAAAAAGCAGGTGATTTTCCTTTTAACAATGCTAATTACAAGGTGTTTCATCCTACTTGGGATGACGAAAACAACAGGTTGATATTTGCCTCTGATATGCCGGGAGGATATGGGGGAACAGACCTCTACTCTGTTGAATATATAGACGGTAAATGGTCAGGTTTAAAAAATCTTGGCTCTAATATAAATTCTATTTACAACGAGGCATTTCCATTTATTTATAACTCAAAATATTTATTTTTTGCATCGAATAAACAAGGAGGAAAAGGAGGTTTTGATATTTATTTCTCAGTGGAAAATAACGGCTTTACCGATGCTAAAAATTTGGGCAGTGAAATCAATTCCGAAAGTGACGACTTCGGCTTAATAATAGATGAAAATGCCTTGGTTGGTTATTTCAATTCAAATAGACCGGGAGGAAAAGGAAAAGACGACATATATAAGATATCCTTTACCAAACCTATCATAAGAGATAGAGAGAGGGATTATTTTACGATTAATGTCAAAAATTCAACTAATGGATCAGCTATTGAAAAGGCTGAAATAATATTTTACAAATACAAAGTAACAACAAATAAAAATCCCGAAATAAAAAAAATAAAGGGAATTGACAAACAAATAATTTATACTATTGATCCCAATTCTTTGGAAGCAAGCTCTACTGTGTATTCCGGAAAAAATGGCACAAAAAAGGTCAATTTACCCAATGGTTCTTATATAATTAAAGTTAAAAAGTCGGGGTATGCAGAATACAAACAATTAGTTAATACTTCTATAAGTGATAAAGATATTAATGTATCATTAATTCCCGATGTTTATGATTATTTTGAGATCACATTTATTGACGAGGAAAATAATTCTGCCGGAAATATTACCCTGTACGAAAAAAACGGTAAGACTATTTCTGTAGAAGGTCAAAACCCTTATGTCTTAAAAGTACTCAGAGGAGAGACATTGAACATCGTTGCTGCAAAAGAGGGGTATAAAGATAAAATTATAGATATATCATATCCTAACACACCGGCAAAGTTCGATGCTGTGATGCACAAAAAGATTAAATATGTTGAGCATTTGCCCGTAGATAAGGGTGAAATTTTAGTCTTGAGAGATATAATTTACGACTATAATTCCGATATACTGACAAATAAAGCAAAAATGGAATTAGATAAATTGGCTTCGCATTTGAAAAAACACAAAGATCTTGTTATCGAATTAGGTTCTCATACCGATAGTAGAGGTAGTGATTCGTATAATTTGAAGCTATCTAAAAAACGCTCTGCAAGTGCAAAGAGATACATTGTGAAGAATGGAGTCAAAGCCGATAGGATTAAGGAAAAAGGTTATGGCGAAACTATGATAAAAAACCACTGTACAAACGGTGTGAAATGCAGTGAAGAAGAACATTCTTTAAATAGGAGAACAGAGGTCAAGGTACTATAGGGTGTACTTTCAATGGAGTAGAAGCGAAAATTTATCCGATTATACCATGCACTTATAAATGGTATTATTATTTATGGAAGGAATTTAATTTTGAACAAAAAAAAGCTGCCAATCTTGCAATAGGCACTCTAAACGGTGAACAACTCACATATTCCAATCCGGTTCTATGGCAGAATTCTACAGAAGATGGTTCTCCTCCGTGCTCTCCACATATTCCCAATTTGATATCAGGTCTTGTCTGACGACCTTTCTTACAAGCCATTTCTACTAACTGTCCTACACCTTCTTGGTCTAATACTTCAAACGGATCATTCTTCAATATTCCCTTTTGGATGTATATAGGCAAGAATTTACCTGCATCATCTCTAGAATATCCAAA
>PDWI01014950.1_pt1 | contig 13165 bp, 22 predicted proteins | sample 1430891 | NCBI WGS metagenome assembly PDWI01 (sample SAMN01162508, study PRJNA174530) | Oral metagenome, whole genome shotgun sequencing project. | biome: Marine environment; feature: Marine mammal; material: Swab sample of the gingival sulcus; isolation source: swab sample of gingival sulcus... | reverse complement strand
GGAAAATCAGGTAAGTAGAAAGGAAGAGTTATGGTACGTAAATTTGATAGAAATAAATCTAGAAAAAAAAGACATGCACGCGTGCGCAGTAAACTAAGTGGCACTTCTGAAAAACCTAGACTTTGCGTTTTTAGAAGTAATACGAATATATACGCACAAATAATAGATGATACAAAAGGTGAGACTTTAGTAAGTGCTTCTAGTCTTGATAAATCAATTGATTTAGGCAAAGCTAAAAAGACTGAAGTTGCCAAAGAAGTTGGTAAACTAGTTGGCAAGAAGGCATTAGATGCAGGTATAAAAAATGTAGTTTTCGATAGAGGTGGCTATCTTTATCACGGAAGAGTAAAAGAACTTGCAGAAGGTGCTAGAGAGTCTGGTTTAGAATTTTAGGGGGATGATTTATGAGAAAAGGAAGCAATGAAACTGTAAAAAAAGAGTTTGAAGAAAATGTAGTTTTCATAAATAGAGTTACTAAGGTTGTTAAAGGCGGAAGAAACTTTAGATTTAGCGCTTTGGTTGTAGTTGGAAATAAAAAAGGAAAAGTAGGAGTAGGAACTGGTAAAGCACTTGAAGTCCCTGCTGCGATAAAAAAAGCTATTGCCAATGCTAAAAAGAATTTAGTAACTGTTCCAATGAGAGATACTACAATTACTCACACCGTTAAAGGAAAATCCGGAAGCGGAAGCGTAATATTAATGCCAGCTCCTAAGGGAACAGGTATTATCGCTGGTGGACCTGTGAGAAGTGTTCTTCAGTTAGCTGGATATGAAGATGTTAGAGGAAAGTCTCTGGGATCGAATAATCCTAAAAACATGGTAGATGCTACTATACAGGGTTTACTAAATTTATCTACACTTAAGGATGTGGCTAGACTTAGAGGAAAAAGCATAAAAGAAATCCTTGGCACGGAGGATAGAAATGAAGAAAATTAGTATAAAACTTGTTAAAAGTGTTATCGGATCTAAGCCTGTTCATAGAAAGAATATCAGAGCTTTAGGCCTCAGAAAGATTGGTCAGGTTGTTGAGAGAGATGACAGCCCAGTTATTAGGGGTATGATTAATAAATGCTCTCATCTTTTAGAAGTAAAAGAGCTAAATTAGGAGGGTTTATGAGAATACATGATTTAAAACCACAAGGTAAACATAAAAAAAACCCAAAAAGAGTTGGTAGAGGTCAAGCTTCTGGACTTGGTAAGACATCAGGCAGAGGGAGCAATGGTCAAAACTCTAGAAGTGGTGGAGGAGTTAGAATAGGTTTTGAAGGTGGACAACTTCCTATTTATAGAAGACTTCCTAAAAGAGGATTTAATAATAAGAGATTTGAAAACAGATATGCTATTGTTAATCTATCCGATTTTGAAAAACTGGAAGAAACTGTAATTACTCCAGAATTATTAATTGATAAAAAACTTATAAAGAAAGTTCACAGTGGAGTTAAGGTATTAGCTTTAGGAGATCTTAATAGAGCTATTGAGGTTAAAGCACATAAATTCTCAAAGGCTGCTGTTGAAAAAATCGAAAAAGCTGGTGGGAAAGCAGAGGTGCTATAATGTTTAGTGCATTAAAGAACGCTTGGAAAATTCCTGATTTAAGGAAAAAGATTATATTTACTGTTCTTATGTTACTAGTATTTCGTATAGGAGCTAATATAACAGTACCAGGAGTAAACGCTCAAAAAATGGTTGATTTATTTAGAAATAAAGAAGGATTTCTTGGATTTTTCAATCTTATGAGTGGTGGATCTTTTTCTAGATTCACGATGTTTTCACTTGGTATATCTCCTTACATAACAGCATCGATTGTTATGAATTTGTTGCAGATTGCAATTCCTTCTCTTGAAGCACTTGCAAAGCAAGGAGAGGCAGGAAGAGCAAAGATTACACAGTACACAAGATATTTGACAGTAGTTTTAGCTGCTCTACAATCTCTTGGACTTAGTTTAACGTTGTTTAGGAATGCATTCATTAATTACAACGCGTTTTCTGTTTTTGTAGCCATTATGTCGCTTACAGCAGGAACAGCATTCCTTATGTATTTGGGTGAGAAAATCAATGAAAATGGAATCGGAAACGGAATATCGCTATTTATATTTGCCGGTATAGTTTCTAGACTACCTGTTGCAACCTATAATACTTTTGTAAGGTTGTTTACAGGCGGGTTAAATATTGTTTCATTCTTTATATTCTTACTTGTTGCACTAGCAGTTATATTTGGAGTTATATACATTCAAGAGGGAAGAAGAAAAATCCCTGTTCAGTATTCAAAAAGAGTTATAGGAAGAAAAATGTATGGTGGACAGTCTTCTCATATACCACTAAAGGTTAATCAGACTGGTGTTATTCCTGTAATATTTGCAATTAGTGTACTTATGATACCTAGAACAATAGCTACATTTGTACCTAATTCAGGTTTTGCGAATTGGATGACGAATTCATTTGGTACACAGACCATATCATATAATTTGTTTTTTGGATTACTGATAATATTCTTCACGTATTTCTACACTTCAGTCACATTTAACCCTGTAGAAATTGCTGATAATTTGAAGAAAAATGGTGGGTTTATTCCTGGTGTTAGACCTGGGACTCCAACAAGCAACTATATCTCCAAATCGTTAAATAAACTTACTATAGTCGGAGCTATATTTTTAGCGTTGATAGCATCACTTCCTAACATAATGCTATATGCTACAAGTATGAAGATTTATTTTGGTGGAACATCACTTCTAATTGTTGTAGGTGTTGCGCTTGAGACTATGAAACAAATAGAAGCTCAAATCGTTATGAGGCATTATAAAGGCTTTTTGGGGTAAAAAGTTATGAGAATAATATTAATTGGGCCACCGATGTCTGGGAAGGGAACTCAAACAGCTCGTCTTTGTAAAGAGTTAAATGCTCCTTGTATTTCAACAGGAAACATACTCAGAAAGAACATTGCTGCTGGGACTCCTCTTGGAATTGAAGCCAATAAATATATGAAAAAGGGTCATCTAGTACCCGATGATATGATGATAAATTTGATTTCTGAATATTTCGAAGAAATGGGCGATGAAATAGATTTTGTGTTAGACGGTTATCCTAGAACAATAAATCAAGCAGATTCACTTGATAAAACTTTAAAAAAGAGAGATATTGAACTTGATAAAGTCATACTATTAGTTGTGGACAGAAACGTTTTGCTTTCAAGGCTGACAGGTAGAATGACTTGTGAGAATTGTGGTGCTACTTATAATCTTATTAATGGGAAACCGAAGGAGTTTGATACTTGCGATAAGTGTGGTGAAAAATTATCAAAAAGAGAAGATGATAAGTTAGAAACTCTTGTTAATAGGTTGACTGTTTATACAAATCAAACTAGACCACTTGTAGAATACTATGAGAAAAAGGGAAAATTAGTTAGGATTGATGGAAATGCTACTCCTGACGAAGTTTTCCAGAGAATAGTAGAAGCCATTGGTATAGAACATGATAACGATTAAATCTCATTCAGAAATTGAAAGAATGAAAATAGCGGGAAGAGTTCTCGCTAAGGTACATAAAGTTGCTGAAAACTCAATTAGAGTGGGAATGAGTACTTATGAACTTGATAAGATTATCCATGAAGAGATTTTAAAGGAGAATTGTATACCTTCTTTTCTTGGATATCAAGGGTTTCCTGCATCTAGTTGTATATCGATGAATGATGTAGTTGTTCATGGCATACCTTCAAAAAATATTATAATAAAAGAAGGTGATATAGTTAGCGTTGATATAGGAGTAGAATATAAAGGCTATCATTCAGATGCCGCTAGAACTCATGAAGTTTCTGTGGTCGATGAAAAATATATAACGCTAAATAAAATTACTAAAGAGAGTTTTTTTGAAGGTCTTAAATTTTGCAGAGAAGGATTTAGGATATCTGATATATCTAAAGCAATAGAGAATTATATTTTAAAGCATAATTATTCGATTGTAAGAGAACTGACTGGTCATGGAATTGGAACAAGTTTACACGAAGATCCTATGATACCAAATTTTGTTTCGAATTCAAAAGGACCAAGATTAAAGGCTGGTATGACGATTGCGGTAGAACCGATGGTTAATTTTGGTTCTGCGGGAGTATATGTTCATGAAGATGGATGGACAATATCAACCATTGATGGATCTATGTCTTCTCATTATGAAAACACGATTTTGATAACGGAGAGCGATCCAGAAATTCTTTCTCTTTTGGAAGAGGAATGATATGATTTATCCTATAAAAGTGGGAACAGTTGTAATTAGTAAGGCTGGCCGTGATAAGGGAAGATATTTTATAGTAACTGATGTTATTGATGGTGATTTTGTGAGTATATCAGATGGCAAGCTGAGAAAAATTGAGAATCCTAAAAAGAAAAAAATTAAGCATCTGATTATAACTGATAAAGTAAGTAATTTGATAGTAAAAAAAATAGATAACGATATAAGTATCACAAATAAACTGATCAAAGATGAGTTAAAGAGAATCCAAGAAGGGGGATTATAATTGGCTAATGATAGTATAGAAGTCAAGGGTGTCGTTAAGGATGTACTTCCAAACGCAAAATTTAGAGTAGAACTTGAAAATGGACATGAGATAATTGCTCATTTATCTGGAAAACTTAGGTTGAATTATATACGTATAATGGCAGGAGATTCTGTTACTATAGAACTTTCTCCTTATGATTTGACCAAAGGTAGAATTACATGGAGGGGTAAAGATTAATGAAAGTAAGACCGTCAGTAAAACCAATATGTGAAAAATGTAAAATAATTAGACGCAAGGGAAAAGTAATGGTTATATGTGAAAATCCTAAGCATAAACAAAAACAAGGCTAAAGTAGGAGGAAATAATGGCGAGAATAGCAGGCGTTGATTTGCCGAGAGATAAACGTGTTGAAGTAGCTCTTACTTATATTTATGGTATAGGGCTAACAACATCTCAAAAGATATTAAGATCTTCAGAAATTTCTTTCGATACAAGAGTAAAGAACTTAACTGAAGAAGAAGTGGCGAAGCTTAGAAAAATTATTGAAAATGAACTTATAGTTGAAGGTGATTGTTAGAGGACAGAGAACTAAGACTAATGCAAGAACTAGAAAAGGGCCAAGAAAAACAATGGCTAACAAAAAGAAATAAGGAGGAGTTATGGCTGTAAAGAAAGGTGCTAAAAAGACTAGAAGAAGAAGACGCGAAAAGAAAAATGTGGAGCGCGGGCAGGCACATATCCAGTCTACTTTTAATAATACAATTGTTACTTTAACTGATTTACAAGGTAATGCTCTTGCATGGTCAAGCGCAGGATCTCTTGGTTTTAAAGGATCAAGAAAGTCAACTCCGTTCGCTGCACAAAATGCTGCAGAAGTTGCGGCTAAAGCGGCTATGGAACACGGGCTGAAAGCTGTACATGTATTTGTTAAGGGACCTGGTTCAGGAAGAGAAGCTGCTATTAGAGCACTTCAGACTTCAGGACTTGATATTTATAGTATCAATGATGTTACTCCTATTCCTCACAATGGATGTCGTCCACCTAAAAGAAGAAGAGTATAAACTACACTAAAATATATAGGAGGCAACGATGTTAGCAATTGAAAAACCGGATTTAAAGTTTTCTAACTTTAATGAGGAAGAAAATTATATCGAACTTACTGTTGAACCGCTTGAAAGAGGTTACGGAGTTACCCTTGGCAATAGTCTCAGAAGAATAATGCTTTCTTCTTTACCAGGTTATGCAATAAAGTGGGTAAAGTTTGATGATATACTTCATGAGTTTTCAAGCATTGAAGGCGTTAAGGAAGATGTTGTAGACATAATTTTGAATATTAAAGCTTTAGTATTTAAAATTAATTCAGATGAAGAAGAAAAGATTTTAAAGATTGAAGTAGATAAAGCTAAAGAAATAACTGCTGCGGATATTAAAGCGGATGCAGATGTTGAAATTATAGATAAAAGCTTGCATATTGCTACTTTAACTGAAAATAAACATTTTTATATGGAAATGTGCTTGGCAAAGGGCAGAGGATATGTCTCTGTTGAAGAAAATAAAGCTGAGGTTGAAGGTTCTGTTAATATTATCGCAGTTGACTCGTCATACTCTCCAGTAAAAAGCGCAAATTTTAAAGTTACATCTACCAGAGTCGGAGAAAACACAAACTACGATAAACTAGTTCACGAGGTTTGGACTGATGGAAGCATGAGACCAGAGGAAGCGGTTAGTTTAGCTGCAAAGTTTTTAAACGAGCATTTATCATTGTATATTAGCTTGACTGAAACTGCTCAGAAGCTAAACGTCTTGTGTGAAAAAGAAGTAGAAGAAAAAGAAAAAGTATTGGAAATGACTATTGAAGAGTTAGATTTAGCTCCAAGAAGTAGAAATTGTCTCAAGAGGGCTGGAATAAATACAATACAAGAACTAGTTATGAAGTCTGAAGATGAACTTTTGAAAATAAGAAATCTTGGTAATGTTTCTTTGAAAGATATACTTGAGAAGTTAAAAGAAATGGAACTAGAACTTAAAGTCAAAGAAATATAGAGAAATAGGGAGGAAAATCTATGGCAGGTTATAGAAAATTAGGCAGAAGCACAGCTCATAGAATGATGATGTTTAGAAATCAAACTACTGATTTACTAAAAAACGGAAATATCATTACTACTGAGAAAAAAGCAAAAGAGCTTGAGCGCTTCGTTGCAAAGATGATTACACTTGCAAAAAAAGGAGATTTGCATTCTAGAAGAACTGCAGCTAAATATATAGTTGATAAAACTGTATTACAAGATTTATTTGATAATATAGCAAGTCAATATGAAGATAGAAATGGTGGATATACAAGGATATATAAGTTAGGGCCTAGAAGAGGCGATGCTTCTATGATGGTTAAAATAGAACTTGTCTAAAAGGGACTAAAGTCCCTTTTTTGTTATTATGATAAAATTTAAAAACGTTTCATTTTCTTATGGTGATAAGAAGGTTATTAACAATATTAATATTGAAATTAACAGGGGAGAGTTTGTCTGTGTTATAGGTCAAAACGGATCAGGCAAATCTACTTTTGCTAAGCTTACAAATGCACTTATAACTCCGGTAGAAGGTTCTGTAGAAATTGAGGGCATTTGTTCTTCTGATGAAAAAAATAAATTCAAAATACACCAGAAAGTCGGAATGGTTTTTCAGAATCCAGATAATCAAATAGTGGCGAGTATCGTCGAAGATGATGTTGCTTTTGGTCCAGAAAACATTGGACTACCCCGAGAGGAAATAATAAAACGAGTTGATGATTCCTTAAAAATAGTTGGACTACATAAAAAAAGAGAAATGCCGACATATAGCCTTAGTGGAGGTCAAAAACAAAAACTCGCTGTAGCTGGAGTGCTTGCATTAGGTTCTGATGTAATAGTACTTGATGAGTCTACTTCAATGTTAGATCCTAAAGGAAGAAAGAATTTGATAGATTTACTTTTAGTGCTTAATAGGGAAGGTAAGACTATCATTTTAATAACACATCACATGAATGAAGTTCTTAATGCGGATAGAATTATATGTTTTGAAAATGGAGAAATTGTTGTGGACAAAAAGCCACTAGATGTATTTTACGATTTCGAATTTTGTGAAAAAAAGTCTATAGTTGTTCCAGAAATAGTAAAACTAAGTAGCAAACTCGGTGTAAGAGCTGCTAGTAGTGTTGAGCTTGTGGAGATGTTATGTCATTAATATGTAATAATTTAAAACATGTATACTCCGAGGGAACTAGCATGGAGACAGTGGCTATAGAAAACATATCTTTGGAAGTGAAAGAAGGAGACTGCGTTGGTATAATTGGCTCAACTGGCAGTGGTAAATCAACACTTATAAAGCATTTAAATGGCCTACTAAAACCAGATGATGGATATATTAAATATGGCGACATAATAATAGATAAAGACAGTAAAAATCTTTCAGAAATCAGAAAGAAAATCGGTCTTGTTTTTCAGTACCCAGAGCAGCAACTTTTTGAAGAAAGCGTTTATCGCGACATATCTTATGGTCCGAAAAATCTTGGCCTTAGTGATGACGAAATTCAAAAGAGAGTCTTTGATGCAGCCTTAAAGATGGATATTGACAAAGAGATTTTTGATAAATCTCCCTTTGAGCTGAGTGGGGGTCAAAAGAGACGGGTAGCTATTGCTGGAGTTATCGCAATGAAACCAGATATACTTATATTGGATGAACCAACTTCAGGACTTGATCCGATAAGTGCTGATAACCTCATAAAACTTTTAAAAGATATCAATGGTAGTGGTACCACTTTAATTATAGTATCTCACTCTATGGAGATCGTATATGAGATATGCAATAAGACACTAGTTTTAAATAACGGGAAAATGCATGTATATGGAGATACAAAAAATATATTTTTAAACTATAATGATTTATTGTCTTTAGGATTAGACGTTCCAGAAATAATGAAAGTTTTATTTGAATTAAAGAGTAGAGGAATGGATATAAGGACGGACACCAATAACTCTGATGAAGCATATGTTTCTATAATGGAGGCAAAAAATGCAAAATAGCATAGTTATAGGTCAATATTATCAAGCTGATAGTTTCCTTCATAAGCTTGATCCCAGAACAAAGATAATAATAACGTTTCTATATATGATATTTATATTCACGTTAGATTCATTTGTTCTCTATGGTCTGACAGGCTTATATCTTATTTTTTTGATATATATTTCTGGGGTTCCCGTAAAGGTCCTTATAAGGAGCTTAAGGCAAATCGTTTTTTTACTTGTGTTTGCATTTATATTAAATATGTTTTTTTATAGAAATGGTGAATTTATTGAAATTTGGTTTTTTAAAATATATTTAGACGGAGTTAAACTTGCTTTTAAGATGTTTCTAAGACTGATATATCTAGTGCTCGGAACTTCGCTAATGACACTAACGACTACGCCTCTTGCACTTACTGATGCAATTGAGAGGTTGTTTTCGCCACTTAAGAAGCTTAAACTACCTGTTCACGAGATGACTCTTATGATGAGTATAGCATTGAGATTTATTCCTACACTTATTAATGAGGCTAATAGAATAAAGAGTGCTCAGATGGCAAGAGGAGCGGATTTTGAAACAGGAAATATAATAAAAAAAGTTAAAGCGTTGATACCTATACTAATTCCTTTATTTATATCAGCTTTTAAAAGAGCTGACGAACTCGCTGATGCGATGGACTCTAGATGTTACAATAGGGGTATAGGTAGGACTAAAATGAAAGAACTTAGATATAGTAAAAATGATTTGATTGCATTTGTATTTTCTATTGTATTTTTTGTTTCGCTTATTATTGTGGAGTTTAATATATGAAATACAAATTAACGATATCTTACGATGGTAGCGGTTTTTCTGGATTTCAATATCAAAAAAAAGAAAGAACTATTCAAGGAGAACTTGAGAATACGATAAGTTCCATGTTAGGAAATAATATTAGAATACAGGCTTCTGGAAGGACTGATTCAGGCGTTCACGCGAAAGGTCAGGTAATAAGTTTTGAGAGTGAGACTGAAATAGAAGCAGATAAACTCAAATATGCACTTAATAGGATGCTTCCAGATGACATAAGTGTGTCTGATGTAGAGATAGTTAACAGAGAATTTCACCCGAGATATAGTGCTACTAGTAAAGAATATCATTATATATGTTCCTATGAAGACAATGTATTCAATAGAAGATATATAACTTTAATAGAAGATAAATTAGATATTAATCTTATGTTAGAAGAAGCTAAAGCACTTCTTGGAGAACACGATTTTTATTCGTTTTCAAACAGGAGAAAGCTTGAAGGTTCAACTGTAAGAGAAATATACGATATAGATATAATAGAAGAAAAGGAAAAAATCATATTTATATTTAAAGGAAGTGGCTTTTTATATAAAATGATAAGAATAATAGTTGCCTATTTAATCAGAGTAGGTAGTGGAAAATGTAAACCCGGGAAAACACAGGAAATATTACTTTCTAGGAGTAGGGAGCATACGAAACATGTAGCGCCTCCTAATGGATTGTATTTATTTAAAGTAAATTACTGATACTGCTTGACATTATAAGATTTGTTAGCTAAAATTGTTAATGGTAATCAAATTTCCCTAGCCCGGACATTTAGGGAGGAAAATAAAAAATGAAAACATTTGTAGCAAAGCCTGCTGAAGTAGAACACAAGTGGTATGTGGTTGATGCTCAGGGGCAGACATTAGGACGTTTGGCGTCTAAAATCGCAGTTATTTTAAGAGGAAAACATAAGCCTATATACACACCGCATGTTGATACAGGCGATTATGTTATCGTTGTTAATTGTGAGAAAATTGCTGTAACAGCAAATAAGAGAACACAAAAGAAGTATAGATGGCACACTGGATATATGGGTGGTTTAAAAGAGAGAACATTTGAAGAAATGATTCAGAGACAGCCTGAAAAAGTAATTACTAGTGCTGTAAAAGGTATGCTTCCTCATAATTCACTTGGGAGACAAATGCTCAAGAAACTTAGAGTTTTTGTTGGACCTGAACACACACATCAAGCTCAAAAGCCAGAGAAATTAGAGTTATAGGAGGAATTTATGAGTGTACAATTTCAAGGAACAGGAAGAAGAAAGACTTCTGTAGCTAGAGTAAGATTAGTACCAGGTGATGGAAAAATCGTTGTCAACAAAAGACCAGTTGATGAGTTCTTTGGCTATGAGTTGTTAATTCAAGAAATAAAGAGACCTATGGTAATAACAGATACTCTAGGAAAGTTTGATGTATATGTTAATGTCAATGGTGGAGGATATACTGGTCAAGCAGGAGCAATTAGAATGGGAATAAGCAGAGCTCTATTAAAGGCAGGTTCTGACTATAGAAGCATTCTTAAGAAGCAAGGTTATTTGACGAGAGATCCAAGAATGAAGGAGAGAAAAAAATATGGTCTTAAAAAGGCGAGAAAATCTCCTCAATTCTCAAAACGTTAAAATTCAGGTGGTTAACACCTGTTTTTTTTATTAAAAATTTTCTCTTATAATTTATAATATGTTACTATTATTATATGGATAAGAAACTTAGAAAAGAGATAAATAGAGATAGACAGATCGTAAAATTTTGCATGTACGGTTTCTTTAAGAATCTTAAATTCTATGAGCCGTATTTAATAATCTTGCTTGTTGGAAAAGGAATTTCTTTATTTGAGATAGGAATACTTTTTGCTATAAGAGAGATCGTTATAAATATATTTGAAATTCCTTCGGGAATTATAGCTGATATGTATGGTAGAAAGAGAGAGCTGAGCATTTGTTTTATTTTCTACATAATGTCTTTTGTTTTATTCTTTTTAACAGAACATATTTATTTGGCGGCAATAGCTATGTTTTTCTATGGATTAGGTGATGCGTTTAGAACAGGAACTCACAAGGCTATTATATATTCTTATCTTGAGAAAATGGGTTGGAGTGAGTACAAGAGCTATGTTTATGGAAGAACTAGATCTGTGTCATTAATAGGAAGTTCAGTAAGTTCTATTTTGGGTCTATTTATCATACTTAATCTACCTTCCTCAAATTATATATTTTTAGCTTCAATAAGCCCTTATTTAGTTGATTTTTTCATAATTCTTTCCTATCCTAATGACAGTGTAGAAGATAGAATGCCATTTAGGATAGGTTTTAGAGAACATTTAGTTTCAATAAAGAGAAACTTTAATAATTCTATTTTTAGCAAAATAATGTTTGGACAGGCATTTTTTGAGGCAGTGGTCTCTTCCATAAAGGATTTTATTCAACCGATACTCAAAATTATTATTTTAGGAAGTGGAATAGTGCTTTTTAGTGGATTCAGTACAGATCAGAATTTGAAGATTATACTCGGGCTTTCATATACACTAATATACATCTTTAGTTCTTTTGCATCATCAAAAGCGTATAAGTTTCAAAAATACAACTACTTAGAAATTTCATATACTCTTCTCATATTAACCTTAGCAATGCTATATATATTTGTTGGTTCATATATTATTGTAATAATGCTATTCCTTGTTGTTCAGTTTTTACAGAATTCTAGGAAACCTATATTTGTAGCTGAAATAGATAATCATATAAATAAAAATGAGAGAGCTACCATTCTTAGTGTTGTTTCACAGCTAAAATCAGTTCTTATAATTATACTTGCTCCAATAACCGGATTAATCTATGACAAACTGGGTCCTAGGTATTCATTTGTATTTTTAGCATCAATACTGATTATAGTATATACAAATCCTATAAGATTCTTTTCAAAAAAGAAATCGTAGTTAAATTAATTATTTATTAAAATGATGTGTTATAATTTAGTTCAAGAGTAAATAGATAAAGGAGAAAAAATGATAGGTGCATTTTTTGACATTGACGGAACTCTATTTAGAAATTCTCTTCTAATTGAGCATTTTAAAAAAATGATAAAATTTGATTATATAGATATAAGAGTATGGACTGAAAATGGAAGAAGTGCTTTTCATGAGTGGGAAATACGAAAAGGGGACTACGAAGAGTACTTACTAGATATTTCAGAGGCATATAGGAAATCTTTGACTGGAATAGAAAATAGAAAAATAGATTTTTTGGCAGAGATGGTCATTGAAAAAAACTGGGAAAAGACATATGTATACACTAGAGATAGAATAAAATTTCATAAAAAAAATAATCACATGCTATTTTTTATTTCCGGAAGTCCAGACTTTTTAGTAAAAAAAATGGCGGAAAAGTACGGTGCTGATGATTTCAGGGGAAGTAAATACATAATGGAAAACGATTGCTTTTCAGGAGATATCATTCCTATGTGGGATAGCGAAAGTAAAGAAAAGGCAATAAAGGAATTGAAAGAAAAGTACAATATTGATCTTATAAATAGCTATGCTTACGGGGATACAACCGGTGATATATCTATGTTTGAAAGTGTGGGATTTCCTATTATTATTAATCCCAATAAGAAGTTATATGAATATGTGAAAAACAGCGCAAAATTGTCAGATGCAAATATAGTAGTTGAAAGAAAAGATGTTATTTATAAAATAAGATAAATAAATGCCAAAAAAAGGAAAAAAGTACTTGACCTTAGGGTATAAATGTTATATATTAAAGAGGCCACGAAAAAAGGGTCGTGGTTGACAGCGAAATGAAAGTATGATAGAGTAG